>Ga0265798_10008634_pt1 | contig 12935 bp, 17 predicted proteins | sample P3T30metagenome_FD_192430 | JGI IMG/M metagenome (GOLD analysis project Ga0265798, IMG submission 192430) | Plant litter microbial communities from East Loma Ridge, Irvine, California - P3 T30 | ecosystem: Environmental > Terrestrial > Plant litter > Unclassified | place: USA: California...
CCGTTTGGGGGGGTAAGGGGGGAATAACATGACGGGTGGACAAGATAAACCGAAGACAAGAACAATGACGCGAAGCCGCCCAACGTCCACTCCACCCTTCGCTACAAGTACCTCGAAACCAAAAAGCTCCTTCTGAAAGGACTGGCATGTATGTCGCGTCCACGGTCGCTTAAACATAAGGGAAATGAAGCTGTGTGCGACTGTCAAAGACTCCCCAGACCACCTGGTACGGTCTCAGTCCGTGAGCCGTCTGTAGCTCCTTGAATGCGCGCGCGTTAGCTATCAGATTCTACATTAGTCAATATCACTCATAAGAAGCGAAAAATGCTGGTGGGTAAATAGGTGTCTGTTTTTTTGGATTGTTATCGCTTCTACTTAATCATGTGCACGAGCACAAGAGAAAGCACATCAGACCTGGGTCTTTTGCCGATTTTCTTTCCGATCCTGCCGTTTTTTGCAGTCACCAAAAAAGTCCGTGTCATCCAGGCTCATAGTCGAGAGGCGGGTATGGCGTCAAGGTCTCCGCAAGCTGCGTCTACTCCTCGTCGTCACTCTCCTCCTCTTCGGCAGGAGCAGCACCGCCGTCAGCGGCCTTCTTGGCGGGCTTCTTCTTCTTCTTCTTGTTCTTCTTTGTCGAAGTCTTTCCAATGGGCTGTTCGAGAATCTTGAGGATCTCCTCGTCCTCAATCTTCTTGTCAGACTTGTACTTGGGTGTGTCGATGGCAGCGGGTTGAGCCAGACGCTGCATGCCGTTCTTGGTGATGGCTGTTAAAATGTTAGCTATTGAAGCAAGTTTCATAATCCTTCGCAATCAAGCAAACGAAGGCGGAAATATGGAGATCGAGCAATCGACCACATCGGCCAATATCGGGCATCTCCGTGCACAGACAGAGCAGGGGAAATCCTCGGACTTACCAACAGTGCTGAACAACCTAGCTACGGGCTGGTTGTCCTTGTCAACGACAACTTCGTACTGGCGGAGCACACCTGTGCGGACACATTCGACAACACCAACCTTGGCAGCCTTCTCGTCCTCAAGCTGGCGCAGACTGAAGGGGAAGGTGCCGAACTTCTTGACAACTTCAGACAACAGGCTTCGCGAGGTAGGGCGCTTGAGCTGGTAGGTGGTGGCTGTACGTCGGTGCAGAGTGGTCCTGTTGCTGTTGCTCTTGACCTTGCCGCTTCCGAGACTGACACCCATCTCAACACCCCACACTTCGCCGACCTCAGGGAGACCCTCTCCTCTGACACCCTCGCCGGGCGCAAGAATGATCTTCTTCTTGGACTCGATCTCGTTGTGGTCGAATTGCCAGATGGTGGTGCTCTCGACGAGGTTGCAACCGTATGCCTTGACAACCTTCTCAAGCATGTTGGTCATTTGGCTCTGGGTGTAGGCCTTCTTTGACGCAGCCTTCTTTTGCTCCTCTTCGTCGCCGTGGGGAACCAGGCCTGGGGGTACCATCAACCTCAGCAGAAGCTCGTTCGCGTAGTGTGTAGCCAGAATGAGATCTGCCTCCCGTCCGGTGACCTCGTCGGCAGCTCCGACAATGACATTGTCGCAAACGATCGCGCAGAAGCCATCGATCTGGGCACCGAGCTGGATCTTGACAACCTCTCCCTCCTTCAGTGTGACAGCGGCTTCCTCTGCATCGGTCTTGAGGGGTGTGTACGGGGTGATGTAGGCGCTCGGCGAGATGGTGGTGCAGTGTCCAATGCCCTTGAGGACCTTCTTGCCCTTGTAGACCTTGGCGACCTCCTCGTCTAGGAGCTTGTCACCGCGCTCGCAGAGCTCGACAATGCTGGCATCAGCGGCGATCCATCCTGGACTGGTCAGTTTATGTTCGTGTTTACGCGCGGGAAACGAGCGCAGGTGTGGGGAGCGTCGTACCGGAGACCTCCTTGAGGACTTTCTGGGAGATATCGGCGGCGACCTTGTACTTGGTGATAGTATCTGGGTTCGCCAGAGTGTAGTCTACAATATGGGTTAGCTTCTGCGACTCATGGACAGCACAAAACTGAGGCTGAAGCTATTTTCGTCTGAATAGCTTCTCATGTTGATGGCATTAATAGCGAACAAGGATCGAGCTTACCGACAGCTGCTGTTTCGGCCATCTTGAGTATAGTTGAGTGTGGGAAGATGGTCTAGGAGCTAGAATTGGAGTGGTGCGCGAGGTCGTTCCTGTGTTCAGGCCAGCCCCTCAGTGGGGTGCTTTCGAGCTTTCGCTTAGCCAAAGCCCAATGACGATGATCGCCTGACAACGTCACACTCGACCTGCTTTGCTTGTTCCTGAATTAATTACCTTAGGTATAGAAACTGGACTTGTGATCATTTGAATCACCGTTTCGAGCTCGTGTTTGTGGCCTAGGTTGGCATCTCCATTATTGCAGTGCAACCTCACTGCGGTTACGCAGCTGTATGTATGCCACGCTGCTGACAGCTTCGACAGCGTGCCATCAGGTGCTAGACATTTGATGACATCGAACATAGTGTACCTGGCAAAAGAACACATCTATGCTATTGAACATTGAACTGGTATCATACCATCCCCACTCTCATGATGTACTTCGCATTCTCAAAGAATCTTTACAGAGCAAGCGCAAATTTCTGCAAATCTATGGGTATTTCGTCGATACGGAATCGCATTCATGATATAAGATCATAGTGTCACTCCACCCTCCCATCTATACCTGCAAAACCCCATCCACAACCACCGCCCGATGATCACTAGCATAAACCCCATCCTCAAACCGATTCGGCAACACACTATACCCCTCAACACCCCAATCCCCCTCTCCTCGCGGACCCACAAACACAAAGTCAATCAGCGCCTTATCCACATCATCAAACGCCGTATACGTATTCTCATCACCATACAGCCACTTAGCCTGCTCCTTCGTATCTTGCAGGAGCGACGACGCGTTATTCAGCATCATGTACGCATCATCCGTAACCTCAGAGTTGAGGTCGCCGGCCAGGAAGAAAGGCAGGCCAGTAGACGAGTAGTTTGACGACGGGGAAGCAATATCCGCGGCAATTCCCTCGATGATCTTCGCAGATTCGCGGCGCGAGATGGCGCCGGCGTTGTCGAAATGCGTTGACATGGCTACTATTTCCTTCTTGCTTGTCGTGTGCTTGAATGTGCCGATGGTCACGATGCGAACGGAGCCTGCGTCCCAGCCTTTCTTTCCAACGGCGCCGTCTTCGTTTAGCCAGACGGTCTTCCAGGTTACGAGTTCCCAGACGGCTGGGCGGTAGATGACGGGGCTGTATTCGCCTTCGGTTTTGCCGTCGTCGCGGCCGACGCCGATGTAAGCCCATTCGTTGCCGAGGCCCGCCATGATGTCGACGATTTGCTCGTTGAGCACTTCTTGTAGACAGATGAAGGCTTCGGGGTTGTGGAGAGTGTTGTAGTGCAGCTCGTTGAGGATCAGTTGTTTCCGTGTTGACCAGGGCTTCTCGCCTGCGGCGGGTGGATCGGCGGCATAACGGATGTTGTGGGTCAAGATTCGGATTGGGAGAGTAGCAGCTTGTGCTTTCATGATGAAGGCAAGCAGGGTGGTGACAAGAAGCGCTGCGTTGAGCATCATGACGACAGGCTACTAGGTAGGTATTACCGGAACCGAACACGTGACGGAGTGAAGCGGGGACGATGTTCTCTCTGGCAACGACTGCGAAGAAGGCTTGTGGTAAAGAGACGAATAGAGGCCTTCACAGTATCGAGAGATGGCACTGGCACGGCCTTGATATGAACAACTGTAATTGACGCCTACCTACATCGCTGCGTCGAAGACTACCAACCCTACTTATACTTTACAAACGACACCAGCAACTAAGAGAAGAAGGAAGGTACTCAAAATAGTGCCGCATAATGACGAAGGCTTCAAACTATGCCAATCCTCCGTGTTATAATCCAAGAGGGGCCCAAATTTCCGAGTTGTAGCCGACAAATGAGAACGCCGATAGACAAGCACGTTGTCCGCATGCGCAACTCCACGTGATCCGCTGTTTTTACACGGGCTTCTATACCCTGGATGCGCTTGCCAATATGAAAAACGACCCCGCTATGCTTATCTGAATATCATTTCCTGTTTGCGCAGACAGGCAATCTGAATGCTAAGCCTACAATGGCTGACCAGTCCGTTTGCGCACGTTCTCCATGTGTACGCGGTTCTTCAGATGTAATTCAAAATTGTTGACCGTCTGTTCGGGCCCAGCGTTGTACAGCTTTCCTGGGCAGTCTATGCATCGGATTCGCGGGAGGAAGTACGCTTTGTGGTTCGCTGGCAGAGGAGCGGTTGGAGATAGTGTATCTAGCTTGACTTGTCTGGACACCATCTCGCCAGTCTTCGGGTCCTCGTGGCGCTCGTTCATGACTGCGTAGCGCATGGTAGATTCGAAGAGCTCCCCGGGATTCTTATCGCGTAGGTCTTGGAGCGCTTTTTGGAGCCATGGGGGAGTGGGAGGCTGTTATGGGTCAGATATGACTACATGGAAGCAAGGAGACATCTTACATGTTGTGAAGCGGCGGGCGTTGGCCAAGGTGCTTCCAATGAGCCATCCGGCTTGTAATTCCATTGCTTGTTCGGTGTCGTTGGTGTGGGGGTGGAAGGTGGCTTCGGCGAAGCTTCAACGGATGTCGGTACTGTCGGTGTGGAGCGGGAAGGCATGGCGGGTGACGGTGGAGGAGGCATCGAGTTTGCGGTAGGCGTACCCCGCGTTGGTGGTTGCGAGAGTGTCATCATGGGAGTTCCAGCGGGCTTTACGAAAGCTCTTGGATTCCTTACCCATTCCCTGAACTTTGCAGGCGTTATGCGGAGTTTGACTATTAGTGATGTGGGTTCAGATACGCTCTCTTCCCGCGCTTCATACCGTAGGGACCTCGACGCCCTTGGCTCGTGATGGGGTGTTTGGATATTCGAGACTTCGGGAGTTGCTGATCTTCCAATGGCGGATCGCATCGCAGCTTGAGCAGCAGTAGCAGCTCCGCGCATACCACGGGTACGAGCAGTGCCTCCAGTCATCAATTGAGCAGGTGCGGGAGACTCCATGACTGAATCATCACTATCTGAGTCGTCTGAGCTGCCATCAGCACCGCGACGACGGCCTTCTCTGGCTTTACGCGTGGCCTTGAAGAGTTGACTGTCCTCAATCGTTTCCGCAGCGCCAGGCAGCACTGATGAAACGACCAACGTCCGTACAGTCCGTTGGCGGTCTTTGAGGTCTGGCAGGGCAGGGCCACCGCGTCTGTTGACGGAACGCTTCTGGCGTCGCTGTTCGCGCATGATTGAAAGTTCGGCTCGCTCCAGGTCCGCATTGCTGAGTTCGTAAAGGTAGGGTTGGTAGTCCTTTGTTGACTGCATCGGGCGGAATACGGAGGGGAGTGGAGATGCCAGGAAGTTGTCTTGTATGTCTGTATCCTCGACTGGTCGCCCGTCGAAGGGATGGCCTGTGATGTAAAGACTTTTTGTAAACATCTGGCACTGCTCTCTTATGGAATGTGCGATTGCGGTTGTGAACTCTCCGGATAGTGACAAGTCGGCGGCCATCTGTCTCGCAAACTCCTCAGGCGCATTCAGAGGGTTGTTGATCTCCCACTCGAACTGGTCTACGAGGGTGTGCTGGCCAATGGTAATGTTCAGTTTGATCAATATCCGCATCTCGTCGTTCTTGTATGCCGAGTATGGCTGATGTGGATCCAGTGGCTCGTCGTCGAAGAAGGCGTGGGGGTAGTAGTCTTGTACCTGCTCGTGAATTTCGCGATCGATTTGCTGCATTACGTTCTGGCGCAGTTCGGGCGGTATTTGGAAGTCTTCGACGAGGGTTTGGGCGAAGAGCACGGGGTTGGTAACGCGGTCGTGGAGGTTCCAGGTAAAAGTATCGCGAAGCTTCAGTCTATCCAATTCGATATCCAAGCGCACAGGTACAAGCTCCTCAATCTGGTCTGCTTGCTGGAGCCCCTTCTCTTTCGAAACCTTGAGCTGCGGTGCGAGTCGACGGCCAGCGCGCTTGGCATTCTCAGGGTATAGCAGCTTGGTTTGCGGTAGGGCGCGCGGGTCTCTGGGGTCGGGAGGTATCTCGGTCAGGCCGTTGCCGTAGCCAGCGTAGCCATATCCAAAGATGGCGCCGGGGTTCTGTCGTCGGACCGGATATACTTCGTCGCGGTAGAAATGGCGCAGGTCGTTGAGTTCGCCATACACCTTCTCGGAATGTTTGTTGCGCTCGTACTTGTTTACGCTATCCAAGAGGTCGCGCTCGATGTAGCGGTTGAGGAGGTGCGTCTGCGAGGCTGTGGGTTTCGCGCCGTCGTCGTGGGAAGGCGTGTGTGATGACTTGCGGGTGCCCGAACGCGATCGCTTTCTGCTGGGCGACGCGCCGTTGATGGCTTCGGGTTGCGCGGGCGATGCCATGTCGCCTTGCGCGCCGGCGAGGTTCAGACCAGAGGCGGCCATGACGGCCTTGGCTTTCTGCTTGCCGTCTCGGATCGCGTTGTTGTCGTTGGACGCGCCGTCGGGTCCATTGATGCTGGTCGGGGCGTTGGCGGGCTGGACAGCACCTTCACTGTTGATGCCGTTGGTGGACGCGCCGTGGGCGGGATCGAGGGACTGAGAGTCGGCTAGCGGCGGGGAGGGCATCGCGTAGGAACTGTGGATGCGCGCAGCAGGAGCGACCTGCGTGTTGCTGCCCTGGTTAGAGCCGAGGCATGGAGGCTGGAAAGAGTGATGGAGGCTCGAGTGGGTCAATGGGCGTCCCAAGCGGTCGCGCCTGCCAGAAGAAGGGGGCGGACGTGCGATGCGATGGCGACAGCAACACCCGCGCCGCCATCTCCAGAAAGCGCATGCATCGCGCCGCGATCACGCGAATAAATAGCAGCAATAGAAAAAACACATACCTTTGCGAGCATGCAATTTGCGCGTCGTCACAGGTCACAGGGCTGGGCTGGGCCTCTGTTTGGCTGTCCAGGGAAAGAAGTGCCGATCGGGTAGTCAAGCGCGCAGCAGCCCGTCTGTAAGCCTTTCACAGGCGAGAGTATTGGCAGGAAACCTAAATCGGCGAAACACCTGCTGCGGTACCTTGGGCGGGGTCGCGGCCGTGGATAAGCTCGGAATGATGTGTTGTGTGTCAGGCAGAGGCATTGATGGATTTGCGCCTCGCTCCCACTTCCCGCCGCTTGCGAGCGCCGAGCCAGCCAGCCCATGACCACACTGAAGCTCGTCGGCACGCTCCCACGCACCCAGCGTCTCTGCCCGGCGTGGTTCTTTTCACGAAAGCAGAGGCCATGCTCTCCCGACTGTTCCACATAATTACACCTGCACTCCATCGTCTCCACGCAGCCCATCACGTGTGACGCCATGACGAATGCTAGCGCCTACCTAGACCGGTAAGCTCAGAGGAAAAGCCACTCGTGTAATGCAGTGGACCTTGTTCGTTATCGAATAAAGGTTGTATTTTATGGAAAGACCCGCCTAGTAGAAGAAGATAAGAAGCGTCTGGTAGTACACCTCGTCACCGCACTCTGACGCCCTCGCCTCCAGATCCATCCTAGTTGCATCAGTGCTAGAAACTGACAATACCTAAACATTTCCATCCAGTCCCGGCCCGGACACGCCGCCGCTTACAAGTTCGCCGGCTATATGCGTCTGCTTTGCTTGCGATAGATACTCAAACGTGCAGGTTCGCTGCTGAGACATGCGCTCCCCTGTTGCTCAGTAATATCGCTGCTCTCGTTGTATTCCCTCCGCTCAAAGCAGTGAGTCAAGTCGAGTGAATACACTCAAGCATGCTGCGACAACCTATGGTAAAATAGTCAGCGCTCTGTCATGTTGAAGGAAAACAAAACAGCGATTGACTTACCTCAAGCTGGAGCTCCTTATCCTTGGAACCGTTAACTTCGTCCGTGATGAGCTGACCCAAGTTTGCGCCCACACCCTGCGAGCCACCCTGCCTCTTTGCAAACGGCCACTGCGAATATTCTGCCAGCAGCTCGTCCACTTGAGCGAAGGCCCGTTCCCGCGCTTCGTGACCCAACGTTGTCAGGGCGTTCTCGAGGACGTTGGCGGCATAGGCGGCGCAGACCATGGTGATTGTTCGCAGCACTCTGAATTCCAACTCCTCAGGGAGGAATTGGCTGCCAGGGAGGACGACGGTGCGGTTGGTGAGAACGTTCCGGACTCTGCGTCGAATCTCCTCCTTTGCGCCGCCGTCTGCGACGGGATGTGTAGCCATGTCGAACAGGAGGAAGTTCTTCTTCTCGGTGCGCAGGATGCCCTTGTCGACGAGGCCTTTGCATAGTCGTTCGCGTACTTGTTTTAGTTGGTAGCCAATCTTCATGAGGTTCCACGTCTCTCCTGTGTGTATAGTTAGTGCCGAGCACCAGCCTTGGGATTGCGCGCCGCAAACGTACCGCTCATGAGGTCGATCCACGAGTTGACGCTCATCTTCTCGCTCGACTTCATCATCTTGAGGGCCTCGTCCAGCAGAACCTCTCCGGTCAACGTGTCGTCAATAACCTCGATGACCCGGTCTGCGAGGGGGAACCGTCGCCGATTCGAGTCCTTTTGCATGCTCACGCGGCCTCGGAAGGCCAATTCTATGACAATGCAGCCTCGCAATGCATAGGAGATGTTGTCGTTCCAGAACGACAGGTATCCCTATTCTCACTCATCAGCCTGCTGCCCCTAGCCCACCAGCGCCCTGCCGGGTACACACCTGTTTGTCCTTCAGCCCCATGAGGATGATTTCCTCCATGAGCGTCAGCTTGGGCTGTTTGCTCCTCTCTGCATTTTCGCTGATGTCCCGGGGGTCGAATGCGATCTTGTGGCCATTCTCGGAGCTTTCGTAGGAGGTTTCGGGGGTGCGGTCGTCGTTGCGCTTGGGTGCTGGCGAGCTGACCCGGCTGCTCTCGTCCTCGCCGTTGCCGGCAGCGCCGCCGCCTCCTCTCCGGCGCGTCAGACCAGAGCTAGAAGCCATCAGGTGTGGTTGTGGAACGGGAGGGGGGTCTTGTTGAAATTATGCGTGATGCTCCTCAACGGGCGCAGGGATGAGGGCGCTTGGGCTGCGCATGCGCGGTGTCGGACTATGTGGGACTTTCGGTGAGTGCGATGTGGGAGAGGGTGGCGGGCACGGCGACGTAAAGAATAAGGGGTATGGCAAGGCGCCTGTGTGAGTTACGCGTTGGGGGTTGATTCTCGTGCCACATCAATCAGCGGACAGGGTGTCGGTCTCGGATGTGCCAAGATTAGTTACGCACGCTTCGGAGATCAAGTAAACAGGCGTCCAACAACACAATAGCCAAAGCACTGGGAGGTGGATAGCGTCAATTCTATCAGAAGTACACGGTGCCGACCCAGGCGACTGTTTTACACGGGGGCATATATATAGCGATGCCGGTAGAACCGACTCTCAATTCCACATCCATCATCTCCAATCCAGCGCGGCTCTCCAATATCATTTAGTGAGCTACGATGTGTTAGTTTGGGGCAACTTCGGGATTTTCAAGTTGCGACTCACCATCGGGCTGGGCCATGATGTAGTCCACTGCTTGCTTGACTGTGATATCATCAGTATGTATATCTCCGACCCTGCATCTGAACGTACCGCTGTGGATGGCATCGGCCTCCTTGTCGGGGATCTCAATGCTGAATTCCTGCCTCACTGTCAGATTTGCCTTCCGAGTATCGCACGCGGGCCGACTAACCTCCTCAATTGCCATGACCACCTCTACGGTATCCAGACTGTCGAGACCGAGGTCGTTGTGGAAGTGCGATTCGGCGTTCAGCTGCAAAATATAAGCCTTTGTCTCCAATCCCTCACACGCTGTTGGTAGCTACCTTGGAGGCATCGGTGACCTGCTTCTGCGTTAGCCACTTTCTAAAATTGCCGTCGCATAACCATTACCTTGTCGAAGTTCTTCAAAAGGTCCATTATCCTGCCGGTGACCTCATCTTTTGACAGACCGGCGCTCGCGGCGTAGCATCGTACGGCCTGGAAGTATACGGAGGGGTTCATTTGCTTTGGCTGGACGAAGGAGCTTCGCGCAACGGGGCGAGCCATTGCGGCCTGGCATCGTGGGGCAGCGCGGACGGCGGACCGGGCGGACCTGAGGAGTGCTGTTCGGAACATGGTGGACGGTTTAGGAGGGTGTCGTGCGAGGTAGCAAGGTCGGTGGTGGTGGTGATGTTGATGCTCGACTAGAACTTCAGACTAAAGTTACATTACGTTAGTCAGCCGTCAAGAGCATTTCCGTACGAGTGAACAGGCGCACCTTGAATTATCGCAACAGGTAACACAGATATCCGAGAAAGACTCGAAAATCATTCATATACCCTGCTACATCACCTGAGTCAAATTTCTGACCTCGGAGTTGCCTCCCACCGTTGTTGCCGTCATTGGACTTGTCGGCCAATCGCAGCCTCCGCGTTACAAGCGACGACCTCAAGTTTCGAGCTTGACGACAACCTCCATATCCGCCAGCAACCCCCCAACCCGCCAGCGACTCCACCACGCTCACAATGGCCAGCGCAAAGCCATTGACAATGTTGGCACGCAGCCGCCCAGCGGCCACGCTCCTCCGGTCACCACAGTTCGCGTCTGGACGCCTCCCCTCGCCCGCCACCGTCGCCTTCTTCTCTACCACCCTATCCCGAGCCGCCACCCCAGCAGGACCCCCGCCGCCAGGCTTCCGGTTACCCAAGCCCAAGCGATGGGATGAAGGAGAAGGTGCATTGGACCGCGCCGGCAAGTACTTCTTGCTCATGGAGATGTTCCGCGGCATGTATGTGTCGCTGGAGCAGTTTTTCCGCCCGCCGTGAGTACTCCAACTAGCAGACTAATCGGCTGCTACCTGGTCGCAATGCGGTAATCTGACGTTTCTGAAGATACACCATCTTCTACCCATTCGAGAAGGGCCCTATTTCGCCCCGCTTCCGAGGCGAACATGCCCTGCGACGGTACCCTACCGGTGAGGAGCGTTGCATTGCTTGCAAGCTCTGCGAGGCCATCTGCCCTGCGCAAGCCATCACAATCGAGGCCGAAGAGCGCATGGACGGTAGCAGGAGGACCACACGTTATGATATCGACATGACCAAGTGCATCTACTGCGGACTCTGCCAAGAGAGCTGCCCAGTCGATGCCATTGTTGAGGGTATGTCGACACGTTCCCTGAGTACGCGGATCAAGTGCTAACATGATATAGGACCCAATGCCGAGTATGCGACTGAGACCCGCGAGGAGCTCCTTTACAACAAGGAGAAGCTGCTAGCAAACGGAGACAAGTGGGAGCCCGAGATTGCCGCAGCTGCTCGTGCGGATGCGCCGTACAGATAATGGACGGGAGCGATTTGGAATTACTGTACATATAAGGAGCGGTTGCGTCTGACACAGCCAGTCAGATTTCTTTTGTCAATGCATCAGTAAACAATACCAAGCTCACTGAGTCCATGTTCAAGAAAACACTGAGAGACATGGAAACGACGGACGTGGTATTGTGACGGAGTCCAACTAAATGCATCACTATTGATTTGCGAGATAACATTGGCATTGAACAAACATCCTTGAGAGAAGACAACCTAATATTCAAGATCATAATACTCCTAACGCTCATACGATGCCTGCCATGATATGGTATCAAACGCCAAATGCCTGCCTATAGTATGCATGCCGCCACCCTTTCCTTTTATATACCTTGATCCCGCCCAGCTTCATGATCATCTCGCCTTGAATGTTCCCTCGAAGCCCGGTCGCTTGACCTTCTTGCCAGGCTTCTTGACCTTCTTTTTGCCCTTTTGGCCCTTGTCATCCTTGCGCTTCTTGAGGTTCTCCTCCCTCTTCTTCTGTCTCGCGGCCTTTCCTTGGTCGACGTTCGTGAGCCTCTCCTTCCACTCTTGCTTGCTCTTGTCCTTTTGTTTTTGTTGACGCTTCAAGCTCTTCTTCAGAAGGTTGACGTCGTCGAACACCTTCTCGCCCTGTGCCCTCTTCTTGGCGGCCAGCCATAGATCCTTCTCTTGAATATCCTTGCGCTTGTCCTCGTCGAAGGCGTTAATGCGAGCCTGTTTCTTTTGCGCAGCCTCTAGTGCCGTCTTCGCATCTGACTTGCCCTTCTTCTTCTTGGAGTCGAGGAATCCAGAGAGATTGCTCTCAAGCTGCTGGCCGTCCCATGCGATCTTGCCGAAGTTGAAGTTGCGCTCAGTCTCCGGCGACCTCGCCGGGAATACAGAAGGTGAGCCCGAACCGCCTCTTATCCGTGCGAGCTGCTCCTCCGCTTGCTGTCGTGCCTCATCCTCTTTCGCATCCTGACGCATAGCCTTCTTCGCGGCCTTCTTTTCGGCTTCCTTCTTCCTGCGCGCTTCGATCAGCTCTGCTCGGTTGCGTGCAGGGCGTCCATCTGGGCCGTCGGCCTTTCGCGCCGCGCGCATTGCCTCTAGTTTCGCGTTCAACCGAGCACGGAAATCCTCATGTTTTTGCGGATCGATCGTGTATGGCTTCTTAGCCTTCTTCTGTGGCGCTTCTTCACCGGACTGGGGTAGTGAAGAATTTGACGAAGCGGCGGAGGCGACGGAGGCTGTGGAGGAGTTGGAATTGGCAGTAGTGGAGGGAGCAGTAGACTGACCCTCTTCGACGAGACCGGAGACGTCCAAGGCCTCTATGCGTTCGTCTGGATGTTCGAGTTCGTCTGCAGACGCGTCGTCTTCTTCGCCTTCGTCTTCGTCCTCGTCATCGTCCTTTTCAGGCTTTTCGGCGGCGAGACCTTGGAACTGCGTTGGTAGCGCTTTCTTCGCTTCCAGCTTTTGCTTGTTCTTGGCCTGCTTCTCCTTCCTCTTTTCTCTCCGCTTCTCTGCTTTCGCCGCGTGCTTGGCCTCCGCCTTGGACAAAGTGACTTCTTCGGTCTCTTCGGCTTCTGGCTCAACAGGCTGTGTCTTTTGCTTCTTTGCCTTGCTCT
>Ga0265798_10008635_pt1 | contig 12932 bp, 15 predicted proteins | sample P3T30metagenome_FD_192430 | JGI IMG/M metagenome (GOLD analysis project Ga0265798, IMG submission 192430) | Plant litter microbial communities from East Loma Ridge, Irvine, California - P3 T30 | ecosystem: Environmental > Terrestrial > Plant litter > Unclassified | place: USA: California...
ACTGCACAGGCACCATGACAGGCCGAGGAGCTCAGGAGCTTGCCGAGTATCAAGTCTCGCAGAACATGGGTTTTGTGATGGACAGCAGTGCATTCTGCGAGGCACAGATTTGTGAACATTTTGAGGGCTGCTGATTCAGCGACACATGTCTTCTACGTTGGCGGTTTCCTGTCTTTTTTTTTTGTTCTTGAGCGTGCTATCCGAATACCCGTAGAGCTACACCAGCCTAGCAGAAATACAATCAATATATGACATCTGTATGACTCGCGCTATCCGAGGGTTGCGAGCTCTACGTTACCCAATCATGTTGCAGCTTCCCCGAACGTTTGTGGATCTGCATAAGTTGAGGTACGAATGACGCACGACGAGGTTGGGTGGAGACTCCCCCCCATAAGGGCCTACCTCACGCGATAACGTTCCTGAGGTCATCTCAACGCTCTTGTGCACACATCCCGGACAACGACGAGGCTTGAAGCTATTTTGACACTGAAAGATCATCCCCAAATCGACAAGCCGCTATTTCGCCAGCACGATGTTTTCCCAAGTCTCGATTGGGCTGACGTGCCTGCTGCCGCTCTGCGCCGTTGCGCTACCAACTGAGCAAAGGCCATTGATACTCAACGGCCCTAAGAACGTCCAGGCTGTTCGAACAAAGTAAGGAATTTTATCAAAACTACAAGCATCGTACTAAAATTTCACAGACTCCAACACGCTGAAATAATTCCCACCGTCATTAATGACTTCCTGCCTAGTCTCACACTGTCGGTTCTTTGGCCAGATGCCAAGGCAAAACTCGGCAACACCATCGAGCCAGACTATCTTGGAGAACAGCCCACCATAATTCTGCACGATGACACAAGTCCAGACGGAATGCACAGTACCTCCGACATGAGCTACGTCGTCACACTCACCGACCCCGACGCGCCATCACGCGAAAACCCTGAGTGGAGTGAGATGTGTCATTGGGTTGCTGCAAACGTCACCACAGCGCCGAACACGTTCTCGATCCTACCCCTACCAGAGTTTGGTCTTACAGAAGAGACTGAGTCGACAGACGGCGGTCCGGAAGACGTGATGGAGTACAAGCCCCCTGGCCCTCCACCAAAGACAGGCAAGCATCGCTACGTGTTCCTCGTCTTTGCGCCAAAGAACGGAACAACCGAGCCGCTCCATGTGAGTAAGCCAGAGGATCGCCAGCATTGGGGTACTGGGAAGGAGGGTGGTGGTGTGCGAGAGTGGGCTGAGCACAATGGCCTCGTGCCTGTTGCTGCCAACTTCATCTACTCGCAAAATGACAAGCAGTAGGCACGTATCGATGCGCTTACTGTATGCATGGAATGCCGAGGGCACATGCATATTCGATGGCTGTTTTTTCTTTCGAAATCTCTCTGCAAACGGCGGAGGCGTACTGTCAGTACCGTACACATAGCATTGATACCAATAATCTCGTAACGAATGCACGTAATCAGGCTCTCTTCAGAGCGAGCGCTTTCATCGTATCATCCCATCGTTCCTCGTGCCGTGCGTCGAACGAGTAGCCCTACGGTGCCCCGATCGCGGAATTTGTGGGGCGACAGCTCCCGGGCCGAGCTGGTTGCACGCACCCCGCGCGCGTCTTCAGCTACCACCAACAACCCGCAACCAGAGCTTCCGGCAACTTGTCTCTGTGCCGTCTTTGCATTGCAGTATCGCGCCACTTAGGTTTCCGGTCAAGACTCAGCGGCCGTTGACTGCATCTTTGATTATCCGGACGAGGGTGTGATGACTGAAAGCGCCTGTATCAACCGGTTGCGCAACCAATACCAGCACCGCGAACAGAGGCCTGCGCGTCCGAGACGAATCGATACGGAGATAATCTGAGCCTCACTATCTCTCCACTCTCCGTTCGAGTTTGCGTATCGCCAAGCCCGGTCGATCTATGACAATGGAATACATACAATGTGGAAAACCTGCGAGACGACGTCGTCTTCGCATATACACCGCGATGACTATATCCTCGTCAGGTCCTCTTCTTGGTGGAATCCAACAAAACACAGGGCCTCACGTTCTGACGAGAGGCATTCCATAAGTGGTCGAAACTGCGGTGATGACGGTCGGGCACTGATCGAGCTGAATTGAGGCTCAACACCGACAAATCACGACGAGATTACTGAGGTGGTCCTCATTCGCACCGTGACGGAAAACATGCATTGCATTGCCCCATGATGCGTTCCTATCGTGCGAACACTATGCACGTTCCACTGGACGGGGGCGTTGACGATCGTTGGCCGGCTGCATACGGCAATTACGAGTGTCAGACTAGATGTCGTCCGGCGCCTATCAGCGATACACAGCCTTCTCATCTGGCCGGTAATCAGTGGTAATCAAAAGAGACAGGATGCTGCAAGGTGCATGCCACCCTTGTACCGGTCAGACTTTGAAACTCCGAGACGGCTTTGCATACGCGCTCGTCAAATCGTCTAGGCGCATAGGCTTGAGGTTTCAAGTCGATCGTGATACAAGTCAGGATATGGATGTGCTGTCGCGGTGGCACAATCTTACTTACATACAGGGCTAAGCGTCCCAAACGACTCAAGCCAGTCAGTATGCTTTCTTACCGGTGAATGTCATTCCAAAGCCGCCATAGGTATGCTCTGCATTTCACCAGTAGGTGGTTTGGGAGTCAACATACATGGTGGAGGCTGCCATCACTCGCATTGCGATTGGACTTGTTCCCCGCTGACGTCCAGTTCAACCTTCTGTTGTCCGACTTTGAGGCTGCATAGTGCTACCTACTTAAATCGCTTTGATGGCCCTGTGTCAGGAGAACAAGCCAGTTACCGACTACGATAACTGACCGGTACTACAAGTCTCCACGCGTTGTGCGCTGTTTCGTCGCAATCTCTGCTACGCCTTCCGCACTGCTTCAAGGCTGTGTCGCACCACGTCTGATGATGTCATTGGAACATCCCACCAGCAGCATGTCGGTAAGTTCTAGCATGTACGAACGAACTTATTCCACTTCGTTGGTTTTCCTGTCTCAGGTGAAAATCTACGGTTACAAGACGAAGCCTACTGATACCGTATTGTAACAGCTTTCCGATGACGACATGGGCCGAAACCAGGAATGTGGGCTGTACGATGCAATTGTCGACCGTTTCACGTACAGCGAGTTCTCCCAGAAGGATTTCCTCCCTCAGAACGACTTCGAATCGCTAATCACCGAACATACTATCAAAGAAGAGCTAGACAAAGCTGCTTTCGGGGAATATGATTCGTCACTTGTCAAGTACATTACGAAACACGCGCGAAAAACGTTTGCTACCTTAGTCTATGGAGACGCGGTCCGCAGGGCTATCAACCTAGAAAGATTCGAATTCGGCGACAGATACCTTCCCATCGCTCTCGAAGGGCCACGTCTCATCTCTCTCAACGGCTTTGCGCGAGATTCTTCCGCGTGGAAGTGGTTTAACAAATGGAGGACACAGGAGAAACATTTCTTCTGTAAAGAGCAATGGGTGTTTCTACCCCAAATCTTCAGGAACGATAGCACGATGGAGAACTTACACCGAGACTGCCGATTGCCCTTTATCGCATGCGAATCTCAAGGTGAAGGGGGCAGTTTCAGCTTGTTACACAAGGCTACCATACACCGTGCTCATCAAACAGTCAGTTCGGTCAGTATATTTGTCTTGGCATATTAACGATTTGCTGACAGCAATAGGACAATCTCGTGATTGCCATCAAGGAACTGCGAAACAAGGAAGCCGGTGCCGATCAGAGTGAACTCGATGCGCTAGACCTGGCGAGGCAATTGAAGCATCAACATATCGTGAGATTCGTCGGCGGCTTTAGGCAGAACTTCACGAGCCACTTGTTATTCCAGTGGGCGGACGGAGGCAACTTGCGGTCGTACTGGAACAACGAGGAGAATTGGTCTCGAGATGCAGACCTCATAAGCTGGACTATTGAACAGATACAAGGACTTGTTGCAGCACTCGATCAGTGGCACAACAATCCGTCTAGGCTTGCATTAAACGGTCGACATGGAGATCTCAAACCAGAGAATATTCTTCGATCTTCTGGTTCGCACCGTGGAATATTTCAAATCGCAGATCTGGGTCTGGCCAAGATACACTCGTTGCCAACGCATGCAAGAAATAAGCCTTCAGCATCGCCAGGTGGAACACTCCGATATAGGCCTCCGGAGGTGGGCCGAAAGATCTCCAGGTCCTACGACATGTGGGGCATGGGCTGTATCATCCTGGAGTGGATAATCTGGTTAGTCTACGGCATTCACGAACTTGACGAATTCTGCCAGCAAGCATTTCCCGAGGAATTCGACGCTTTCTGGTTGCGCGACAGCGAAAGTCGTACCACTAATCCAGTAGTGGCATCGTGGATGAAACACATGACCGACACATGTCTATCAGACGGGGACCAATGCTACAGTGCTGCCCTACGAAAGCTTTTGATCTTCGTTAGAGACAGGCTACTGGTGCCAGATTCGACAGAGCAAGACACAAGCGACAGCTACCACCCATCCGCTGACAACGAGGAAGTACCTATTTACATCACGCCTGCACCAGATGTCAGACACAATTCTCCTATATCAGGGAGAGCAAAGGGCAAAGATGCATGCAGGGAAATTGAAAGGATCAGCTCGACAACTCACGGCATTCCCTACTACATGTACAACCCGATGGTCAACATGAGCGGACCGAACGGGCGAGGACCAGCGATGCCAAGCAAGTTACTGATGCCTTTGTCGACATCTAACTTTCGCCTAGAGGTGAATGGTCCCCCCGGCAATCGATGAGCAACTTTCTGATGTCAAGTCATCAGCAGAAATCGCGCGATCTGGTACGTCTGTATTACCAGCGACGACAAAACGGCGGGATAGCCAACACGAAAAATCCCTACGCGATACCTGGTGCATTGGATATATGGACAAAACAATTCGATAATCTTTTCGCAAAGACCTTTTTCGGCACCTTAGACAGCGACGAATTCAAAAGGCTCGCACCCATGTACCCGATTTTGAGTCCTCTATGTCAGAATTGTTTGCACACTGAAACGGGCATCTTCTCAGGAGGATCGTTCATAGTATCACACGAAAGAGCACAAGCATCTCGTGCAATGTGTTCTCTGTGCGCCGTCATCTACATGGCGATGAACCACACGACTGGAGAGAACAGGTACAAAATGGTGCTAAGGGAGGGGTCTTCGTTAACCTTGGGAAGGGGAGAGCCTCCATTACTCTCGTTAGTAGTAGGTCCAAGTCCCGGTAAGTTGTGGGTTGCACTGCTGTGAACCACTACTGATACCGCACACAGGCCTCAATCGGTTTCCGGATACTTACCAGAGAGGCTTGCCAGTTCTACCCGGCCCTGGAAGTTCTACCCAGGTCAAATTGCTGAAGAAGTGGATCAAATGGTGTGATCTCTGTCACGAATGCAAACCGACAAGAGTAACTATGCCTCACAGACTGGTCGAGTTGTATCCAAGAGGAAATCACGATGATCGAGGTCGCTGGGATTCAGATACATTGCATCTAGATTGCGATAATATGAGGAAAGACGGCAAATATGTGGCTTTAACACACCGGTGGGGCGCCCCGTCATTACATGGAAGTTTCCAATTCCTAAGTCGTAGCAAGCTCGAAGATTGGCAAAGTCATCTTGATCTCAAAATGCTACCGCGGACCTTTCAAGACGCCGTAAAGATTACAAGAAGTCTCGGAATTCGTTATTTATGGGTAGACGCGCTTTGTATCATTCAAGACGATGAGGAGGATCTACGAGCGGAGATTAGGAAGATGGACGATGTCTTCAGATGTGCCTACGTTACACTTTCGGCGACTTGTGCAAACGGGAGCGATGATGGCTTTTTGAAAGCGGATCGCAAAGTAAGACTTCACTACCCCCTCTCCTATGCCAACCATCTGGGTAGCTTAGACATGATCTATCTCTGCGAACCGATCGATGATTTCGAACGCGACGTAGAGCAGTCGGCGTTGAGTAGAAGAGGATGGGTATTTCAAGAACGCGCGTTATCACGGCGTATCATTCATTTCACAGAAGTTCAAGTCTACTGGGAGTGTGGAACAGGAATCAGGTGCGAAACGCTGACAACGCTATACAAGTAAGTGGAACCAACACCCTTCTACAATGGGAAAGAAGCTCATCGTCACGCTAGCCACAAGACATCTTTCCTGTCTGACCCTCAATTCCCCGATGCTATGTTGAAACGATACAAAGGAATGCGCATCGCTTTCTTCGAAGAGATATACGAAAGGTACTCCCGACTTGACTTTACCCATTACACAGATAGGTCGTTAGGTATGGCCGGAATCGAATCACAGTTTGCGAAATTGTTCGGAAAGGCACAGCACGGCATTCTTGATCATCCAAAGGAGCGCAGCTATTTACGCCGCACACTTCTCTGGCGACGTGCGGATCTGAACAGAGACATGACCAAGATCGACTATTCAAAGAATAGACGGGTACTCTCATGGTCGTGGATGGCAGTGACAGGCGCTATATGCTTCATGGATATTCCATTCGGCACTGTGGACTGGAAGCCAGACCTTGGATCGCCCTTCAACAACTGTGGAGAGTTCGGTGATACCCCCGGGGCCCTACATGGCGACGCCAGAGACTTCTACAAGCAGTACAATGATCGTGTATTCTTCGATCGTGGCCGAGAATCTGAATGGATTCCCTTCATTGAACTGAAATGTGTCATCCTGGGGATGCAGGATATATCAGGCCGTCTGTTGACCCATTATGGCCTACTTGTTACCGCCGCAGAAAAGGGCAGTAACGTCTACGAGCGAGTAGGAGTCGCTGCCTTTGAGCGAGACCGGTCATGGATGGACCAAGAACATATCCAGCGAATACGTGTTATATAATTCCGCTCTCGCTTAACGCGGCTCTCTTTCGTCGATCTTGGCTATAGAGAAAATCTTGTTTCCTTCCTTTTGCGATGGGATTGCGAAGCCTAGAGGACGAAACGATCTGCTTGCGGGTTTGGGATGATGTTGCTTTCTAAATATTGGGTATGATAAAAGACTGCCTTGATGCACGCCTGCCTCTTCAACCTGATATCTCATCAACCTTAATATGCAAACTAACGTAGATAGCAGCGCGTTCGATAAGCGTTTTCCTTGCGTGAATAGTACTTGCCATCCCACATCCAATTGATCTGCATCAAAGACATGTCTCAGGTCTAATGCTATCTTAAATGAGCCATGCGTTTCAGTATGACCGCCATGTTCTTTGACATATGTCTACGAATATAACTGATCGACACAAATTTGAAGTCTCACCCTTTGTTCCTTCTTTGGCTTTCCTTCACATAAGTACGATCGCTCCTCGCATTATATCACCCATTCCCGTTTGCTGTCAAGCAATAACAGTCAACTATGCCACCCCAGCGAACAGCGAAGACAATCTACAGGCAGCCAGGACAGTCTACCCGCTATTCAGCGACATACGACCCATCACAGGAATACATCGATGATGAAGACTCCGAGATAGGCCAGTTGATCAAAGCCGATCCTTATTGGCGCTACGTATTGAGAACCGGGAGGTATGCCGGGCGCACATTACAGCAGCTGGATAGCGATAAAAGCGACGACAATTGCGTCAACTACTTACGATGGATGCTGACCGCCGAGAAAGCCTGCAAGGGCGTTGATGACGACCACATCGTGCGAAGGGGCTTAATTCAGTGGAACAATCAAGCTGGGTATCGCGCCACGATTCCTCCATCGGACGAAGTTCCTCCCTACGCAACGGGAAAGAATGCGCCTTCATTGTTGAAGAAGTTGGTTGTCTCAGTTCCGTCGCCCGAGCGCTTCAAAACCGCTAGTGGAAAAACCATCTGGATCTGTGGATTCGACATCATCGGTCTCTTCCATATGCAACGCCACCAATTGAATCGCTTCGGTGTGAAAGACATTCAAGAATACCGCGGTTATGATCAACGGTTCGGCATGTTGAAGTACTCGCTCGAACAAGTGTGGGAGGTCGCGAAGCGTACGCCTCATTGCCCGCTCGATCAAACGCCTGATGAGGCTGTCGATCGGTACCTCCTTAAGGTCCAGAGATGCGGAAATGGTGGAATTGGATCTCTTCGTACCACTTGTGGGCACAAAGACTGTAAAGAGATGCGAACTGGTGGGCCCAGCGAGGCGGGGCAGGGGTTTTGGGTGGGTATGTTCAAGGAAATGATGTAGGATTATGACCTACAATAAGATGGAGCTGAACAAATTTGAGAGTCCTCAGTGCAACTGTTTCTGGGATTGCGAGCTGTAATACCTGAGGTCTGAATGCTAGTAGCCACCTTCGAATCCCGGCATTTCGTCCTTCGCATACATGAAGGCCTTAGTTTTGAATTGCACTCTCCATTCCTTCTCCTCTGACATGATGCTTGAAGTTCATCTGGTTCTCATGCTTCAGTTGAGCTGAACCTGAGACATCAGCACCGGATCTCTTGACCAGTTGGACTAGCCTTGCGTCACTTTCTTTCACAACCCTCCCGCTCTTTGTCGTTCAAGTGATCGTGATAATCGCAGCGCTCCAATTCCTCGTTCCACCATCCGCATTCCAGGTTTATGGCCATTGAAGAATAGCGCGCAACTATGCGAATCAGCATAACAGGCGATAGGTTTTGTTTGAGCATATTAGCAATCCCAGACTTCTCATCCACTCTGCCATACCTGCTCACATCCCAGTGACGGCAGTGGACATTGATGAACAGATCCAGTATGCTATGGTCCGATGGCAAATTGTCGATAGCGTACTGCGTAGCCGTGAAGAAAGGAGGTGGGCGAGAACATGGCGGATCTTCTACATTAATTAAAGTGTCGACGATGCAATCGTGGGCGGCTTGTCTGAAGATAGGCGCCAGAAACCTATCGCCAAAGACGAGTGCCTTGGTATATCCGGTAATGAGAGTGTCGTCATCGACGCATTCGTCTGACGTCATGTTTTGTCCATGTAGAGAATCGCACTGGTCTTCGTTGGGCATTTCTTGGTTATATAACCAGTGAACGAAGATGTCTACAGCCACAGTATCGACATCGCTCAAAGTCACTAGCTTGTCGTCTGACTCTTTCCATGAGCCGTTGAAGGCGTTGCGAAAGTATTCCGAGTGGTGTGTGAGCAAAGCTCTGTGCACGTGATAGTGCTGTTTCTGTGGGCCAATTTCGAGAACGACGAATCCTTCTTTTGCAGCTATACTGCGTACTGTCAGTTCAAATTTCTCCCACAGATCAGGGCTGTAGAGAAGTCTACCTGACAAGTGGCGCCTTCCTGGGTTTCTCTGGTTTTGTCTGTGTCGCAAAGTTCGTGTCGATGGAAGCCATACTTGCTTCGTGCCGCAGGGGAGCCACGCGATGAGTATGGCGCTGCTTGTTCAGAAAGTAAAGAGGGAGGAGATTAGACTTGGGCAGGCCTGATCTCGGTGATTGATAGAAAAGTACGCTAGCGCACTTGCGTGAAGGTGAAGGTGAGACCGCTTAAACGAGCAAACGCACGCTTGCCCCACTAGCAATTGCAATAATACTCGTTGAGTGAGATACGATGAATACCGATTACTTTAGTTTTCAAACCCCACAAACTCAAAGCCCCTTCACTGGCTCGCTACTTGAACTCAGAGCTTACAGATCATATCCAGCACCTTCCCCGCCATACCCTTCTGGATGTCGTCTACTACAACGCTTCCGCCCGGAACACTACCGCCCGCCACTTCCCTCGCAACGGATAATGCAGGATTCTCCAGAAACTTATACGTAGTGCACTGCGACATTCTGAGCCTATCAATATATGTCTTGTCTACTAGGCAAACGAAACTTACATGGTAAAGAGGCATACTGCTGGCCACTGAACAGTCACCTTACGTACGGTTGCACCACTGTATATGTCAGGAGTTTCCCAAAGCAGCTGGGAGTCGCTGTCCGCGGGTAGTTGTGACTTACAGAGTTGTAGTGAGCAGCCGGCATTCATAGGGAAGCAATGCGATATTTTCGCACTTATCGTCCGTTGAGCAGATCTGAGCGTGGAGCATTGGCCCAACTCCAGAATCACGTGAAGGCGAAGGGTTTGCTGGGGAGTCGGGGGATGAGGAAGGCGTGGGGACAACAGATACGACTGAGCTGGTAGTTGCCGCTGGGATGGTATGTGTGGTCGCCACTGGGACTCCCGGTGTCGCAATGTTACTTAATGGTGTGAATGTGGAGGCAAGCACAAATGAAGGTAAGGTTGGAGATATATGGCTTGTTGGCGCAGGAGGAGGGATCGGCTGACCCACCGGTTTCGAGGAAGGAGCAGCCGGCGGTACGACTGGTGTAGTCGCGCTGGGAGGCAGCAATATGGTCATCCATGCAGATTCCGGAGGTAGGCTTCTGGCCGTGATAAAGGGGTGTGCGCTTGTGCTGAGCGCCAGCGATACTGTAAAGAGAGTGTACATGAAGTGCATATTTGCGAATTGCTGTGCTGATATCACGTAGTGGTGGTAGCTAGGTTATATAGACCACGTTTGCACTGTACACAAGTACTGGAATGATGGCGACGTGTACACGGGCTATCTGCAGAAGAATACGTGGAGGGGCCAACGAATATATTTGAGCATCGCAATCTAACACGACCAATGCCAGCGTCTCATACCAAGCCCCATTTTATAGATACTGGAAGCGGTTCTCTAACCGAAGGTTGAGGACACCACATACGGCCTTGCCACATGAAGAGCTCGGACATCATCACCACTCACACTCCACCGTACTGGGCTCGCAATCCCATGTGTGTACCATACCCCAATCCTCCTCATCTTCATCCAGAGTATCCATATACGAGTTCCATGGAGTGTTGTTCTTGATAGCACTCCCACTCCAGTGTTCGTCACCCGAGTCCCATGGGTCCAGACTCTCATTGTCGCTCTGAGATAGAGTGTCGTCATCCGTGTGCTGTTCTTCGAAGCCCTCTAGGCACTCGAGGACCTCGTTCTCCTCCTGACCGTTGGCCACAGCCCAGTTGTCCTCATCCCACTCTTTAAGTTCCTCGGTCTCAACGTTGGTCATCTCCCACATCTGCTTGTAAGGCATGCCGCTAGGGTCCGTAGGCGCGTGGATGAACCACTCTAGCATTTCTTCCTCGCTATCTTCTTCGAGTTCGTATACCGTGGCGTCGTCATCGCTATCTCCGTCATGAGCCCACAGGTGATATCCTTCTGGTTCGTACTCCTCCTCCTCTTCATCTGTGATGCTCTCGCTCATTTCACTAGCCACCTCAGTCATATCGCCCTGGATGACGTTCCACTCGCGTTCTTCAGCCTCTCGGTCTAAGGCCTCGATCTCCTCCATGTAGTGTGCGACGCGCTCAACCATAATCTCGAGATCTACGGCAAGGCACCCATTCTCCGCCCTGCATTCTGCAAGCTCGCCCTCTAATTCGTCGACGCGAGATTGCATGGCACGAATAGTGCCGGCGTTGTTCTTGGCCCAAGATTCGTTCGCGATGCGTAACTGTCTGTTCTCTTCTTCGAGAGCTTTCTTCACGCGCCAGGATTCGTCACACCTCGATATCCATCCTAGATGCAAGCTTCGAATTTGGGATTTCAAGGCATTGCAGTCCCTGGTCAGCTTCTCGATCTGTGTAGATACACGTTTGGCGCTTTCTTCGTTCGACATGATCGTCGCGTGTTGTTCGTCAATCTTATCTTGCGCCTCCTGGCTAAACTTGTTTGCACGCTCCAACTCCTTCATGGTGTTGTGCAGAGAAAGTGTCATGGACTGGAGCTCTTTGGCTTTGAACTGAATCTGGCTCTGTAGTTCATAGCACTCATCTTCCTTGGAGGCATTCTTGCATTTGGACTCCTCGAGCGCGTGGGTGAGGTACACCATTACGCCTTCTGCACGGTCGCGTTCGCGGCGCGCTTGGGACAGCTCCCTACCGAGTCCATCGCGGAATTCGAGGTGGGCGACGACTTCCTTTTCGCTCTGTTTGAGCGCAATTTCGGTGTTGGCGAGAATGGATTTGGTATCGACGAGGCAGAGGTCAGTAGGCTTGGTTTGGGAGGCGTGGAGTTCGTCTTTGACTTCAGACAGCTCGGCTCGAGCAGCCTTGATTACTTGCTCCTGAATCTTGGCTCGACAGATCGCTTCGTTGAATTTCTGTTCGTTGTAGACCATGCCGATAAGAGCAGCGAGGAGAACCATTCCGGCTGCAGTGGGCCATGCCAAAGAGATCATTGTGGTCGCCAACGGAGCGACCAACTTGATCATAGGCATGGGGAACATTGTGGTCGCCAGATGGAAATGTAAGATACACTCTCTGTTATGCTGTGAGTGGTTGTGGTAATTTGTGTTCGTCGTGAAAATTAGGTATCTTGGAGAGAAAGGTTGTGAAGTGAATCAGCAGTGGTGCAGCGTACTACATAGTTTTATACTTGAGTGGGAATTTCCTTGCCCAGATGCGCGCATTTTGGTATCCATGGTTCAGATGATCATAAGGCTGCTGCGGACATATATCGTGGGTGCGCAGTCACCTCAGTCCGTGGGACGTATGGGCACTCCCATCGTAATCCTGTGACGGTTATAGGCAAACCATGGCATCAATAGTGGAGACCCAAATAGAAAGTGGATTTTAGAAATAGCCAATTTGGTCCACGTGTAGTGAATATCAAAACGGCCGTTGGAACATCGTAGAATAAGATACTCGTAGGCTTAAGCATATGCATTGACTGGTACCATGTACCCGCGCAGGACGACACTGGATGCTGGGTCGCAGAATCAACGAGTGCTCACTCTTGATGATCTCGTTTAGCGTATGACCAATACTGGAGCCATGGTAATCGCTTTTGAAATTTTGATATGTACAAGAAGATGCTGGTTGACCCAGTGAATCTTTATCGGTGTAGGTCCTATCAATGTAAATCGTTTGGAAATGCGA
>Ga0265798_10008636_pt1 | contig 12932 bp, 13 predicted proteins | sample P3T30metagenome_FD_192430 | JGI IMG/M metagenome (GOLD analysis project Ga0265798, IMG submission 192430) | Plant litter microbial communities from East Loma Ridge, Irvine, California - P3 T30 | ecosystem: Environmental > Terrestrial > Plant litter > Unclassified | place: USA: California...
CGTAGTAAAGGCTTCACAGGTGTGATCGATTCGCCATTGCGCATTGCGACGATGGTACCTGATTGGGACTGGCTGAACGTCACGTCGCCCCATTGCACCTGTTTCGCATCGTATTTGTTCGGAGCGTGAGACGACTGCGAGTGGTCAATAATGCCGAGGTATGCATCCACACGCTTGAACGCTGCAGGATTCAACTCCCAACGTTCTTTGCTCTGACCGGCATTCACCCCATCACCGAATAGCGCGTTGAAGTCCTGCGTCGGCTGGAAGAGAAAATGATTTCCAGGCGCCTTGCGTTGATCATTCAAGACCCATTGAATCCGCTGCCAATCATCGAAGAAGTACTCCTGCAACAGGGGGGAGTATCTGCTGCTTGAAGATACTCGCTAGCCGCTCCAATGACCGGTCATGCTGGAGCGGCATAAAGTACGCGTGTCCCAGGCAATGATCACGATCCAGCAAAAGCGTAATCCGCTCATTCATCACGCTAAGTAATTCATCAATAGCTATACCTTCGACTTCTACTTCTTCTAGTAACTGAGGGTTAGGCGGCACTTCGATAAAGGTGAAGCGGCGGCGTAAAGCAATATCCATCGAGGCCAGCGAGCGGTCGGCGGTGTTCATCGTTCCGATGATGTGTACGGTGGCGGGGACGCTGAATCTTTCTTTGGAATACGGCAGGATGACTTCTAGTGCCTCTGCTGCGCCTGCACGCTTGGAGGGCTCGATGAGCGTGATGAGCTCACCAAAGATTCGAGAGATATTTCCTCGATTGATTTCATCAATGATCAACACGGTAGGCGCGTCTTGAGCCGCATGCTTATCAGCCGCGAAAAGGCTCAGAGGGGTTTTTCCGATCATATGCTCGACCATCGCTGGTATCAGGTTCTGATACCCGTTGACTGTGAACGGGTCGAACACAGAGCCCTCAAGCTTGGAGTCCCATGATTTGTCGCGAATGTCTTGAATCGCAATATCACCCGCTACGACGTGACCAGCGAGGCCGTTGAGGACATTCATGCCGAACTCAACTTTTTTGCCGTTCGGTTTCTCTATTTCAACGACGTCTGCGGAGGCGTAACTAACTCGATATTTGCCGAATTGGTCACCGACCTTGAAGGCCTTGTAGCCCGCCGCTATTTGGCGACACAGACTTTTTAGGACGCCGGGAACGACGGTGTACCGCAGGTGGCCGTTTTCATCGGTATCCGCGCGTAACCCCTCCACAAAATCCTCATAGCTGAAGCTTTGGTGGAAGGTGACGAAGCGTACATCGCCAGCATTCACGAAGGCGTCGAAGCGCTGCTTCAGAACTTGACGGTTCGAGGCGTGAGCTTCGAGGAACGTGGGGTCTAGGATTTCCAAAGCCGCCGCAATGGTCGCATAGGTTTTTCCGGTGCCGGGTGGTCCGAAGAAAATCTGGTTGAGCGCAGGCATTGTGGAACGTCCTTGTAGGAAAAATCCGCTCCACAGTATCCAGATTGCCAGTATCGGTAAAGGCCGGCAGACTGAGCGCAACGGATCAGCCCCAGCCCTCATTGCATTGGAAACATAGCGCATGGAAGTGGAATCAAATAGTTCGTCAATCGAGAAACCGTTTCAGCTGATCTCCAAAACAAGCCTGGCTGTGCTTTTAATACCTATTTTCAGCTTCGTTGGCTACTACGCCCCATATATGACTGGGCTTGCATACCATCAAGCTCTGTTAAAGCACTATGGCATTCCGCAGGGGCTGCTTGACCAAGACACATCATACTTATTCGTTTATGCCTATCAGGCGCTCCTGGACATTTCAGGCAACTGGTGGCCGTTCATTAGTAGGCCCAGTGTCATAGGTGTTGTTTTCTGGGCGCTTCTGCTGTTTGGACTAGAAGTCGCAACCCTTGTGGCATTTGACAGGAAAGGAAAGATCAGCGCGGCGCTTAACAGGCGACTGAAGAAGCCTTGGATTGTGGTTGGCTGCATGATCGCTCTGGTAAGTTTTTGTCTCACAACCCTGGTTGTACTCGTACCGATTATCGCCTTTCCTATACTCAGCGTGCCGAAAAAGCTGGGGGAGTGGGGAGCAGAATTGAAACTGAAGAATCAGGTGTACGTAGGGTGCGAAAACGAAACCGACGTCACTCGTTACTGCAAAGCGCTAGTGCATGACAATGTAATTCAAGACGCTGGCTACGTGGTTATGGTGTCGGACCAGTGGATAGCGCTGTATCGACCTGCTGTCGGGACAGTGGTATTAAGCCTAGGTGAAAACGCTCTCAAACCAATATCACCGGAAGAGTTCAAGCGCTTTGAGATGAATCGGTGAGTACCGACGCGCTCCAGCGAGCGGAGAATACAGCAAACCGGACAACCGCAGCCTCCGACGCTGGCTCAGCCATGAGGTGATCGCGGTGACTCGTGATGGAGTGCTGCCAGTGAGTGATTCGGTGCCGAGTTTAAGTGTGATGCAGCGGCCGGGGTTACGGTTGAGTGTGTTGCACTGGCAAAGCGAGAGTTGGATGCGGGATTTGTCGGTGGTGTTGGAGAGTGATGAGATCCAACTCTGCCCTGCGACGAAACCCTCACATGGCGCCATGATCATGTCGTTGAAATGCAAAAATAGCGACATGACATGCCCGCATCGTCTCGAAAGGGCACATATTCATGCGTACCACCCAGCGTCATGCAGCCTTGTGTGTTAGCTGTCGAGTTCGGTGCTGCGAGCTTGAGTTTGTTGTTGTTCCAAGGTGGTTAGCCGTTCGGTGAGGGCGCTGTGAACACGGTCGTAGGCGTCGCTGCCGAGCAACAGGCGTTTAGGCGCTGGGGTTGAGGCGGCTACGAGGATCATCTCGCGCGCCATTTTCTCGGGGTCGCCTTTCAGCGCAAAAGCACCACTGGCCACCGCTCGGCGGACGTCCCCGGCTGGAGTCTGCTCATAAACGGCCATCGGCGATGGGCTGACCAGTGCAGCGCCGAAGTTGGTGCGGGTCGGGCCTGGCTCGACCAGAGTGAGCTGGATACCGAATGGCGCGACTTCCTGGGCAACGGCTTCGACGAAGCCTTCGATACCCCATTTGCTCGCGTGGTACAGGCTGAAGTTCGGATACGCCAACTGCCCGCCCTCGGATGACACTTGCAGGATCCGTCCACCGCCCTGCTCCCGCAGGTGTGGCAGGCAGGCGCGGATCAGTTGGATGGAGCCGATCAGGTTGGTTTGCAGTTGCTGTTCGATCTGTTCGTCGCTGACTTCTTCGGCGGCGCCGAACAGGGCATAGCCTGCGCTGCTGACTACTACGTCGATATGGCCGAGGTCGTTGAACGCTTGCTGGACTACTTGGCGAATGGCGGCGGGGTCGTTGACGTCCAGTGCGCCCAGCCACAGTTGTTCGCCGTATTGAGTTTGCAGTTCGCTCAACACGTCGGTGCGGCGCAAGGTGGCCGCTACTCGATCACCGCGTGCGAGCAACTGCTCGACCAGCGCGCGGCCTATGCCTGATGAACTGCCGGTTATCAGCCATGTGGTGCTCATGTTCGTGCCCTCTCGTGTTGGCTATCAGAACATCCACCCTAGCCTTCGAGCACTGCTGTTACTATCCGGTGAATCTCGGATGCACTGGTGAAATATCCCCATGAATAAACCGTCACCGTCTCTGGCCGAGCTCAACGCTTTGGCGTTGATCGTGTCCCATCGCAGCTTTCGCAAGGCGGCGAGTGAGTTGGGGCTGTCGGCGTCGACCTTGAGCCACATGATGCGCACGCTGGAGGCGAATCTGGGCGTACGGCTGCTTAACCGCACTACGCGCAGCGTCGCGCCTACGGCGGTGGGTGAGCGGCTGGTGGCGCGTCTCACGCCGTTGATGCGCGGCTTCGCGCTGGCGCTGGAGGAGCTCAACGAGTTCCGTGATTCGCCCAGTGGTGTGCTGCGCATCAGTGCCAGCGAGCCGGCGGCGCGGGTGCTGATGGAGCACGTGGTGCCGACGTTTCTGGAGCGTTACCCGAACATGGCGATCGATCTGAAGACCGATGGCCGGCTGATCGATATCGTCGCCGAAGGTTTCGATGCCGGCATTCGCCTGGGCGAGTCGGTGCCGCAGGACATGATTGCGGTGCGGCTGGCGCCGGATACCTGTTTCATGACCGTGGCATCGCCGGGCTATCTGGCTCGGCACGCGGCGCCGGTCACGCCGGATGATCTGCGTGAGCATCAGTGCATCTGCATTCGTATGCCCAGTGGCACGCCGTATCGCTGGGAGTTCGAGCAGCATGGGCAGCCGATGACTCTGGAGGTGTCGGGCAATCTTACGTTGGATAATTTGGAGATTATGGCGGACGCAGCAGCACGCGGGCTGGGGATTGCGTATTTGCCCGAGCATACGGCGGGGCGGTATCTGCGGGATGGGCAGCTGGTGCAGGTGCTGGAGGATTGGAGCCCACAGGTGCCGGGGTTGTTTTTGTATTACCCAGGGCATCGACATGTGCCGGGTGGGCTGCGGGCATTGATTGAGGTGGTGCATGAGTTGACTTGAGAGGCAGTACGCTGGGCTAATGACATACCCAACTTACTCCAGCGCCACAGCTCAACGCAGAGGCGCCGAACTAAACCGCCCCTCCCCCAACGATCGCGCATCATTCCCTCTATCATCCCGCGCATCCAAATCCGCGCCCTTCGCCGCCAGCGCCTCGAGAATATCCTTGCGCTGAAACAGCGCCGCATACATCGCCGCCGTCTGCCCTGAGTTATTACGCTCATCCGGCGCACAGTCTGCGCCGAGTAGCCGATGAGCGATACTGACTTCGCCTTTGAAGATCGCCCCCATCAACGCAGTGTTGCCGCGCTTGTCCTGACTACACGGGTTGGCGCCCGCTGCGAGCAACTGTTCCACGGTATCTTTATGGCCGTGATAGGCCGCCAGAATCAATGCGGTGTAGCCGCTTGCATCGCGGGTGTCCAAATCATAATGAGCGTCGATGAACGCGCCCAAACGGTCGGTACTGCCCGTGCGTGCTGCGTCGAAGTACAGTTCACGAAGTTGCTGCCGGGTATCGGGAGGCGGTGTGTCATCGGCCAAGGCGACCGTTGCGACCATCATCGCCGAGCAGATCCAGGGAATGAAATAGCGCATGAGGTTTTGCTCCTGAAGATCACCGACCGATGTTGCACGGTCGGTGATCGATGCATCAGTCCTGCAGCTTGGCGGCCAACTGCTTGACCTTTTCCAAGTCGCCTTTGGCAACTTTGGTTACACCTGTGCCATAGCCCGGATCGGCTTTGTACAGATACGACAGCATGATGTTCTTGCTCTCGGTATCGGTGTCAGCCAGAGAACCGCCGAAGCTGTTGATCAGGTCCTGCTGCTCCTTGGGCGAATAGGAGCGGTACAAGTCGCCCGCTTGTTTGAAATTCTGCTCGCGCTGAATCTTCGCCTGTTGGGTAGTACCGCTCAAAGCCGTTTGGCTATAACGCGCACTATCGTCACTGGGGCGCGGCGCAAGACGGCTCGGCTCGTAGTTCACCCCACCGGTAGTATGACCGCTGTTCAAGGCACCATCCTGGTTAGCGTTGTTGACGGCCACGCGAGGACGGTTGATCGGCAGGCTCATGCCGTTGGCGCCCAGGCGGTACATCTGGGTATCGGCATACGAGAACACACGGCCTTGCAGCAGACGGTCTTCCGACGGTTCGATACCCGGCACCACGTTGGACGGTGCCATGGCAACCTGCTCGGTTTCCTGGAAGAAGTTGTCGACGTTCTTGTTCAGCACCATCTGCCCGATCTTCTGCTCCGGCACGTCTGGCCAGATCTTGGTCGCGTCCAGCGGGTCGAAGGCGAACTTGGCCAGGTCTTCAGGCTTGAGCACCTGGATGTACAAGTCCCACTTGGGAAAATCGCCCTTGTTGATTGCGGTCACCAGGTCATGGGTCATGTGCGCGTAGTCTTTGCCCTGGGTTTGCACGACCTGTTCCGGGTCCAGATTCTTCAGACCTTGCAGGCTCTTCCAGTGAAACTTCACGTAGTGCACTTCGCCCTTGTCGTTGACGAACTTGTAGGCGTGCACGCCATTGCCGTCCATGAAGCGATAGCCAGCAGGCGTGCCTTCATTGGAGTACAGCAGCGTGAGGGTACGCGTCGCTTCCGGCACGTGGGAGAAGAAATCGAAACGACGGGAGTCGTCGTCGAGGTTGGTGCGCGGATCGGGTTTGAACGCGTGCACCATGTCTGGAAACTTGATCGCGTCACGGATGAAGAAGGTCGGGAAGTTATTGCCGACCAGATCCCAGTTGCCGTCCGCCGTATAGAACTTGGTCGCGAAACCACGTGGGTCGCGTAGCGTTTCCGGCGAGTGGTTGCCGTGGACGACCGACGAGAAGCGCACGAACACCGGTGTGTGGGTTCCTGGCGTGAACACCTTGGCCTTGGTCAACTCACTAATGTTGCTGGACGCGACGAACTCGCCATGTACGCCGGTGCCACGGGCATGCACTACGCGCTCCGGAATGCGTTCGCGGTCGAAGCGCTGCAGTTTCTGCAACAGCTGAACGTCTTGAAGCAGCGCCGGCCCGTTGGGTCCGGCCGTCTGTGAATTCTGATTGTCACCAACGGCGGCACCGTTATCGCGGGTCAAGGTGTCGGCAAAAGCGGATGACGAAAATATGCCGATGGCTAACGCGGTGACTGCATACCCTGATAAGGTTCTGATTTTCATAGTGAATCCCTCACGCTTCTTATGTTATGAAGAAACCTTGAGGGTAACGGCAGCCACCAGCATGGCTAAATTGGAAGAGCCTATTGGCCCGATAGGCAAAGATGCCTGCCGGTGTTATTGGACGGACCCGTACCCCTGATCCGGTACTGCCTACGCCCGCAACCCATCCTCCGGCACGAATATCCAACCCTCCACCGGATCGATATCCGCCATCGGTTGAGACAGCCACTGCGGCCTGTGCTCGAACGCCCACGCCAGCAGCGCGCAGGTCAGCGCATCCTGTGCATCGACATGTTCGAACCCCGGCACGAAACTTCGCGGCACACTCACCTCCTCGACATGGAAAGGCACCCGCAAGGCCTCGATACACGCCGAGCGTTTGCATGCCGAGGGATAGGCTTCGATCGCTCGCAGCATCTGCCCGTCCGTCCATACGCCACAGGCTTCACGAATGGGTGCGAATCGCCCCAGCACATGCATGCCCTTGGTCGCCTGGCTTCCGATCATGTCCTTGATCGGCGACAGCGGATAAAGCCCGCGTTCGAACAGGAAATGCTCGGTGCGGCGGTGCAGGTAGGGATTGCTGGATGATTCGCCAACGGTGGGCACAGCGATGCCGCGGGTAATGAGGTCTATGAAAGGCCTGGAGAAGCCGAGCGGAGTGTCGATGCCGATGAGCACGCGTGGCGCCTGGTGAAGTGCCGGGGCTATTTCACACAGTCTCAACAGCCCATCAACGAATTGCTCGGTCGAACTTGCTTGGTTGATCGTCCGCCGCAGATTACCCCGCCACGGCTTGCCCACGAGTCGGCGCTCGGCGTTCAACACGACCAAGGCATCGCGGCTCGCCGGGTTTCGATCGCAATTCCATCCGCCTACGTCCCAGCCTACGAACAGTGTGGTGAGGTTTGGGTAAGTCATGGTGAACACTCACGTAAGTAGATTCGGATTGCCATCGGGCATACGCGTAGCACGGCGCCTCTCAGCAGGTTCCCCATACGGAACATCAGACGCAACGTTAAGGCAGTTTCCTCAACCCTCCACCCGCGCCAACGCCTGTGCCCGGCAGGTTTCCAGGATCTCGTCAGCCAGCGCGGAGTCATCCGGACAGGCTCTGGAAAGCATCAATGCACCGACCAGATGCGCCAGTGCGTTGATTCGTTCGGCCCGCGCGCTCTGCTGGGTGAGCTTGTCTGCATCGGGGTCAACGGGCGTCGCGTTGGCCAACAGCCGTTCCATTCCCTGCGCGAATACCGCTTTGATCTGTTCGGGCTGCCGTGCGGCATCGGCCGACAATGCGGCAAGGGTGCAGCCATCACCGGGTGCGTCGCGGTGCTCGCGCGACAGGTAGCGCTCGATCAGCGTTGCACGTTCCGCCTCACCGGTACTGGCTTCCATCTGCGCGAAACCACACGCCGCCGCCTCGCTCATGAGGTCTGCCTTGGAGCGAAAATGCTTGTAGAAACCGCCGTGGGTAAAGCCAGCGGCTGCCATCAGATCAGCCACGCTCACGCCGTCGTAACCCCGTTCGCGAAACAAGGTGGAGGCGGTTTCAACGATGTGCGCACGGTTGGCCTGCGCCTGTGCCTTGGAGACTTTCATGCCGGTGCCTGTGAAATAGAACCAGGGACCAGCATACATTGATGTTGATCAACATCAAAACGCTTGACCGTTTAGATTTCGATCATCATCATAAAACCGTCACTGCCCATCCTTGCCGCGCGTCTCTCCCAGGAATGAATCCCCATGAGCAATCTCCCTACAGTACTGATCACCGGCGCCTCCAGCGGCATCGGCGCTACCTACGCACGACGCTTCGCCAGTCGTGGCCACGCGCTGGTACTGGTAGCGCGCAATCGCGAACGCCTGGACGTCCTGGCTGCACAGTTACGCGAAGAAAGCGGCGTGAACGTCGATGTCATCCAGGCTGACCTCACCCGCGCTGAAGACCTTGCGCAAGTAGAACGACGCTTGACCGAAGATGCCAGCATCGGCGTCTTGATCAACAATGCCGGCGTAGGCCAATCAGGCGGCTTTTTGCAACAGCGCGTCACTGCTCTCGACAGCCTGCTGGCACTGAACGTCACCGCAGTGACCCGCTTGGCGGCAGCCATCGCTCCGCGCCTGATTCAAGCGGGCGCTGGAAGTATCGTCAACGTCGGCTCGGTCGTAGGGCTCGCCCCGGAAATGCAAATGACCGTCTACGGCGCCACCAAAGCCTTCGTATTGTTCCTGTCCCAGGGCCTGCAGGCGGAACTGGGCCCCAAGGGCGTCTACGTGCAAGCCGTGCTGCCCGCAACCACCCGCACCGAGATCTGGCAGCACTCCGGGATCGATATTGCAACCTTGCCGGAAATCATGGAGGTGGATGATCTGGTAAACGCCGCCTTGGTGGGCTACGACCGTCGCGAGCTTGTGACCATCCCACCGCTGCACGTGGCCGAGCGTTGGGAAGCGTTGGAAGGTGCCCGTCGCCTTCTGCTTTCGGATCTACGCCAGGCAAGTCCAGCCGAGCGCTACCTGGCTTCTGCCCCTGTCGGGCAATAACCCATGAAAGCCTTTGTCATCGATCGTTACGGCAAACGTGTCATCGGCCGGATAGCTGACATGCCAGAGCCCACCTTGGCGGCCGACGATGTCCTGGTGCAGGTACACGCGGCGGGCGTCAATGCGCTGGACGTCAAGATTCGCAGCGGCGAGTTCAGGCTCATCCTGCCCTACACCCTGCCGCTGATACTGGGCAATGATATGGCAGGCACGGTGCTCGAAGTGGGCACGGACGTCACCCGCTTCAAACCGGGCGACGATGTGTTCGCCCGGGTCCATCAAACGCGTATCGGCACGTTCGCCGAACGCATTGCCATCAATCAAACCTGTGTGGCGAACAAACCCGTCAACCTGACCATGGTCGAGGCGGCCTCGCTGCCCTTGGTGGCATTGACTGCCTGGCAAGTACTGGTTGAAACCGCAAAAGTCACACCCGGCCAGAAGGTTCTGATTCACGCAGGATCCGGCGGTGTGGGCACTGTGGCGATACAGCTCGCCAAACACCTGGGTGCTTATGTCGCCGCTACCACCAGTACGGCCAATGTCGAGTGGGTGAAGGCCCTCGGCGCTGACCAAGTGATCGACTACACGACTCAGCACTTCGTCGAGCAGTTGCACGATTACGACATTGTGCTCAATAGCTTGGGACCAGACGTATTGAGCAAGTCAGTGGAGGTCTTGAAGCGTGGCGGCCGACTGATCTCGATCTCAGGCCCACCGACCGTGGAATTCGCTACCAGGCAGGGACTCGGCTGGACCTTGACGCAAGTCCTGCGCGTGTTGAGTTCGCGCATTCGCAGCCAGGTGAGGCAGCGGGGCATGTCCTATGATTTCGTGTTCATGCGTGCGGACGGAGGTCAGCTCGGGGAGATAGCTTCACTCATTGAAGCCGGTGTCATCACGCCCGTGGTCGAGAAGGTCTATCCCTTCGAGGCCACTGCAGATGCTTTCGCCCATGTTCAAAGCGGCCGCGCAAAGGGGAAAGTGGTAATCGAGCTACGGCGCTCCTAGCACCGTTTGGATCAAGTTGCGCATGGATGAAGTTTTTCACAGTCAACGATTTGCCCATGGACCCATCAGGTACAACCGCTTAGGCTGACCCTTACCCATCCCGGTGCATTAACCGGGCCGGGTTCGATGCTTCTCATCTCATTCAAAGGACTTGAAATCCGTGAAAGCGCTAATCGTCATCGATGTACAACAAGGCCTGTTCCAAGCGGACCCTGCCCCGGCCTTTGCCGCTGAAGTGATAGCGCGCATCAACACACTGACGGCATGTGCCAGAGCTGAAAACGTTCCGGTGATCTTCGTTCAGCACGAACTTACCCATGGCGAGTTTCTGGTGCGCGGCAGTGACAGCTGGAAAGTCGACCATCGGCTTGTGACAGCCGACACCGATCACTACGTCAACAAGACCACGCCGGACTCTTTCCTCAGGACCGATCTTCAGCCGCTATTGCAGCAAGCCGATATTTCTCACCTGGTAGTGTGCGGCTATGCGACCGAGTTCTGCGTGGACACGACGGTCCGTCGTGGCGCAGGCCTGGGTTACGAAATCACCTTGGTGAGCGACGCTCATACCACCCAGTCCAAGGCGCATGCCGATGCGGCGCAGATCATCGCTCACCATACCGCCACGCTGCCGAGCATCAAAAGCTTCGGTGTACGCATCCAGGCGCAGGAAACCGCAGCGGTCGATTTCGCCAGCTGACTGTGGGCACGTCTGCTGCCTTGGGTAAATAACTCGATCGCAGCTCAGCGGGACGTCCGTGCATTCAATTCGAATGTACGGATGCGCACAGCATCTGTACGAACCCTTCCCTGACCGGATGCCCATCAGTGCGCTTGTGGGTCAGCAGAAAGTTGTCCACGCTGTCGAACTCGAGTGCGTCACAGACAGCCAGCCCTTCGAGGGCGCGGTGGTTGCAGTAGACGCCCCTGGGAACCACCGCCATGCCTATGCCTTGCGCCACGCACGTCAGAATGCCCCCCCAACTTCCACATATCACCCATTCCACCCCTTGTAATGACTCCTCGCACCAAGCCTGCGCAACAGCGTGAAACGGACAACCTTCAGGCCACGCCAGAACTTTTCTATTGTTCAGATTCAAGGGTCCGTGTTGCAACCACGTCTGCGGATAAACCAGCACCGGTCGATCACCGGGTAATCTGCGACTGACAAGTCTCGGGTTGGCCGTATCCATCGCCACCACTGCTACATCCAGCTTCCCGTCCAGAACGTGTTCTACGAGTTCTGGCCAGGTATCGGTAACGATCTCCAGGATAACCTGCGGATAGTCCCGCTCGAATGCTGCAGCGATGGCCGCAAGCCGCGTACTGACAAAGGAATCTATACCCCCTATCTTCAAAGTCCCGCCAAATGTTTTTCTGTCGTTGAAACAAGACTGTGCCTCGCCAAAGGCCTCCAATACTTTCTCTGCATGCATAAGCAGGTGTTTACCCGCAGCACTTAGTTCCACGCCCTTGTCGCCTCTATTCAACAGGCAACATCCAACTTCGGCTTCCAAAGCCTTCATGCGCGCAGTGACATTCGATGGTACGCAGTGTACGGACTTGGCGGCCTTGACGATGCTTCCCGCTTTGTAGATAGCGGTGAGCATGCGCAATTGCGAAATATCCATATACACCTCGAGTGAATCACTGATTCATTTTTTGTTGGTTGTGCGAGTCCCCTTGCCCGTGGATTCTACTGCCAATGCCAAGCTGATACCAAAAACCAAACGGCAACTTCGAAGCACTAGGTTACAAATAAGGAGCTGCGCATGTCAGGTTATTATGAAGAGATCACTAAACTTGCGACCTCCGTGCATCAGCATGGGGCTCTGAACAATGCATTCTATGAGCGCTGGATGGCAGCACCCCTGTCCTTCGACGAACTGGCCCTGTTTGCCAAGAATTATCTAGTAAGAACTTCGCAAACCCCGACGATGATCGCGTTGTCACTGCTGCACACCGACAACCTGTGCGCGCGTGTCGAGATCGCCAAGAATCTGTACTCAGAATATGGCTACGGCCAACCGCAAAAAGCACACATTCATATGCTCGAGAACTTCCTCACTGATCTACTCAGTCGAGTGGCTGTTGCCTACAAACCGGTGACCAAGCTGAGTGATGAGCTGATCCTGCCCAGTACCCGACAATTCATCGAGGAACAGCAAACCCTATACACCCGCCGCCCTGACGAGCGTGGCTGTCAGCGCATACTGGGGACACTGTTGGCTCAGGAATGGTTGGCCTTTTCCATGCTCACGCGCTTGTACGAAGGCGTGCGGCACTACCAGCACCTATACGCCTCAAACGACGAGTTCCACGAACACTGCGAGTACTTTTACGTGCATATCGGCAATGCCGAAAAGGAGCACAAGATACAGGCCATCCACGCTGCCACACTCGAATGCCGCAACGACGATGAATTCGTGGCGTTGGCAGATGGGTTCTATGACTTCATGACGCTGACCGAGCAATACTGGAATGGCATCGCCCATGCCATGGGTTACCGTGCCCGTTAAGCAAGGGTGTTTTCTAGACCAAGGCGTGAAATTTCACGTTAGAAAAGACAAAACCCCTACCTGCTCACGCAGATAGGGGTTTCGGAATTGAATCTTGACGATGACCTACTCTCACATGGGGAAACCCCACACTACCATCGGCGATGCATCGTTTCACTGCTGAGTTCG
>Ga0265798_10008637_pt1 | contig 12930 bp, 5 predicted proteins | sample P3T30metagenome_FD_192430 | JGI IMG/M metagenome (GOLD analysis project Ga0265798, IMG submission 192430) | Plant litter microbial communities from East Loma Ridge, Irvine, California - P3 T30 | ecosystem: Environmental > Terrestrial > Plant litter > Unclassified | place: USA: California...
TGATGGCAAGGAGGTCATCCCTCCTGGAGCATTCGTCACATTTGCTACTGGCGACATCCACCTTAATCCTGACGTGTATCCTAACCCATGCGAATGGGATCCGGCAAGGTATCTGCCAGATCGTGCCGAGGATAAAAAAAAGTGTCATGGCTTCATGGGTTGGGGAGCCGGTCGACATCCATGCCGTACGTATATAACTCATATATTAGATCTCATGACTGATGTGCTTATAGTCGGCATGCGCTTTGCAAAGCTGGAACAGAACCTCATCACCGCGTACTTTATCGCTTCGTTTGATTTCCATCTCTCGGATAAGAACGGCAACCGTATGCGTGATGCGCCGAGAATCGACTTCAATGGGCATTCAGCACACAAACCGAAGAACGCGCCGCACTTGAAGGTCACGCTGAAGGACAAGTAGAGAGCCAGTGAATGAGAGGAGGGTGAATCATGTCTTTATATTCAACATTGGCGCTGTCTGGGTTTTAGACAAGCTAGTTGTGTTATACATACAGCTTCAGTACAGTCACATTCGTAAAATCACTCCAGCTTACTTTGAGTTGTCCAGGATACTGTTCAAAGATTCACTTTGTTGAAGGCAATCCAGTGCGTAATGGCGGTTTTGGCTCAAAGTTCAATTCTGTCACCATCTCTTTGTGGAGTTTGACAGGGTGCATATATGCACCACTCCCCTTGGCGCCTTGTTGTAGTTATAGAGTAGCAGATCGCAACTAGCAGCGTGCGGTAAGCGTGAGTTTGGGAACCGGCACTTGCAGTGCGTGATGATTGAGTTTCTTTCGTAAAGGGCATGTGATGGTGCCTTGGGCTGTCCTTTCCAAGCGTAAGCTATCTAGGCTTGGAGTTATCGTGGTCGAAGAAATATATCACCACCCGCATTTCGGCATGGTTGCGAGTCGCGTGCGCTGTTGCCGATCCATGTGATACGGGATATGTCCGAAGTCCGTTGAAGAGCGGGGTGAGCTTTTGGGTTGCATAGCCAGCTCCTCCCCCGGCCTGGGCTTCGGATGTCTGGAATACAACGGGATGTTTGGTGGTGTAATTGCTATCGTCTGCTTGTAAATACAATGGTTAGTCGAGCACAGGGTGGTGATGTTTGGGATGATGCGCGCTTTCTCAACTCACCCAAGCTCGAGGCTACAGTAGGAAGTTTATGCAGGATATAGTATCCAATACGGTCACCAGACCAAGAGGATATAGTAGATTGTACGGCCCAGAATCTCTCGTGTTACCGTATTTCGAAATCAGCATGAAGGGTGCTGACCATATTCGTTCTCCATCTAGCTTTTCCCATGCGCTACTCGCGGAAAAAAATCATCAACAAGAACAGTAGGTTGTGCAATGACTTGGCTGCGCGGAGTTGCTTCTGTCCGTTCCGACAGCTGTTGTTGACGTAGGAAGGGTGCCCGCGGATGAGGCCGGTCAACTGCCAAGATATGACCTTTCCGAAAGCCGGCATGCCAGTGTCTCGTCTTGCTTGGCTGCCAAACGTCAGGATGCAGGTGGCGTTAGCGACAAAGGGCGAAACATTAGACCCATCCGCTTGTTGACTCGTTTCCAGGCTCTCGACTTCTCGCATGCTTGTATATTGGAAACTGCATAACACCCTTTGTTCGCGTTGAGGCGATCTTGTTTGTGCATCCCAGCGACATGTGGCTTTTCAACGTCTCCACCTTGTGCGGGTACTGTACCTAGGTACAGTACTAGTCGAGCCGTGCATATCGTCTGTCGTCTGTGAAGCCAACCAATCAACATGGGCGTACGTTGCCATTCAAGGTTATCAATCAAACTCCCTTTTGGTTGGTCAAATCTCACAACGTACAACTCAACATCGCATTCCCCGGCTGGACGACGGCTCGCTCGCAAAACAACATAGCGCACGTTGCCAAGCATCGTTTCCGAAAAACAAAAGGGCGGCCCGCTCTTGTCAGACCATGGGCCTAGATAATGGTCGAAGCGCGCCGGGCTCCCGTTAACCAGTGTTCCTGTCGTGTCTGCTGCCGCCGCGGACCCTAACCGAAAAGTTCTGACAGAAAAATCATGCAGGAATGCCGGAAATTTCTTGGATCCCCTGTCCCGTGTAGAAACTAATCCGAGTCTAGGCGTCGTGTGGAGCGCAAGTGTTTGGCATGGCGAGGCTGAAACCCCATGTTTATTGCAAACCTTGGCCGTACTATGTAAAACTCGTCTATCGACCCGATCTTATTGGCTGCATGAGCACGTGTGTTCACCCGATATGGCTTGCATAGCTGTACAAGCGCTGCTACCCTTATTATAGCTTAGGAACCATATGTGCTAATGAAGGGACTACTACCAAGAGTCTTGGGACGCAAAGGAACATGAGAGAACCACAATTCCCCAGTGTTTGGTCGGACAAACCAATCTCCGTCCAAACAACTGACTGAGTCGAGCGCTGATGGCACAAGGTTGATGGCGGCACAGCGCTGAGAGCTATCGTGTATATAAGATGTTGAGCCCTTCACTCATAGTCCAGTATCTCACATCATCACGAGCATCTTACATTCACTTCTTTGCTTCTTTACCAGTCTTTCTTCACCACTCCTTCACTTCTTCACCACCCCTTCACTTCTCCAAAACATTCGTTGCTGCTCGGTCAGAATGAAGTTCTCTGCTCTTCTCATCTCCACTGTCGCCCAAGTGGCCACTGCCCACTACTTCTTCGACACCAACATCGTTGGCGGTGTCCAGCAGCCGGCTTACAAATACGTCCGCCAGTCGACTCGCCCGACCAAGTACAACCCGATCAAGTTCTCGAACGCCCCTACGGCTGACATCCGCGATGGATCGTTTGCTGATGGCCCCGATATTCGTTGCAACCAGGGTGCCTTCTCCTCTGCCGCAAAGACTCAGGTCTTGACTGTCAACGCCGGTGACGAGGTCCGCATGAAGCTGGCCGTTGGTGCCAAGATGGGCCACCCTGGTCCTGGCCTCGTTTACATGTCCAAGGCTCCTGCAGGTGTCCAAGCCTACGATGGATCTGGTGATTGGTTCAAGATCTACGAGGAGGGCGTCTGCGAGGGAGGTGATTTCACTTCTACCGCCTGGTGCGATTACAACAGGGACTTCATTGCTGCGAAGATCCCCAAGGATACTCCCAACGGAGAGTACCTGGTGCGCATGGAGCACATTGGTGTTCATCGCTCCCACGTCAACCAGCCAGAGCACTACGTCGGGTGCATGCAGGTCAAGGTCGTAGGCGGCGGTAGTGGTACCCCCGGTCCCCTCGTCAAGTTCCCTGGCGCATACAAGGCCACCGACCCCTATGCCAACTTCAGCATCTACAACGGCCGCAAGGCTTTCACCATGCCAGGACCTGCTGTCTGGAAGGGTGGAGCTACTACCAGCAACACCAGCCCCGCCGCTGCACCTGCCAAGGAAGAGGTCGCCACTGCCAAACCCACTACCATGGCCACTGTTTCCGCTCCTGCTGCCACCCCTGCTACTGGCTGTGCTGCTATGTACGCACAGTGCGGCGGACAAGGCTTCTCTGGAGCCAAGTGCTGCGCCGCGGGCTCTTGCAAGGCTATCAACACCTACTACTCCCAATGCAGCTAAATCATTCACTGGTTGTCGTAAAAGAGTCGATGGACTTGGGTTGAAGAGTTTCAACCACCCCCTTTCTTGGCTCTAGGGCCGCTGTACCTATCTTTTCTTCAAGGGCTTTCCGGGGACCTAGACTTTGCAAAAAGGACTAGTATCTTCCTGTATATACTCAAGGCTCCGTACCTTCTTGCTTCTATAGATTATACAATTTGTCGTTTCCATGATCCATCCCGATTGCTACAGTGACTTTCCGTCTTACACTCGAATTGATATCTTGACGCGCCATCTAATTGTCAGTGAAGACTTATGTAAAGGCGTCTTTAATATGCCGCTCATATTTCAACATCATCAAACAACACTCTGGGTCATCCTTACAGTGTACAACTCAATAAAATCATCAGCTCAACAGCTCGCTCGCAAAACAAGACAGATAATATTATGCCGCTAATAGAGTGAAGATGTGCAGCAACAGCGTCTCTCTCTCTCCACCAGACATGTTTGGCACAGTCTTGCCCCTGAGAGAAGACCGGGCACCAATGTGGATGCAGCCCTTGTGCCGCTTGCTTGGATAATCACTGTACTCTAAATCCTTTGTATCAACGTTCCGCGGCCCCTTATGTTAGCGCCGTCTGCTATTAATACGCTGGAGATTCAAAGGAGTCATGTTCGCGGAGATTAAAGCCCGTTTTGGTTGCGAACCGCTTCATACGTGCCGTGCCGCTTCTTCATTTTTTTCATCCTCTGTTCCTCTGACTCTTGTACGGGACATGTGGTACATGCAACCGGCTTCAACCATGTATTGCGCACTTGGTACGTGCCGTACTTTGCGCTGCCTTACACTTTGGAAGACACTTCTCGGTTGAGGTGTGGTGAGAAGGGGAGGGTCTTGCGGCGACGATGAGATTTGAATGGGTATGAACATAAGGAAAATCGATGAGTTCAGGGCGCGACAGATGAGTCGAATGGTCACATGACAGAAAATTTGGTTGGCGGAGATGCAGAGGCCGAGATCCAACTGGCTGATATCGTCATGTGGTTGTATGGCCGTAGATTGTGTGGTATCATAAAATGCCGGTGGAGGTCTGGTGATGTAAGGTAGTGCAGTTACTTGGAGGAGGTAGGACGACCAGTAGTTTTATTCTTCTTTTTTTTTGCAATTTACCGTTAGCATGCAGACCAGTCATGATATATGTTTTGCTCGTTTCTAGGAGTCCTTTATGGACTTGCTTAATTTCCTGTCATTGAAAATCAACGTCTTGTCCGATCCGATGAAGTAGGTAGGAAGCTATCGATTAGCACAATTACTCCACATGACTGTTACTGGTCGAGAGAGGCAGACTAAATTTATATTGTAGGTTCAGAGTATACCGCGCTTCTTTTACTTTCCCTGTTATATGAACGTACAACATGAGTATGTTATCAATTTGACTGGACTTAAGAACAGCATGCCAACTACCGCCTCCACCACTGAGTTACTACACTGTCCAATACATGACATGATCGATCCACATATAGTATCGAGCGTTACTACTGGTTACCGGCGACGTACAGTATAACATAGTCTGCAACGCTGCTGCATCAATTAATACATCTACAGTCTTCAACCCAGCAAAATCTACCTATAGCTAGTGAATGGTCAAGGCTGTGATTGTTAAGACGTTGGCACCATTAATACATACGAGTGCTAGCACCGATCTACTAACAGCTGTGGCCGAGATAGATCACAGCGAAATGCTAGGCTTTGGTTGTACTGACGTAAGCAGGTATGGGTGGCTTATATAATCCATTCACTACCGTTGACATCTAATGCGCAATCAACTCTTAAACCAGAAATCTACTGTCTCACACAGGATTGACGGATTCAAAGGTACCAGCATATATAAATCCTGTTGAAAATTGCGGTATTAGAGGTATAGGCTTATATGCAACTTGTGCCAAACAACAAGTTTCTAGTCGCCCATGTGAACAGGAAGACGTTTATCAAGTCGAAGCGTAAGTAACCATGAGCCTCATTAATATCGTGGTCAAGGCTTTCATCCAGCCTTATCAGAGTATCTCTAGTCGTATAGGCAGTCCTTGCGGTCGCGCAAGTTACCCGCGTTATAAGTCTTTGTGGGTGTGATGCGAGATGTCTCGGTTGATGATAATCACATGACCATCAGCATTGAAATCTTGTGATAGGAAGGAAATATTACATGTTTATGCAGAGTAACAATTGGCCAACCTATTTACTTGCTCAGGCAGGTTGCTCACTCAAGCTTCCTATCTGCAGCGCGCGTTCTAGAGTCGCCGGCTTCATCACTGCTTCGGCGAACAAGAAGCGTTTTTACCTCTAGCCTCATTAGTAGACCACATATCGGCGAAAAGATTAAATAGAGAAGTGATCAGATAATACCCGTTGGTTAAGATTACCTCATCGGCTTTATCTGCGCCTACGCAACAAATGCGACTTATATGGCGAGAGAGAGGGAGAGGGAGAGACAAATATCTATTTCACCACTTCCGACTATACCATGAACCAAAGTTTAATAGCGTTGAAACGGCTCAGGTACTACCAGATCTATGACGTATGTTTGGATATGTCCTAGGACTCCGTGTGAAGTCTAGCTTAACGTTAGGTTACTAGCGCTTACACCAAGAATACGAATTACCCGTATCTGATAGTAATCTCCGCTACTTAGACTAGTAAGACTAGATGCATCTAGACTTCCAACAACCATACCGGGACGGAACTCTTGATTTGCGATTGGTGATTTATGTGATGTCCTACATACAGTGGCACGTATCCAAGGTATATACTTGCCGTGGCAATGTCGGAATATCCCTTAGCTTGACAATCCCAGTGAAGAGATGTAGAGACGACACTGAAAGGAATGTGTGAGAACAGAGATACCATGTTATTCGATAGCTGAACAGAGTCATGACATTGATTGAATACTATCGAGTAAGACGTTAGGCGAGAACAACAAAGCTGAAGGAATGAAAGCTAGGAAGATGAATTGTGAGATCAAATATCCACATATCCTAGTTGCCTCTTTCTGTCCATGGAAAAGGTGGGCACTAGACTAGGTAGGCAGGTCGGCTTCGGTATTCAGCACAGCCTGGTCTGGTATTGCCGGAAATGTCCTGCGAGAAATTGTATATTTCGCCCGAGGGGGGATGTCACGAAACAGTCCTATAAATACTATACCCTACGTGCTTTTGGCAGAAGTTCTACATTACTCTCAAGCCTCAACAGTCTCTACTACCAATAGTCTCTTTGCTACCAACCCTCGGAAAACTCGACAGTCATGCAGCCCCTTCGCATCTTATCCGCTGTGCTTCTCAGCCTCACAGTAACAAGCGCTTCGCCAATTGCCAATTCTGCTGCTGTTGAATTCCTCGCTAGCGAACCACTGTCCGGACGGAACAACTGTCTTTACGACCCTCCTAGGGCATGTGCTCGGGATAGTGATTGCCCTTCTCGCTGTTCTACATCCGGTGTCTGCTACTTCAATTGCTGAGGCCAATATCGGGTGCCTCTTATATTCCAAGTCGCAAATATACTATGTCAAGTCTTCCCTACCTGACAGCCAAAGTGCAAACGGAACTATCTACAAGGAAACCATCGACTCATCCTCTACCAATACTGCAACCTTACCCGACAAGCCAATAGCAAGAGAAGGAAACTATTTACGGTACGTTATGGAGCCAATGGCTGTGCTGCAGCCAGTGTTTGAGATCGTGTACTGACAGAGATTACCTTAGGCGTATCCGGCGCAAATTGTGCTGGAGTGCTAAATCTTTGCTTGATGCTTGTAGTGTATGTACATTGATAAAGGCTTGTTGTTATCTGCTTGGAATCATATACCCATAATACCCTACGTAGTTATATAAGGTTAATTGTCTTCTACTGGCCATGTCACCCCACCCCATGTCTACCTATTCTGGCGATCATCGTATTTGCCCCACTATGCTACCAACCATGACTGCAGCTTCTCTCTCCCAAGTCATGGTGATGGTCTTACTTGACAAAGCGCTGGGTAGCTGACTCCCCTTATTCACACAATCCCTAACCATGTCTTTGACCCTATCCTTATTACTGCGAAGCGTCCTTGCTGACACACCACCTCTATTCATGAGTTCCTGGACCCTAGGTGTCATGTTTGAGGCAAGTGTTCTCCAGAAGTAGCTGGGCAGTGATGAAGTGTCAAGAGCTTGTAATAACGGTTGGAGAAAGTTGGAGCAGGTCTGTATTTGAGGAGTGGAGGCGAGAAGCGGATGCGGAGGTGGCTTTGTACTTTCAAGCAGGGACTGCAAGGCTATGATGTTCTGACACCGGGCTGAGATTTCAAGGAGTGTGCGCTCGAGCGTGGGGAGCTGGCCCAGGGCTCGGGCGAGTGAGGCTAGTGACGACTTGAGCTGAGTCTGAAGGTACTCTTGGAGGGTATTGAGCATGAGCGTGGGGTCAAATGTGTCGGTCGTGGCTTTTGTAGGGACTGGCGATAACAGGTAGAGGGTCAACAGGGCAGATGTTGTTCTCGCTTTCGTGTCTTCAGTCTGTGCAAATGTGGCTGCCGAGGAATGGGCCGAGGAGGAGAGTAGCGAGGACATGGAAAACTCCTTGACCACCTGCTGTGCGCGTGATGCTATGCTCCTCTCGCCGGGGCTGACAAGTTCGTTCCTAAGCGTATTGACAACATTAACCCTATCCAAGCCTTCTCCTTCTTCGCCCCGCTTCGAGGCGGCGATTATCTGGCGCAGCGACAGTATGGTGTCTGCTGAGCGCACCATTGCCCTGTGATCCTCTCTCTTCGCGCTCCCAACGCCTCCCAGCTCCGACATGCGCACCTCGAGTTGTCGGCCCAGCATGAGGCAGCGCGCCACCGCTCTCCCAAGCTTCACCGTCTCGCACAGTCGTTCGGCCGTCAGGCGGACTTGCTCGGCCACTTCGTATCGCTCAATGACTTCCTTCTCCAGCGTCTTGTACGATTCGGTCAGACTGGCTACCTGGCCTTCGACCTCGCGCAATATGCGCTCGCTAGACTCGGCATCGTCTTTTGTGTGTTGGAGCAGCGGCAGCGCGGACTTCGTAGTCAACGTGTCAATGTGTGTGTCTACTTCTTGCACGTCGAAGAGGACGCGCGACAGTGGCGTGGACAGATCTAGTGGGGTGTCGGAGGCGTTGTTGGTCGCGAGGACGAGCGTATTCGCAAACGACGTTGCCGAAAAGCCCGGATCGAGAAAGGCTTCATAGTCAATATATGAGGCTTCATCGTCTCTGGACATGGCCGACGACTGTTGCAACTGGAACAATTGCAGTTGGTAATGTCTGGCTTCGCGCCGAGAGCTTCCAATCTTAGCGTCATCATCCTACCGGCCAATCGGTACCTTGCCGTACCATGCCCAACATATCGTCGGCAACACTACCTGCTATCAATTGCAATGGACTTTGCCATTATGAAGACGCCTGGCGACTAAAACAACCCATATTCTAGTCCATGGAAACTATGTGCACTTTGCTGGAGCTTGCGCATTCGACAACCACATCACCTGAAAATATGGCTCAAAGATTACAAGTCAAGGGTTGAAAAGTGTTGCATTGGAAGAACTATGGTCTGTGATCTTAGGCCGAGATGAACAGTATGTTAGGCTAGCTTCATTTGACCGATGGCAGCAGCAATATCAGTCCAGCACCAAGAACAATAATTCCCGGTGCAAACCTGACCTAACAAACCTTACTCCTCCAACCATGCCCTTGAATTTTTTTTGTTGTTTTATTCATGTTGTGTGTAGAGTTGTTGTATGTGTTTTTGTTTTACTACCGGAAAGTACTGGCAAGCTCCACCCAAGGGAATACCTCAACACATCTGAGAACGTATTGTGCTGAGGGCGGTCATGCGTCGTATTCTCTTATAGGTACGTTGATGGGTGTGCTGCGAGCACGATCTCGGACTGGTCTGACCATTCGCTAGCAGTACAAGGCGAAAGAGGAGTGAGCCAAGCTGTAGTACTCGATTGATGCGGTATCTTGAGGGAGGGAGAGAAACCGCGAGAATTGGTATCGTGAACGGCACGCCATGTGGCATGCAACCTATGGGGTAGAGTCGAGAGTAGGTGTGATCTGGCGCAGACGAAATTCATCTGAGGCCAAGCGTGCAATATGACCATGTGGTCGGGAGAAGAGTGCTGTAGCTCACAAAGAGTAGTGGGGTATTGGGCAGGTGTCGATAGCACGGAGTAGTCTGACGTAAGCAATCATCCTTACAAGAATGATCCGCGCTTTGGGAAAGATCACACCAGCCACCGATACTGTCAAGAAGAGAACGGAAAAGGAGAGAACAGACTGAGAGACAAAACGCAAAGAGCTTTACAGGTTGCCCTGAAGAAAAGAGATGGAAGTAGAGGTCCCCATGAACGTATATCGGCAGACCAGCAAACCGACGGGAATCAGAAAGCAGATAGGCGCCAGACAGGCCTTGGTATATAGTACAGAGAAGACAGTCCAGATGGTCAAAGCCGTGTTGCGCCGATGATCCGATTCGTTAGACCTGAAAGCAGGTATTCAGGTGTCTCGTATCGCGTCGTCAGCGACTGCTTGCATGACCACGCAAACAAAAGGCAAAACTCCAATGAATGCATTTGAAGGGAAAAAACTCGAATGCCATTGTAGCCAGTGGACGGGAAGAGGCCGAGATTGGGGGCATTCATATTACATTCCTCGGCCGACAAACCGCCCAGACAGCTAGATCCCACCAAAAATGGCAGGTGTCTCTAAGAGGCTTGAGGCGGGCCAGTCGCTTGCGGTCTAGGATTCCGCTGAGAATTTTGACCGTTTTGCTGACGGTTCTGCTGGTTCTGCGGGGGGCCTCGACGCTGTCCCTGGAACTGACCACCCCCACCGCCACGTCCACCACGGTAGCCGCCACGGGCGTTAGGGTTTCCGCGCGCAGCACCCTCCTGATCCTGTGATTGACCTTGACCAGGGGCGCGCTGTTGATTGGACATGGGTCGAGGGATCGACTCGGGTGACTCATAGACGTATAGGTTCTTCTCGATGACCTGGGGGATGGGCTGAATTTCGGTACCAAGCTCCTGTTCGATCCTATAGAGATTGAAGCGATCTTCCCAGTTGATGAGATTAATAGCCAAACCCAGGTGTCCGAAACGGCCAGATCGACCGATGCGATGCAAATACGTCTCTGCGTTCTTGGGAAAGTCGAAGTTGATAACCACGTTGACCGCCTGGATATCAATACCACGCGTCAGAAGATCCGAGCAAACAAGGTTCCGGCACACGCCATTGCGGAAGTCGTGAAAGACGCGGTTACGGTTGTGCTGGAGCATGCGGGCATGCGAATAAAAGCAGGAGTATCCAAGCTCGGTGATCTTCTTGGCGAGGAGCTCGACACGGTTCGTAGAGTTACAGAAGATGATAGATTGGTTGATCTGGAGCTTGTTGAAGAGAGTATTCAAGCAGTGCACTTTCTGCTTCTCCTCGACAAAGGCATAGTACTGTGTGATACCGCGGAGCGTCAGCTCGTCCATCAAGTTGATTTCGTATGGTGAGTTCATGTGCTTGTCCTGTAAAGTTTCAGCAAGCTAATTCTTGTTTGGCATTGCATTGAGCATACCTTGAAGCTCTTGACGACAATAGGGAAGGTAGCACTAAACAGCATGACCTGGCGATCCTTGGGATGGAAGCCAAGCAGCTGTTCGACAACGGGGGTGAACTCGGGTGATAGGAGCTTATCAGCTTCGTCCATGACAAAGGTTTGACAAGCTGAAAGATCGGCCACACCCTTGCCAGCCAGATCAAGAATCCTACCGGGTGTGCCCACAATGATATGCACGGGGTCACTTAATCGTATAATGTCGTCCTTGAGGCCTGTGCCGCCCGTCGATACCATGACGTTGATGTTGAGGTGTTTACCCAATTGCTTGCATACTTGCGAGGTTTGTAGTGCGAGTTCTCGGGTGGGCACGAGGATAAGGGCTTGTGTCTTTGGGCTCTTTGGGTTTACGCGCTCGAGTGTGGGGATGACAAAGGCAGCAGTCTTTCCAGTGCCGTTCTTTGCTCGCGCAAGGATGTCTCGTCCCGTGAGGGCTACGGGGATCGTCTCTTCTTGGATGGGCGATGGCTTCTCGAAACCAGCCTCGAAAATGCCCATCATGAGCTCGCGTTTGATGTAAAAGTCTTCGAACTCTAGGCCTTTTGTTGCAGTGACATCCTATCCTAATGTTAGTACACGGTCTGAGATGCTGATGGGTATGTATGCCTAATATACCTCTGTCTGTGGCCGCGCATCTTTTGCAGGCGCATGAAGACCCGCTTTCCAATCAGCTTCTCCTGAAGGTGCGGCATCGCTAGGAACATGTTAGCACCTATCTCGAGCAGACTTGTACAAACCAACTCACCCAAGCTTCGTTGCCGCCATTTGGTTGGTAATCTCTGAAGTCATTGTGTGTGTGGGGGGGTGTAGTCCACCGGACGTGGAGCTGCTGATCAAGATGTTCTGGTTCTGCGAGTGTATGTGAGGCGCGGGTGTGGATTGAGGCGTAGCACTTGTGGAAGAGCAGAGCAGCCTTGGAGGGAGTGGAGGGGGGCGGGGTTTGGCGTAGGAAGCTCGTGTGTTGTATGGCAGGAGGTGGGGCTCGGTAATATTTGGGGGGTAAGGAAGCGGCGTTGGAGTGCCTCTAGTCTTTCGGCAACTCGAATGGTGTGAGCCTCGATGGTGGCTTGCTGGGGCGAGGAAGCTGGAGTAACCTCGAAGGAGTCGCAATTGTGCTTTGGTTGGCCTAGCAAAGGTCGTCTGCGAGTCTCTATTCGCGCGGGGCAAACTGTGAGAGAGAAGAAGAGTCAGTATGAAGCTCGGTGAGGCTAAGGCGCAAGAGCAGTAGTGCAATTTTGTGCAGGCGAGGTCGATTTGTGTGGTGTTGTGGCAGCTGAGCGGGCCGCTTTATGCACCAAGGAACTTGAAGATGGTGGAGAGGACACCGGCCCGTGCGCACCTACTTTGTCATTGGCCCTCCTGACGTCGGTCCCTGCTTTACAGAAGCTTTGCTTGGATGCCTTTCACCAATATTGCCCTCTTTTGCAGCCTGTTTTATTGTGGCCCGTGTACGATAGCATTGCGGTGTGTTCACCGGTTCTCTCTTATTGCTCACCCGTTGTCTGGCGCTGGAAACCTATCCGCTGCCCTCCCCCCACATACATCCGCATTGCACACTGCAGGCCTAGAATACGCACATATCTGATGACTTGCACAGGCAGCCGCCATCTATAGATCTACACACTCAAGTGGTGCAATTTCCATCTTTGGATTCCAAAAGGTTCCCTGCTTGTCTCCACGCCACACACGTGCATCA
>Ga0265798_10008638_pt1 | contig 12929 bp, 8 predicted proteins | sample P3T30metagenome_FD_192430 | JGI IMG/M metagenome (GOLD analysis project Ga0265798, IMG submission 192430) | Plant litter microbial communities from East Loma Ridge, Irvine, California - P3 T30 | ecosystem: Environmental > Terrestrial > Plant litter > Unclassified | place: USA: California...
GGCCCCCGAGATGATCTCGGAGGGCAGCACGTCGAACTGGAACGAGCGGTCGGTGCCGTCGGTCGGCAGGATGCGGCCGTTGAGCGTGGTGATGGCGAAATTGGAGCCGAGCCCGCGCACGGTGATATCGCGACCCTCGCCGCGACCGTCGCGCCCCACCGTCACGCCCGGAATGTTGGCGAGCGCCTCGGCGACGTTGCGGTTGGGAAACTTGCCGAGCTCCTCGGAGGAGATGGCGTCGACGATCGTGTCGGCGTTGCGCTTGGCCTGGATCGAGCGGAGCAGGCTGCCGCGGACGCCGCGCACGACGATGTCGCCGCCGGTCGTCACCGGGCCGTCAGGCTGCCCGGTCTCGCCGGGCTGCTGCGACGGGTCGGACAGCACCGCCTGCGGGTCGGGCGAGGCGGTGGAGGACTGCTGCGTGCCGTCGACCGGGGCGGTGGCGTCCTGCGCGGCGGCCTGACCGGCGACGAGCAGGGCGGCCAGGCTCGCGCCGGCCAGGATTGTGCCGCGCCCGTGCTGCAGCTGCGTCATCGCCACTCTCCCTCTTCCCCGCACCCGGTGCGAAACGTTGCGACTTGCTATCGTGAGCGTAGCAATACTGTCAAATAGAAAAGAAACGAAACCTAGCGGGAGCATTGTAGCCGTGGGTCGTGGCTGGTAAGCCGGCACGTGAACGGGAGGATGCGATGTCCACGGTACGGGACACCAGCGGCAGACGGCAGCAGATCAGTGCGATGGTGCGCGAGCGCGGCAGCGTGCAGGTGGCGCCGCTCGCCGAGCGTTTCGGCGTGTCGATGCAGACGATCCGGAAGGACCTGCATTTCCTCGCCAAACGCGGCGTGGCCGAGCGCTCCTACGGCGGCGCGATCGTGGCCGACGCAGTCAACGTGATCGCCGAGCCCGCGGTGGAAGCGAAACGCGCCGCGCACGTCGACGAGAAGGCGCGGATCGGCGCGCTGGCGGCGGCAATGGTGCGGCCGGGCGAGTCGGTGGTGCTCGATTCGGGCACCACCACGCTCCAGATCGCGCACCATCTGCCCGACGACGAGGAGATCACCGTCCTCACCAACGATCTCGACATCCTCTGCGCGCTGGCGCGAAAGGAACGGATCCGCGTGGTGATGCTGGGCGGCGCGCTGCGGCGGCGCAACCGCGCCTTCTACGGCGCGCAGACCGAGGCCGCGCTCGACGACCTACACGTCGACAAGCTCTTCCTCGGCGTCGACGGTTTCGATCTCGAGCGCGGCATCACCACGCATTACGAGCCCGAGGCGATGCTCAACCGCAAGATGGTGCGCGCGGCGCAGCAGGTGATCGCGGTGACCGACCAGTCCAAGTTCGGCCGCGTCTGTCTCCACCGCATCCTCAACATCGCCGAGATCGACGACCTCGTTACCGACGCCAGCGCGCCCGAGGGGTTGCAGGCCGCGGCCGAGCGGCTGGGCTTTCGCCTGCACGTGGCGTGAGGGCGCGGGGGCGGTCAGCGCGCCCGTGCTCCTGCGCACGCAGGAACCCAGGGGCAGATGCGGTGTCGGCCGAGACCCTGGGCTCCTGCGTGCGCAGGAGCACGAGGGTTTGGAGTGAGCGCGGGCTCCACCTTCCGTCATCCCGGGCTTGACCCGGGATCCATCGTGCCGCGCACGCTTCGGCCGTTGTTTCTGCGGCTGCATGGATCCCGGCTCAAGGCCGGGATGACGGAGAGTCTTTGGCGAAGGCTAGAGCGAGCTCTGCGGCACACACCTCACCTTGCCAAATGGAAGAACCGGCGCGCGTTGCCCCAGTAGATCTTGTCGATCACCACACGGGGCAGGTTGAGCCCCTTGGCGTCGGCGCGGATCGCCTCGACGCGCTGCGGCAGCGGGGTTGCCAGGTAGCGCCAGTCGGCGCGCCAGACGCGGTCGGCCTCCTTGGGGAAGTCGCTGGTGGCGGGCGGGTTCTGCGCGCGCGCGGCGGGGTCGGGCGGGCTGTCGGTGAGGTCGGTGCCGTAGAGGATGCGGTCCTGATACTTGATGAAGAAGGCGCGCACCTTCGCGAGGTCGGCGTTCGACTGGACCTGCAGGTTGGACAGGCGCGCCGCGAGGTCGACCACGGTGTTGGGATAACGGTCGAAGAAGCGCGCCAGCTCGTCGACGCTCCACTCCAGGCTGGCCATGTGCGCGCCGTCGAACGCCAGCTTGGGATGACGCGCGACGAAGCGGTCGCGCGCTGCCATTAGCGCCTCGTAGCTCGGCTCCTCGGGGTGGAGGTACATGTAATATTCCGGATGCGCCTTGAAATACTCGCGGTCGTTGTCGGTGGTCATCTGGTCGAGCGGGAGCCAGCAGTTCTTGGGCTCGGCCTGGTGCGCGATCAGCGGGATGCCGCGCTGCTCGAGATGCGCCATCACACCGTCGAGCCGCGGATCGTCGAGGAAGACGCGTTTGCCGCTCGCGTCCTTGGCGACCATCCCGATGTTCTTCCACACCTTCACCGCGATCGCGCCGCGCGCGAAGGCCTGGTCGAGCTGCGCGATCGTGCGCTCGGTCCAGCCCGGCGCGCCGAAACCCGCCATCGAGAAGGTGGTGGCGTAGCGGAAATGCGCCGGGTCGGCGGCGCGCATCGTGCGCGCGATCGCCGCTTGGCGCGCGAGCGGGGGAAAGTCGGGATAATCGACGTTGATCGACAGCACGTCGAAATGGTCGCGTTTGGCCAAAGCGAGGAAGCGCGGGTCCTCGACATTGGCGTGAAAATGCGAGTCGAACTTGGCGACGCGCGCGAAGTCGGCCTCGGTATAATGCGCCGCGGACTTCGCCGCGCTCGCCATCAGCAGGGCCGCGATCAGGCTCATCGTCTCTCTCCCACTCGCGCGTAACGAAAGAAAACGCGCGTTGATGTTGCGGTTTTTGTTTGCGCGCCCCTCCACGTTGGTGCAAGCTCTTTCTCACCGGCCTGTGAGCCGCACAGGAGAGAGTCAGCGATGCCGTTCACCTCCGTCACGCGCCGATCGATGCTCGGCCGTCTGCTCGTCGGCGGCACGGCGGTGGCGCTTCCCGAGCTCGGCGGCACGGTGTGGGCGGCCGCGCCCGCGGGCGTGCGGCTGGGCGACGGCACGCTGACGATCGACTATGACCGCGCAATGCGCGCCACGGTCGCGCATCGCGGTCAAGTCATCACCCCGCGCGCGCAGCCGGAGGCGCTGTTCCTGGCGGGCGCGGCGCCGCTCGGCAGCTTCCTGCTGGTCGACCATCACGAGGAGTCCGCCGCAGGACCGCACGGCGGGGGCCGCCGCCACGTGCTGCGCGCCACCGCGGGTGGGCAGGTCGAGCAGACGGTCGCGGTAACCTTTCTGGACGCTTATCCCGGACTTGCGCTCTACGAGGTCAGCTATCGCAACACCGGCGCGGCGCCGCTGGCGATCGCGGGCTGGCGCGTTGCGACGCACGACCTCAACGCGCATCCCGACGGTGCCTGGACCTTCGCGGGTGCCTCCTACCCCGACCGGCGCGACTGGGTGCAGAAGGTCGCGCCCGGGTTCGAGCAGCGCAACTTCATGGGGATGAACGCCTCCGACTATGGTGGCGGGACGCCCGTGGCGGTGGTGTGGCGCCGCGACGTCGGGCTCGCGGTGGGTCATCTCGAGACCAGCCCGCGCCAGGTCGCGCTGCCGGTCGCGGCGCAGCCCGGCGCGACTCGGCTGGGGCTGAGCGGCGACCAGCCCGCGCTGCTCGCGCCGGGCGCGACGCTGACGCTGCCGACCGCCTTCCTGATGGCGCACACCGGCGACCATTTCCGCCCACTCGACGCCTATCGCCGGCTGATGGCCGAACGCGGTGTCGCGGCGCCGGCGATCCCCGAGTCGAGCTACGGGCCAATCTGGTGCGCCTGGGGCTATGAGCGCGACTTCACGCTCGACCAGGTCTACGGCACTTTGCCCAAGGCCAAGGCGCTCGGCTTCGAATGGGCCGTGCTCGATGACGGCTGGCAGACCGCGGAGGGCGACTGGAAGCTCAACCCCGCCAAATTCCCGCGCGGCGACGTTGACATGCGCGCCTTCACCGACCGCATCAAGGCGGACGGCATGCGTCCGCGATTGTGGCTCGCGCCGCTCGCGGTCGATCCCGGCACCGACCTGCTGCGCGACCATCCCGACATGCTGCTGCTCGACCGCGACGGCTCGGCGCAGAACGTCAGCTTCTGGAACGCCTTCACGCTCTGCCCGGCGTACCAGCCGACGGTCGACTATTTCCGCGCTCTGGTGCGCCGCATCATCACCGACTGGGGCTATGATGGGCTCAAGCTCGACGGCCAACATCTCAACGGCGTCGCGCCCTGCTACAATCCCGCGCACCGCCACGCGCATCCCGAGGAATCGAGCGAGAAGCTGCAGGATTTCTGGAAGGCGATCCACGACGAGGCGGTCGCCGCCAATCCGGACGCCGTGCTCGAGCTGTGCCCGTGCGGCGACAGCTTCGCCTTCCATAATCTTCCCGCCACCAACAACACGCCCGCCTCCGACCCGCTGTCGTCCTGGCAGATCCGGTTGAAGGGCAAGACCTTCAAGGCGCTGATGGGCCCGTCCGCGCCTTATTCGGGCGACCATGTCGAGCTGAGCGACGGCGGCGATGACTTCGCCTCCGCTTATGGCATCGGCGCGATCCCCTCGACCAAGTTCACCTGGCCGCGCGACACGCCCAAGCCGATGGAGAAACTGCCGCCGGGCGGCTTCGTCCTCACGCCGGCCAAGGAGGCACTCTGGGGCAAGTGGGTCGCGCTGTACCGCGAGCACATGCTGCCCAAGGGGCAGTATCTCGGCGGGCTGTATGACATCGGCTTCGACAAGCCCGAGGCGCACGCGATCGCGAAGGATGGCGTGCTCCACTACGCCTTCTACGCGGAGAGCTGGTCCGGCCCGATCGCTTTGCGCGGGCTGGGCGAGGGGAGCTACGCACTCGTCGACGGCTTCACCGGCCGCTCGCTCGGCACCGCCTCGCGCGCCAGGCCGACGCTGACGGCGACGTTCGAGCGCGCGCTGCTGGTGCGCGCCACCCCGGTCGCGCGGGGCGCGGCATGAGCGCGGCGGCGCCGGCGGCGCGCGGCTGGCTCGTCAACGCGCTCGTCACGGTGGTGCTATGGGGTGTGTGGGGCGCCTTCTCGGGCCTGTCCCCGCAGCGCGGCTTTCCCGAGACGTTGGTCTATGTCGTCTGGGCGCTGACGATGGTGCCGCCCGCCCTGGTGGTGCTGAAGCAGGCGGGCTGGCAGCTCGACCGCTCGCCGCGCGCGATCGGCTACGGGCTGGCGGTTGGGCTGCTCGGCGCGGGCGGACAGATGCTGCTGTTCTACGCGGTGGCGCGGGGGCCGGCCTATCTGATCTTCCCGATTATCTCGCTGTCGCCGGTGGTAACGATCACCATGTCCTTCCTGCTGATGGGCGAACGCACCGGCAGACTAGGGGCGCTCGGCATCCTGCTCGCGCTGCTGGCGCTGCCCACCTTCGACTTCGCGCCCGGCGCGGGCGGGGCGGGGGCCTCGGCGGCGTGGCTGCTGCCCGCGGTAGCGGTGATGCTGTGCTGGGGCGTGCAGGCCTACTTCATGAAAGCGGCCAACCACGTCACCTCGGCGGAGAGCATCTTCGTCTACATGACGCTATCGGGGCTCGCGCTCGCCCCGGTGGCCTGGGCGATGACCGATACCGGCCGCGCGATCAACTGGGGACTCGACGGGCCTGGACTGGCCGCGGCGATCCAGCTGCTCAACGCGATCGGCGCGCTGACCCTGGTGTTCGCCTTTCGCTACGGCAAGGCGATCATCGTCGCGCCGCTCGCCAACGCAGGCGCGCCGCTCGCCACCGCGCTGATCTCGCTCGCGGTGCTCCACGTCGTGCCCGGACCACTCAAGACGCTCGGGATCGTGCTCGCGCTCACCGCCTCGCTGCTGCTCGCGATCGAGCCCGACGCGGCCGATGCCGACGCCGAGGTCGAGCCCGCGACAAGCGCTATTTAGTTTCGCTTAGTTTCGATTTCTTGTGTTCTGCTGCGTCTGGCGCTATGTCGGTCGCGTGAAGGGAGACGCACGTGCAGATACTTCTCGACCTGGTGAACCGGCATAAGGCGGGAGAGCGCGTCGGCGTGACCTCGGTATGCTCGGCGCACCCGCTGGTGATCGAGGCGGCGTTGCGCCACGCGCTGGCGCATGGCGCGCCGTTCGCACTGGTGGAGGCGACCTCCAACCAGGTGAACCAGGACGGCGGCTATACCGGCATGGTGCCGACCGACTTCCGCGCCTTCGTCGAGCGCATCGCGGCACGCGTCGCCTTCCCGCTCGAGCGGCTGGTGCTCGGCGGCGACCATCTCGGCCCCAATGCGTGGACCGCGCTGCCCGGGGCCGAGGCGATGGCCAAGGCCGAGGTGATGGTCGCCGACTACGTCCGCGCCGGCTTCGCCAAGATCCACCTCGACTGTTCGATGAGCTGCGGCGACGATCCCGTGCCGCTGCCGGAGCGGACCATCGCCGAGCGCGCCGCGCGTCTGTGTCGCGCCGCGGAGGACGCTTTCGCCGGCGATCCCGCCGCCGCCCCGGTCTATGTCATCGGCACCGAGGTGCCCGTGCCCGGCGGCGCCGCCGAGGACCTCGACGAGCTGGCGGTGACCGATCCCGCGGCGGCGATCGCCACCGTCGACATGCACCGCGACCTGTTCCGCGCCGCCGGCCTCGCCGACGCCTGGGAGCGCGTGATCGCCACCGTCGTCCAGCCCGGCGTCGAGTTCGACCATGACAAGGTGGTCGACTACCGCCCCGAGCGCGCGGTGGCGCTGAGCCGCGCGATCGAGCCGGTGCCGCACCTCGTCTACGAGGCGCACTCGACCGACTATCAGACGCCGCAGGCGCTCGCCGCGCTGGTGCGCGACCATTTCGCTATCCTCAAGGTCGGCCCTGGGGTTACCTTCGCGCTGCGCGAGGCGCTATGGGCGCTCGACGCGATCGAGCGCGAGACGGTCGTCGAGGGCGCACGCGCGAACCTGCGCGCCGTTACGCTTGAGCGGCTGCGCGCCGAGCCGAAGAACTGGGCTAAATACTATCACGCCACCGGCGCCGCGCTCGACCTGCAGCTGCAATACAGCCTGTCGGATCGCATCCGTTATTACTGGCCCGACGCGACGATCGCGGCGGCGCAGGAGCGGCTGTTCGCCAACCTGCGCGAGACCCCGACGCCGCTGCCGCTGCTGAGCCAATATCTGCCCGCGGGCTATGCCGCGGTGCGCGCCGGCCGCGCCGGCCTCGATCCCGCCGAGCTCGTGATGGCGCAGGTCGGCGCCACGCTCGACGCCTATCACGGAGCCTGTTTTCCCCATGACTGACACGCTGATCGCCGCCGCCGCGGAGCCCGGCGACTCCTCCTGGACGCGCCGCGAGATCGCGCAACAGCCCGCGACGCTGCGCGCCACCCAGAAGCTGCTGAGCGACGCGCGCGGCGAAATCGAGGCGTTCCTCGCGCCACTGCTCGCGCGGCCCGAGCTGCGCATCGTGCTGACGGGCGCGGGCACCTCGGCCTTCATCGGCGAGTGCCTCGCGCCGTGGCTGTCGCGCGCGCTCGGTCGCTCGGTTGAGGCGATCGCCACCACCGACATCGTCGGCGCGCCCGACCTGCACCTGCGCGCCGACGCGCCGACGCTGCTGGTGTCGTTCGGCCGCTCCGGCAGCAGCCCCGAAAGCGTCGCCGCGGTCGAGCTGGTCGACCGCCGCGTCGCCGAGGCGCATCACCTGATCGTGACCTGCAACGCCGAGGGCGACCTGGCGCGCCGCGGCGGTGCTCGCGCGCACGTCATCGTGCTGCCCGAGGCGACGCACGACCGCAGCTTCGCGATGACGTCGAGCTTTACCGCGATGACGCTCGCGGCGCTGTCCGCGCTCGGCGGAATCGCCGCGATGGACGCGCGGATCGAGGCTATCGCTGCGGGAGTGGAGGACATGCTGGCGCGCGCCGAGCCGGTCGCCGCGGCGCTCGCCGCGCGCGGGTTCGACCGCGTCGTCTATCTCGGCAGCGGCGTGTTCAGCGGGCTGGCGCGCGAGGCCGCGCTGAAGCTGATGGAGCTGAGCGACGGCGCGGTCGTCACGGCGTTCGACAGCGCGCTCGGTTTTCGTCACGGCCCCAAGACGATCATCACCGACCGCACGCTGGCGGTGGTGTTCGTCGCCAACGACCCGCTGACGCGTCGCTACGATCTCGACATCGTCGCCGAGCTGCGTGCCGACGCGCGCGCGGGCGAGGTGGCCGTGATCTCGGCGCGCGCGGAGGAGGGCGCCACGATCACGCTCGCGGGGATGGACGACATGGCAGACGCCGACCTGCTGTTCCCGTACATCGTGCCGGCGCAATTGTTCGCGCTCCACGTCTCGCTCGCGATTGGGCTCACGCCCGACCAGCCTAATGCGAGCGGCACCGTCAACCGCGTGGTGCAAGGCGTGCGGATTCACGCCGACGAGGCATGAGCGGGCGCTTCTATCTCGGCGTCGACGGGGGCGGGACCAAGACCGAATTCGTCTGTATCGACGCCGCGGGCGCGGTGCTCGCGCGCGCGGTGACGGGCACGACCTACCATCTCGAGGTCGGCGAAGCGGAGGCGGTGCGGCGCATCGCCGAAGGGGTGAGCGCGGTCTGCACCCAGATCGGCGCCGCCCCTGCGCACCTCGACCACGTCTTCCTCGGGCTCCCCGCTTATGGCGAGGACAGCGCGGTCGACCCGCGGCTCGACGCCGCGGTGAGCGACCTGCTCGGCCACGCGCGCTACCGCTGTGACAATGACATGGTGTGCGGCTGGGCGGGATCGCTGGCCTGCGCCGACGGCATCAACGTCGTCGCGGGGACTGGCTCGATCGCCTATGGCGAGCGCGGTGGCCGGGGCGCGCGCGCGGGCGGGTGGGGCGAGGCGTTCGGCGACGAGGGCTCGGCGTATTGGATCGCGCGCGCCGGACTCACCGCTTTCTCGCGGATGAGTGACGGACGCGCTTCGATCGGCCCGTTGTACGCGCTGCTGCGCGAGGCGCTCGCGCTCGACGACGACCTGGCGTTATGCGAGCGCGTGATGGGGCCGCGCGGCATGGCACGCGGTGAGATCGCGGCGCTCGCAACAATCGTGTCGCGCGCCGCGGACATGGACGACGCCGCGGCGCGCGCAATCTTGGCGGAGGCCGCCGCCGAGCTGGTGCTGCTCGCGACCGCGCTGCGCGCGCGGCTCGGCTTCGCTCCCGGCGAGCGCGTGCCGGTGTCCTGGTCGGGCGGGGTGCTCGCCAACGTGCCCGCGGTGCGCGACGCGTTCGCGACCGGCCTGGAGGCGGCGGGCTGCGCGGTGGTCGAGCCGCTCCACCCGCCCGGCTATGGTGCGGCGCTGTACGCGCGGCATCTGGCGCAACGGTGACGGTTGATCATCTTGCCTGATCCGCTGGCGTGCTCCTGTGCGCGCAGGAGCCTAGAGCCTCAGGCGGCGCCGCTCGCATTCCTGGGCTCGGTCCACCGGAGCACGGTGGCGCGGGAGGAGCGACGTCTCCAGCCCTTTCCAGTGCGGGAGCAAGATCTATGATGTGGCGAACAGCGAGGTCCCGTCCGATGCGTCTTTCGACCCTGTCCGTCGCCGCGCTCGCCCTCGTGCTTGCTGGCCCCGCCGCGGCCACGCCCGACCCGCTCGCCCCGACCGGGCGCTGGTCGGCGCCCGACTCGGCTGCCGCGCGCACGCCGCCGATGGGCTGGAGCTCATGGAACGCCTTTCGCACCGAGGTTGACGAGGCCAAGGTGCTCGGCGCTGCGCAGCAGCTGGTCGACAGCGGGCTGGCGAAGCTCGGCTACCGCTACGTCAACGTCGACGATGGCTGGTGGCTCAAGCGCCGTACCAGCGACGGGCGGCTGATGATCCGCACGCGCATCTTCCCCTCCGCCGCGGTGACAGGGGGAGACAGCAGCTTTCGACCCTTTACCGACCGGCTCCACGCGATGGGGCTCAAGGCTGGGCTGTACAGCGACATCGGGCGCAACGCCTGTTCGCAGGCCTATGACCTCCACTCGCCCAATTTGCCCGAAGGCACGACGGCGGAGCGCGAGGTCGGGCTCTACGGCCACGTCGATCAGGACGTGGCGCTCTACTTCCGCGACTGGAACTTCGATTATCTCAAGGTCGATGCCTGCGGGATCAACGTCTATGCACCCGGCGCGCCGGTGGTGGTGCAGAACGGCTATCGCGCCTTTCCGCCGCTGATCGACCAGGCATCGATCAACCGCACCGACGTGGCGCAGGTCCGCTCGCTCTATGCCGCGGTCGCGGCCGCGATCGCGCGCTACCGCCCCGACGGCGACTCGATCCTCGCGCTGTGCACCTGGGGCAGTGCCGACGTGCGCCGCTGGGGCAAGGAGGTCGGCCAGATGTGGCGCACCAGCCAAGACATCACGCCGCACTGGACGCGCATGCTGCACTCGTTCGACAGCGCGTCGACCCGCGCTCTCTATGCCAAGCCGGGTGCCTGGAACGACCCCGACATGCTCTTCATCGGCCAGGGCGACTTCGACGCGCAGCACCTCACCGAGGCGCGCACGCATTTCGCGCTGTGGGCGATCATCAACGCGCCCTTGTTCATCGGGTACGATCTGCGGCAGGCGCCCGACAGCCTGATGCGGATCTGGGGCAATGCCGACATCGTGCGCGTCAACCAGGACCCGGGCGGCCACCAGGGCGTCATCGCCTACGCCTCGGACGACGTGCAGACGATCGTGAAGACATTGAGCAACGGCCACAAGGCGATCGTGCTGCTCAATCGCGGGCTGGCGCCGGCGGAGATGAACCTCACGGCCGCACAGCTCAAGCTCGCGCCCGACGCGCCGATCGCGCTGCGCGACCTGTGGAGCGGTCGAACGCTCGCGCCCTTCACCGGCGAGACGACGTTCACGCTGGCGCCGCGCGAGAGCCGCGTGTTTGAGGTGAGCGGCACGCGGCGGCTGCGCGACGGCATGTACCTCTCGGAGGTGCCCGGCGATGTGAACGTCGCGGTCGATGGCGTGGTCGCGCCCGAGCCCGACCCGGTCGTACACCGCATGATCGGGCAGTGGAGCGGCACGCGCGACACCGGCGAGCGTCCGATCTACGCCGGCTGGGGCGGCGCGCAGGCGGACGCCACGCCTTATGACCAGACGCTCCAGGTCGCGGGGCGCAGCTATGACACCGGCCTCGGCGTGCTGGCGCAGTCGCGGCTCGAGGTGCGCGCGCGCGGCGCCGAGCGGTTCGAGGCGATGGTCGGCGTCGACGATTCCACCCGCGACACGCGCGACGCCGTCGAGTTCCTGGTCTACGGCGACGGCCGGTTGCTCGCGCGCTCGGGCGCGATGCGCTTCGGCGAAGCGGCGCGCCCGCTGCGCGCCGAGCTGCGCGGCGTACGGGTGGTCGAGTTGGTCACGCGCAAGGTCGGACGCGCCACCGATCTGCCGCTGGTCACGACATGGGCGAACGCAGCGTTGCGCGGTGGCGGAGCGGGGCTCGCGTCACGGCAATAGAGAAGCCGTTCCGATCGAAGCCGCCGCTGGGCTGCCATCTTCCGTGTACCGGACCGATCGAGAGACTTGGCGCCGCACGTTTGTTGCGCGATCGTCCAAGACGACGTTGCCGTTCATCTATATTCGCGTTCTTTCGCTTCTTTTCTAATTGACTGCTATGTTGCGCTCGCGATACCACAGCGAAAGAAAGCGCGTCGAGACTGCTGATCGGCTCACCCGAAGCGGAGGGCCAGGGTGCTGCAGCGGCATCGCTCGATATGTAACGGATCGGATTGCGCGACTGCCGCGCTAGCGGGCGATGTCCATGACCGCCGTACGTGCAGCGAACAGCGGCGTTGACGTGACGAACAACGATGTAAAACGAAATAGGGGGCTACCATGAAGAGCTGTGCATACCGCCGACTGCGTCAGACCCTTCTCATCGGTAGCGCGATCGTCTCGGCCGGCGCCGGCGCGCAGGCGCAGACGATCGGCGCCAACGCCCCCACCGACGGCGCCGAGATCGCGCCCTCGGACGCGGAGGGCGCCGACGTCGTCGTCACTGGCCTGCGCGCCGGCATCGAGCGCTCGCTCGCCGACAAGCGCCGCTCGATCTCGGTCGTCGATGTGATCTCGGCGCAGGACATCGGCAAATTCCCCGACAACAACCTGGCGGAGTCACTTCAGCGCGTACCCGGCATCACGATCGACCGCTCGGTCAACGGCGAGGGGCAGACGATCAACCTGCGCGGCCTCGGCCCGCAGTTCACGCGCAGCGAGATCAACGGCGGCACCGCGCTCAACGGCTTCGACTTCAGCGTGCTCGCCCCCGAGCTGTTCGCCAAGGTGACGGTCGAGAAGTCGCCGACCGCCAGCACCGTCGAGGGCGGGCTCGCCGGCACGATCCTGCAGGAGACGCCCAAGCCCTTCGACATCCCCGGCTTCCGCGCCACCGCGACGGGCGGCGTCACGATCGGGCAGAAGGGCAAGGCGGTGCCGCGCGTGTTCGGGCTCGTCAGCCAGAACTGGGACGACCGCTACGGCATCACCGTCGCCGCGGCCTATTCGAAGACCGACTTCCGAACCAACGAGGTCGACTTCGGCCCCTGGGTCGCGTTCCGCAACATCGCCTCGCCCGACGTGCTCGCCGCCGCGCCGGCGACGCTGCTCGACGCCGCCACGCCGCGCACCACCGCCTTCTACAGCTACCAGCAGAAGCGCGAGAATCTTGGCGTCACCGTCGCCGGGCAGGCGCGCCCGACCGAGCGGCTCGAGCTGACCGCCGACTTCCTCTACGCGCGGCGCAAGGGAACGCAGATTGATGATCGCCCTGACGCGCCAATCGAGGGGACCAGCTTCTTCGACGACGGCACCAGCTCACCGGGCAACGAGGCGCCGACCGACTATGTCATCGAAAATGGCGCGGTCACCCAGGAGA
>Ga0265798_10008639_pt1 | contig 12928 bp, 14 predicted proteins | sample P3T30metagenome_FD_192430 | JGI IMG/M metagenome (GOLD analysis project Ga0265798, IMG submission 192430) | Plant litter microbial communities from East Loma Ridge, Irvine, California - P3 T30 | ecosystem: Environmental > Terrestrial > Plant litter > Unclassified | place: USA: California...
TGCCGAGGTGGGCCACCTCCTTGCCGAGCGCCTCGGAGATGCCCTCGAGCGCGAACTTGCTGCCGCAGTAGAAGCTGATGCCTGGCATGGTGATAAAGCCGACCATCGAGGTGACATTGACGATGTTACCGCGACGGCGCTGACGCATGCCCGGCAACACCGCCAAGGCCGCGATCATGCACGCTCTGTCCGCACGCCGTATCGACGCGATGATCGCACGGTTCAAAGCGGCGCCGGCGCCGCGCGATCTCGTGGCGCGCGTGCGATTGGCGGTCGAGCTGGCAGTGACGGTGATGCTCGAGCAGCCGGAGGTCAATCGTGCGGTGATGAGCTGGATCGGTATGGCCGGACCGTCCCCAGGGCAGGTGCTGGCGCATTCGACTGCCTTGTGGGCGCTGGCGACACAGGCTGAGGAGGTGCCAAGTTCAGGCGACCGGAGCCGGGACGTGGCGGAACTGTCGGTCCAACTCGCGCTCGGCTTCCGCGGCGTCCTTTCGTTCTGGACCGCGGGTGAGATCGCCGACGACGAGCTTGCCCCGGCCGCGCAGACGATCGCAGCGACGCTCGTGGCCGGCTTCAGCGACCCGCAGCATGGCGCCGGTCGACGCGAACAGTGACTCCTCTTCGGCGGCGCGGGCGGACGAGTCAGGTGCGCGCGAGCCGGTCGTGCACGAAGCGGGTGACCTCGCGCGCGGCGTCTCGATCCTCGGGCGTTCCGCCGAAGCCACCGTGCGGCATCGCCTCGAACACGTGGAGCTCGGCCGGTACCTGGGCGGCGAGCAGCCGGCGATGCATGCGCACCGTGTTCGACAGGAACAGGTCGCGCGTGCCGGTCAGAAGCAGCGTGGGCGGGAAGCCGGTGACGTCGCCGAACAGCGGCGAAAGATAGGGATGGGCCAGGTCGGCGCCGCCGGCATACAGACGGTTGTTGGCCATCAGCGAACCCGGCAGCATCACATCGATGCCGGCGTTGACGGCGAAGCTGTCGCCGCTCTCCGTCAGGTCGACCTCGGGCGACAGCAGCACCAGCGCGGCGGGCATCGACAGGCCTTCGTCCCCGGCGCGCAACAGCATCGCGGCCGCCAGATTGCCCCCCGCTGAGCGGCCCCCGACGACGATACGACGGGCAGGGTGACGTTCCAGGGCCGCGCGATAGACCGTCAGGCAGTCGTCGAGCGCCGCCGGATAGCGATGCTCGGGTGGCAGGCGATAGTCGATGCTCCACACCGTCACGCCGAGCTGGTCGGCCTGCACGCGCGCGCCATGGCGACAGGCATCGCCCCCACCGAAGACCAGGGCGCCGCCGTGCAGCTCCAAGTAGACCGCGTCGCTCGCGATCACATCTGCAGGCGTGGCGGCGTGGACCAGTGCCCCGTCGAATCGGGTCGTAGCCACGGTCGCTTTGGGCATGTCGCATGCGGCAGCGAGCATGCGCGCGTAATTAGCGTCCACCGCCGCTTTCACCTTCTGCCAGCCCATTAGATCGTCGTGCGCCGGCAGCTCGAACAACGCGTTGAGCGGCACGCCGTCCGTTCCAATGAGCCGCTCCAGCGCGGCGCGCGCCTCCACGCTGATCGAGGTGGGAGTCGGTATCGTCCGTGCCTCCAGCCGCAGCGATCGCTCACCCGTGCTCATCTGCCGTTCCAGTCCCGTATAGCCCGCGCCCGGCAGCAGCAGACCCGCGCCGTCCTATGAGCCATGATCCACACCGCATCGCGCGCGGTCTCGTCAACCATCCGCCCGCAGGTGCCTGCTTTCGGCGGCTGGTCGCCGAGCAGGAGCCGCATCGAGCCGAAGTTGAAGGTGTAGCTACATCGCTCCGAAAGTCCCGATTGTCCGAGATTGCCGAGGATCGGGGACGCTCTGTCTCCCTCGAGCGCGACGGACACGCCATGTTCCGCGACTCTCGCGGCCCCGACGCCGATCGTCAACTCGGGCTCGACCGCGGTCTCGGCATCGCTGCCGCCGCCCAGTCCCACGGTGGTGTCGCGCTGCCTCGACCAGAGCCGTGCGCGACCGGTGAAGCTTGCGGCGTAGCTCGCATAAAGCGCGGTCCGGTTCGCCCCCGTGTCGATGCTCATCAGACTTCCGCGCCCGGCGATCTCCACCTCGGCCAGCGGCGTCAGCGCGTCTATGAAGAGGCGCGCGCCCGAGCGGAGCGGCGGCGCAGCGCGGTCGATCGTCATGTCGCCCTCTCGTTCGATCCGGAAACGACCGAACCGCGTCAATGCCGGGGAGCCGAGGACCGCGTCGATCCGATAGTCCGCGTGCGGCGGCCGGATCCGCAGCGCTGCATTGGGGACGACGATCGCCACCACGTTCCGAAGGATCACGCCGCCGACCGGGAGTTTGTCGATCACCGCGAGCCGCGCGGTCACCGCATGGCCGGTCGATCCCGCGACATGGTAGCCGACGTCACGGACCTCCAGTCGCAGGCGGCGCGCGGCGCTCTCGGACACAACGGAGAGGTTCGCGCCCGTGTCGATCAACCACGGAAGCGTGACATCACGCACGGTCAAATCGATGGTTCGGGTGCGCAGCACACGAGGATCACCGCGTCGGCGCCAGACGCGACCAGCCGAGCGAGCACCGTTCGATAGGCCTCGTGCGAGGTGGGCTCGACCCGCCCGGCGCCCAGTTCGTCGTAGATGATCCGGTGCACGGTCGCGCGGTCCGCCGCCTCGGGGACGATCACCTCCAGGCCGAAGGCGTCGCGCAGTCGTCCCTTGTAGAAGTCCTGCTCCATCGTGAACGCGGTGCCGAGCAGGCCAACCGTCCGCAGCGGGCGGCTCGAAGTGGGAGGCGGGCAACACCCCCTGAGTTGCCGCTGATGGGTCAGTGACGAAAGGGCAGGGAGTCGCTCGCCATTAGGGGCGAGCAACAACCAGGCGGTCAAACTGTGCGGATGGTCCCGCCATCGATGACAAATTCCGCGCCGTGGATCGCGGCTGCGCGGTCGGCAGCAAGATAGGCGATCAGGTCGGCAACTTCCTTAGGTTCGGCTCCGCGCCCGATCGATATACCGCCGAGGGCTTCAAGAACAGACTGGCGGGCGTCTTCGATCGTGCCGCCGTTGGCTACCTGCAGCATGGCGAGGAAGTCGCCCGTGGCGTCCGTCATAATCCAGCCAGGCGATACAGCGTTGACCCGCACTCCCTTCGGCCCAACCTCTTTGGAGATCGACTTGCTGTAGGTCCGAAGCGCAGCCTTCGCGGCAGCGTAACCGGTCGTGGACTCGGGCAGCGGAAGGACCGACTGGATAGAGGTGACGTGCACCACCACGCCCTTGCCCCGCTCGAGCATCTGCGGGATCAGCAGGCGATCGAGCCGGACGGCCGCCAGCAGGTTCAAGTTCAACTCAGCAAGCCAGTGCTCGTCCGTCAACGCAGCAAAGCCACCCGCCGGCGAGGCCGAACCGCCGACGACATGAGCGAGGATGTCGATGCCGCTCAACCGCTCGAGCGCCTCCCTGGCAAGTGCCTCGCCGCCGTCACGCGTGGTCAGGTCCGCCTGCACGTATTCGACGCCATCGATCGGGTCCTTGACTGCCCTTGCAGCCGTGATCACCCGTGCGCCACCGGCCAGGAAGCGCTCGACGGTTGCGCGGCCAAGACCCTTGGTGCCGCCGCTGACAAGCACGCGCTTGCCGGCGAACTCGGCGGGATCGATCGTGATGCTCATACCGCGATCTCCAGCGTCTCGATGGCGCCGTTCGTCAGCTGGAAGCGGTAGGTGAAGCGGAGCGGGCTGCCCGGGAAGTCACCGTACGCAAGTCCTCCGACCACTACAGCGCCGCTCTCTTCCCAAACACTATCGGGCGTGAAGATCGCCTTCACCGGGATCACTTCGTCTTCGAGTAGCTGCCGAATTGCCGGCTGTCCTGCGAACCGCTTGCCGTTATCGATGATGGCAGCGCCGTGGTGGAAGGGCTTCAACATGCCGTCGATATCGAGACGGGCGTTCGCCTCGACATAGTCCGCGATGGGGCGGGGTAGGTTCATGGACATGGTCATCTCCTCGCATTTGATGACCCTGATCTAGCGATGAGCATTCTGCGTGATAATCGAGACAGATCGGCACAGCGCATCACGGAAAACGGGATAATGAGTCGCCATTCGCTAATCGAGCTCGAGGCGGTGCTTGCCATCGTCCGGTGTGGTACATTCCGCTCCGCGGCGCTCGACCTTGGCCTGTCGACGACGGCCATCAGCAACGCAGTTGGCAAGCTCGAACGCGAGCTAGCGGTGCGGCTATTCAATCGCACCACGCGCAGCGTCTCGCTGACGCATGCGGGACGAATCTTCGTTGCGCAGATCAAGCCCGCGCTCGAAGACATCCAGAAAGCGATGAACACCGCGCGCTCGCAGCAGGAGGTGCCATCGGGAACGTTACGCATCAACGCCTTCGCGACGGCGGCGCGCGAAATCATGGCGCCCCTCGTCCTAACCTATCTAAGGCGCTATCCGCAGGTGCACATCGATCTCGTCACGGAGGGACGGCTGGTCGACGTCGTTGCAGCGGGCTTCGATCTAGGGGTGCGCAGCGCCGACTTTGTGCCGAGCGATGCAATCGCCATCCCGCTCGGGCAAGTTCGGCGTATGGCCGTCGCGGCGTCACCCGCCTTCTTCGCAAACCGGACGGTACCCCAGGTGCCGCAGGAACTGCTGAGCTACCCGTGCCTACGCATCCGGTTGCCAAACGGAGCCTTGTTTCGATGGCGCTTTGAGAAAGACGGTGAGGAAGTGGAGATCGACGTCGAGGGGCCGATCACGCTCGACGAGGCGTCGCTCTCGCGGATCGCGGTGACGCATGGCGTCGGCATCGGCTATTTCATGGAAACGGATGTTCGCGATGACATCGCGGCTGGCCGACTCGTGCGCATCCTCGAAGACTGGACGCCGCCGCTTGCATCGTTGTGCCTTTATTACTTCAACCGGCGCAATCCTTCGGCGGCCTTCCAAGCCTTCATTGCACTTGCCCGTGACTTCGCTGCCGGACGCCTCGAGGAGCCCTGAGTGTGACTGCTGCGGATGCTGCGATGAACACCCTCCGGCTTCGCCGCCTTATGTCCCTACGAGGATCGCTTCGAAGCGAGAGTCATGACGGCGGCATAGGTCAAGATCGCCAACGTCGTGCCCGAACCAGCAACTTGGGCCACATGCTAATCGGGGCTTCCGCCACGAGGCTGAGCCTCCGCGCTGCGAGCAGGGGAGGTCCTCGTCTTCGTACGCTGGTTCGGCACCCATCCTCTGACTCGCGGCCCGATCCGTGATGGAAGAAGGCCCGGCAAGCTTGGGTCTGCCGGGCCTAGGTTAGTTCCTCGTGGCTGAGGAATTATGGGACGCGAAGCACCAAGACGGCGCACCCGTTTGACCGGGGCTCGCGCGCACGCAGACTGAGGTTGAAACTTGACCGAAGCAAGAGCGCGTCTTATAGTGAAGCACTTACCGCAGTAAGGAGCCGGACATGACCAACCCTGCCGCCGTGCATGGCAACTTCACGATCGAGCGGCGCTACCCGGTAGCGCCCGCCAAGGTGTTCGCCGCCTGCGCCGATCCCGCGATCAAGAAGAGCTGGTATGCGGAGAGTCACACGCATGAGATCAAGGCATTCGAGAGCGATTTCAGGGTCGGTGGCGTCGAGCGGCTCGCCTATCAGTTCGGGTCGGACACACCCTTTCCCGGCGTCGAGCTGACGAACGACGGCATCTTCCATGACATCGTGGAAGCACAGCGCATCATCATATCGTCTCGTATGGCGATCGCAGGCAGGCCGATCTCGGTCGCCTTGGAGACGATCGAGATCGCGGAGGCGAACGGCGGCACAGCCCTCACGTGCACCTTCCAGGGTGTGTTTTTCGAGGGCTCCGACGGCCCCGTTATGCGTGAGCAGGGCTGGAGCGAGCTGCTGGATCGGCTCGGCCGGTTTCTGGCAGACTGACGTGGCGCGGCCACGCCGGAAGGTCGACGCTGAGCCGATTGATCTGCTGCTTCATGCGTTGGGTGACCCGACACGACGTCGCATGATCGAACGGTTGGGCGAGCGCCCGCACGCCGTCTCGACGTTGGCTGACCTGGCCGGAATCACGCTCACGGCTGTCGGCCAGCACATCCGGCTTCTCGAGGAAGCGGGGCTTGTCACCAGTAGCAAGCTAGGCCGAATCCGATCCTGCCAGCTCCGCCATGATGGCCTGAAGATTGTTGAGCAGTGGTTGGAAGCGCGGCGATCAGTTTGGGACAGGCGGCTCGATGCGCTAGGTGCGGTCCTGTCGAGCCAGCAGGAAGGCGAGGGGTAAGCTTGCGAGCTGCTGGCGTCGACCGAACACATCCTGTGACCGACTCTCGCGCTCTGAACCAAAATGGCTGCGGCAGCGGCGAGCACTTGCCGTGTGGGCGAAGCCATCAGCGTACCCGCGAAGTGGCGTTCCGCTATATTCGTCAGCCAGGGTAACCGGGCGGTCTCTCGGAACGACCATAAGCCTCGACTCCGGTATGAACGAGCGACCGGACTCGAGATGCGGAGTGGGCGTCCGGCACGACCTCCTCTTGATCGCAGAGACGCCCTGACGCCATCAGCCCAAGGGCGTGCTGGCTTGCACTTGCTCGCGAACAGCCTGAGGATGTCGGAGCCTCATACGAGTTGGAGGATGCTGTCGATGGCAAGTGAGCCGGTGAAGGGACCCGCGTCCTACTTTCCGTCCATCGAGAAAAAGTACGGGGAGCCGATCGCCAAATGGAAGCAGATCGTCCGAGACCGTCTGCCTGCCAAGCACATGGAGTTGGTGGCCATGCTGAAGGACGAGCACGGCATGGGACACGGGCATGCCAATGCGGTGGTGGCACACACGCTGATGGAGAAGGGCTAGCCTGTTCAGCGCTCGCTTAGACGCGGCTGTACCGTCAGCCCTTGGCATGAACGAGTGGCTGGAATCGGACTAGGAACAAGCGCGCCTGGATGACTGCTTCTGGGTCACCTTAGGATCCTTGAAAAGACCGACACGATCACCAGTCAAAGGTGAACATGTTCGAGGTGCCTGCTGACGAGGCCGCGCTCATCAACCATCTGCTGCTCCATCATGCGCCAGATAGCAGCGGCCGCGGTGCGGTAGCCCTGCCAGTCAGCAGCGATCGTCTCATCTGTCCAGAGAGACACGTGCTGATCCGACACCAAGCGATTGGCAGCGAATGAGTTTTGCAGGGCGAGCATGTCTCGCGAAGAGGCGTAGTTCGCGCCCACCAACAAGCGAGGTACAACCACCTGATTGATAAAGCGGCTGCGTTCGATGCTGACCTGTCCGAGTCCGGCGCGCGCGCGGGGCACCATGACCGGGTCCGGAGCATCATCTCGGCACAAGCGTCTAATTTCATCCAGACCCAACCCAATCCGACGGTGATAGTCGCTCAACGTCCGCAGCATGTTGCCAAAGGCTCCCCTCTCCCCAACCTGGCCTAGATCAGCATACGAACCCTCGGCAAGGCGCCGGCAGTGACGCGTCATGGGCGGTGGCGTTGGGCGCGGCATACTCGCTCGCGTGCGGCACGAGAGTGGCGGGGGCGAGCTCAAGGGTTTGAGCTGGCGCTTGTTCTTAACGTGTCAGAAACCATGGCGGCTTTACGCCCGGAACGTAGCAACTTGATCTGGAATCCGTCGTGTTCCCCTCGCTGATCTCGCGCGTGACCGCCCTGGGCGTTATCGTCGGTGCCGCATTAGCCGGCCTGATCGCGCTACTGCTGCAGTCGTCGCTGGAGACGCGCGAGAGCTTCGCCTGGGTGACTCATTCCCAGCAGGTGATCGTCGGCCTCGACGAGGCACTGGCCGAGCTGCGCGAGGCCGAGTCAGGTCAGCGCGGCTTTCTGCTGACGAAGGACGTCCGCTTCGTCGCAACGGTCGACCAGCGGCTCGCAGACGCGACCCGTCAGTTCCGCCGCCTCGAAGGGCTGACGACCGACAATGCACTCCAGCACGAGCGCGCCGTCGCGCTCAGGGAGGCGGTCGCGCGGCGGATCGCGGTGCTGCGTACGCCCTTGCTGCTGGGCCGCCGCGGCGACTTCGCGGCGGCGACGCGGATCGTCGCCGGCGGACAAGGGCGCGAGCTGATGGCCGAGGTCGATCGGCGCGCAAGCCTCCTGCTACAGCGCGAGCGCGACCTGCTGGCGCAGCGCGCGGCGGACGCCGAGGCGCGGCTCGCCGGCACCAAGCGTGCGGTGATGGTCGGCGGCCCGCTCGTCGCGGTGCTGCTCGCTCTTCTGGTCGGTACGGTCGCGATCGGCGTACGTCGCCCGCTCCGTCGCGTCCTTGATGCCATGGCGGCGCTGGGAGAAGGGGAGGGGGAGAGCAGGCTCGACACGCGCACCGGCTCGCTCGAGTTCGATCGCCTCGCCAGCGGATATAACCGCATGGCGGAGCGGCTCAGCGAGGCGCTGGGCGAGCAACGTGCCACCGATGGACGATTGCAGGCGGCCAACGCAGACCTGCTCGCGCAGCGCGGCGCACTGGAAACGCGTGGACACGTCATTGCGCGGCTCGGCGACATGGCGCATCGGCTGCAGGCCGCGCGCACCGACGCCGAGCTGGCGCAGATCATCGACTGTTACGTGCCGCAGGTGCTGCCCGGCGTGGCGGGCGCGCTTTACGCTCACAACAATTCGCGCAACCTGCTGGTACGGCTCGCCGGCTGGGGTGATGGCGGAGCGCTTCCGGAGAGCTTTGGCCCGGACGAGTGCTGGGCGCTGCGGCTTGGCCAAGGCCATGTCGTGCTAGGCGACGGCCATGAGGTGGGGTGTCGTCACGCTGCGGACGATGCCGGCGCGTACCGCTGCGAGCCGCTGCTCGCCGGTGGAGAGGTCATCGGGCTGCTCTTCTTGCAGGGGGTCGTCGGCGAGGAGGAGGCGTTCCGGCTCAACGCGCTCGGCGAGAACATCGCGTCCGCGCTCGTCAATCACCGTCTTCAGCGCGATCTCAGGGAACAGACGGTCCGCGACGCGCTCACCGGATTGAACAACCGCCGCTACATGGAGGAAGCCCTTCAGCTGGAGATCGCGCGCGCCGCGCGCGCCGGGACGCCGCTCGCCTTCGTCATGTGCGACGTCGATCACTTCAAGCGCTTCAACGATGAGTTCGGTCATGACGCCGGCGACGCGGTGCTACAGCTCGTCGGCGCGGCGTTGCGGGAGCACTTCCGCGACGGCGATGTCGCCTGCCGCTACGGCGGCGAGGAGTTTGCGATCATCGCGCCAGGGGCGACGGCGGCGGCGCTCCTGCCGCGGATCGAGCGGCTCCGCGGCGCGCTGGGCGCACTGCGGCCGCGACAGGGCGCGCGGGCGCTGGGCCCCGTCAGCCTGTCTTTCGGCGTGGCCGAGTGGGGCGCCGGCCTGGGCCGTGACAATGCGCCGCTGATCGCCAGCGCGGACGCGGCACTCTACCGTGCGAAGCGGGAGGGTCGTGACCGAGCGATCGTGGCCGAGAGGTTGGCAGCCTGACCATGATCGTAGCGGTTAGCGGATCCATCGCGGCCATCCTGGAGGTAGGCCGATCACGAGCCATCCCACTGCGCGTCCAAGCTTCTCAATTGCATCGGTGAGCAAGGGACCGGGGGGCATGTGAGAGAGCGTCCGGAGAGCAGGCTGCCAGGTCGACCTCCTCTGGACTGTTTTCAGGGTGTAAGCTGAGCCGCTTTGCAAAAGAAGGACACCGCCGCGATCATCGAGAACATCGAACCCGACGCTTATGGCCTCCTCATCCTCGCTCCCGAGACAGCTCTTGGCAGTGGCTGGCTAGGCGGCGACAGGGTCGTTGGTCGCGCCGCCTTACGTGACCTGCTGATCAAGGCTGCTCGTTTCGACGAAGATGAGCGGCAGCGACTGACCGTTCATCTGCCGGGCCGTGCGATCACGCTCCAACTTAGTGATATCGAACGGCATCTCGGGGCGTGACTCAGAACCGACCCGTCCGTTTGGTGGCGGGCGATGCGCCGCAGACCGGCAGCTTATGCTAGCCGCAGAGCTGCGCGAACCTCCTCAAGCTTGAACGCGAAGATGAACAAGCGTGCGAAAGTCGGGGGCAGGTGACGCCGAGTGACCGGATCGGGTCGCGTTGTCCTCAGGCGTTGTCAGAACCGTTTCCTCGGCGCGCTAAGCCCGTACTTTCCGACTTGAGCCGGTGCGACTCGGGACAGACGACCTGACGTACGCGTTGAGCGTGTTAGCGAGATTGTCCGCCACCGGCCTGCAGATCACGAACTGCCCGCGCTTGTCGCTACACTCTGCCTGTAGAAAGCGGGCTGCGCGTGGATTGCAGCCTCGCAGCTCAGCCCAGCGTAGCCTGTCGCATCTCGTCGATCACACGCTCAGCGTCTCGCTTCGTGCGGAAGACGATGTCGACCCATCGTTCCTCTTCAGGAAGATAGAGACCCCATTGCTCCTGGTCGTCGGAAATCGGGCGACGAGCGGCGACGTAGTGGACATGTTCAGACACGAAAGCCGTCTAGCGTGACGCCACGTCATTGCCACTCTTTGTGTCCTTCCCGAAACGAAACAAGCAAGCCGGACAGTCGCGCGAACCGCCTGAAAGGCTCGACGGCCGAGATGAACGGACGGCCGGCGGTGGACTGCAGGCAGGTGGCGCTGAACGACCGGTTCTGGGTGTCGAGGGCTGGGCAACACTGATAACCCAACCATCCTTGAACCATGTCGTCAGCAATCCTTCGACGTGAGCATCTCGTTGAGTCGACGCGAGAGCAGCTCCTGATAGCCGTCGTTCGTCCTGACGATCAGGCGGATGGGATAGTCTATGGCCATCACCTCTGCGGGCGCGGCGACGAGCGCGATCGTGGCCAAGGCGTCGGCCAGCGCCGCGCTCGGCGCGATCACGCTGGCGGAGACAGAAACGTGCATGGGCGGTCTCCCGGTGCGCGGGTCGAGGTTGTGCGCGCCGCGGACGTAAGTCCCGGAGGTGGCCACTGCGAGCTGATGCGCGGCCACGCGCAGCGGCGGTACGCCCGCTCCCGCCGGCGCCTCGAGATCGACCCACCACGGGTCGCCGTCCGGTCGCCACCCGCGACCGACGAGCTCGCCGCCGACCTCCACGAGGCAGTGGTGCACGCCCAACTCGCCCAGCAGATCGGCGATGACGTCGACCGCATAGCCCTTGGCGACGCCCGAGAGGTCGAGCCGCACGCCCCCAGGCTGACGCAGCCGTCGCCGCGGCGCGTCCCACGCCAGCTGCCGCCAGCCTCCGCGTGCGAGCGCATCCGCGATCTCCCACGGTTCTGGCGCAGCTCGCGCGCCTGGTGGCCCAAAGCCCCAGACGTTGACCAGTACGCCGATCGCGGGATCAAAGGCGCCCTCGCTACGCGCCGCCAGCGCGAGCGCGAGGTCGACGACGCGCGCGAGGTCCACGGGCAGCGCGTGCCAGCTGCCGGCGGGCGCCTCGTTGAAGCGCGACAGCGCGGAAGCGGGCTCCCAATGGCTCATTTGGTCGACGAGCGCCGCGAGCCGCGCCGTCACCGCGGCTAAGACGGTCTCCGGCGAGACCCGCCCGGCGTACCGCACGCGCCACGTCGTCCCCATCGTCTCGCCCTTGATCAGCTCGACCCGCGCCGTGGGATCGTGCGACGGCAGCGCCGCCGGATCGATCGCCGGCGGCAGCGCAATCCGGGGCGCCGGCATCAGGGCGTCATCACCTCGAGCGTGGTGGTGTAGCTCATCCGCCGCTGCGTCGCGCGCGGCGCGGTCGCGCACGCGTCGGTCAGCGTTGCGTTGAGCCAGTACATGCCCGCGCCGGGCCAATCGATCGCGAGCGTGCCGTCCGCCGCGGTGGTCAGCTCGCGCGCACCCTCGGCGTCGCGGTAGCGCTTGCCGCCGGGCACCACGAGCACCTTGAGCGCGGCGGCGGGCTGGCCGTCGACCAGGAAGCGGAAGCGCGCGGTCTCGCCCGCGACCAGCTCGTCGGGGTGGGTGACATAGTCGATCTCGAGCCCCTTGCCGCTCGGCCGCAGCACGGTGCGGGTCGGCTCGCCGGCGGTGACGAAGATCTCGTTGCGCGCCGACGTCTCGGTCAGGCGCACGTCGGTGGCGTCGGCGGGGATGTCGGCGACGGTCAGCGGCGGCTGGCGCGGTCCCCCCTCGCTCGTCGGCGGGCCGCCGCGGCCGCCGACGCGCTTCTCCACGCCGCCGGCTTTGAAGCTGCCCATGATGCCCGACATCGCGCTGCCGATCTTCCAGGTACCCGGCTTGTCGAGGCGGACGTCGAACATCGAGCGATAGCGCCCGGTGGCGCCGTTCTGGAGCGTCCCCGGCGTGCCGTCGGGTTGCCAGACCCGCACGGCCTCGAGCCGGCCGGGCTGGTGGTCGGCGTAGAACAGGTCGTTCGACACCGCGCTGTCGACGGTCACCCAGCCGTCGGTGCCGGAGAAGATTGTGCCCGACGGCAGCAGCCACATGCGATGCGCCGAGACGGCGGCCGGCAGCGCGAGCAGCGCCGCGGCGACGAGGAAGCGGGAACGTGCGATCATGGGTAGGCCTCCGGGCGGATCAGCGGGCGGTGACGGTGACGGCGCCGAGCTCGTGGCTGCCGCCGGCGCGCGCGGCGCCGGGTATCGTGAGCGGCACCTGGACCAGCTCGCGTCCGCCGGTCTCGCGCGCCGCCTCGACATGGAGGACATAGGCGCCCGGGCGGACGTCCGCGGGCAGCGCGATGGTGTGGACGCCGGGCGGTCGCGTCGCGCCGCTGATGCCGTCGGCGGGGAGGTGCAGGCTGCGTCCGCCCTTGCGCCACCAGCCGCGCAGGTCGGCGAGCCATTTGGTGCCGGGCTCACCGCTCTTCTTCACGTCGTACCAGAGCGCGAGCGTCCGCGCCGCGCCGCCGCCCGCGGGTTCGAGCCACACCGCGACATAGGGGCGATGATATTCGGCGACGGCGAGACGCGGCA
>Ga0265798_10008641_pt1 | contig 12927 bp, 14 predicted proteins | sample P3T30metagenome_FD_192430 | JGI IMG/M metagenome (GOLD analysis project Ga0265798, IMG submission 192430) | Plant litter microbial communities from East Loma Ridge, Irvine, California - P3 T30 | ecosystem: Environmental > Terrestrial > Plant litter > Unclassified | place: USA: California...
TGCCCCTACTGCCGCTAGGGCTCCGACGAGGTCTAGTCCTGCATCGGTTGTACTCATGAGAGTGAAGATCCTCTGCTTTGGGTCAGTTCTCGAGTCTCACGTATACCCAATTGCGACGCACGAGATAGCACTTCAGGCCGGGATTGCCTCCCTCACTGCCACCGTCAACCATCGGATCGCCATCGGAGTTGGCGTATCTGTCGTGCGATTTCTCGGATAGTCGAGGTCCGTTTGGCTGCCCGGTGGTTCTCGTCTTCTCCTGAGTCAAGCCGTTCGGTGGGAGAGATTTCTCTGGCATGGTCGCCCCTGCTCAACCGCAAGGAACTCCGCAAGTGATACTTCCACCTCCATGTTTGACATGCTGTTCATTTTATTGTAAGTATTCGGAGAGCAAAGGTGACCATCTTGGCCCGACGGAAGTTGACCTGTGTCCGGATCCGATCGAATCTGGAAAGGATCAGCGATGCCTACTTGCGCGTCCAGCCAAGTCGACAAGGCAACAAAGGCCAAGAACACGATGGTATCACATCAACCGATGACTTATCCATCCTTCCGGCCAGCTGTTTAAGATGCTGTCCCGAGCAGACGACGCGTTGGACTGCTTGTCCGGCCGGCCGCGGAACAATTTCGTCGGGCAGCGCGTGCGATCAGAAGCTCGCTTCTCGAGTGTACAGGCTCGTGAAGCACCGCCAAATCCTTGATGAATGAGCACAAGCACACACGCTCAAGAGCATGAATGACCTGCAGACGCAGCCTGTGGACGGAAAGCTCGCAGCGGTAAGTCATCAGTGGCATCCACGCATGGGGGCACCTTTTGAATGAAAAATGCTGAGTACGAGACCAGTGCGACGGGTGCCATGCAAAGAAGGTATGCTCATTCCAGTAGACCAATCTGACGTGCCAGTGTCTAGTACGGCTTCTCACTGTGCCGTGCAACAGATCAAATGCGACCGTGGCTGTCCTTGTGGCAATTGCCGTGATGCATACACAACATGTCTTCGTGAGCGCCAGAAACCTCCGAGGAAACTAAAAGGCCCTCCTTCGGTGGTCAAGTGGGTCAATATCTCACTGCATAACAAGAGGATGATGTGCTGAAAGCTTACATCTTTTCCCAGCAGTCCAGCGATCCCGGAAGTCACCGCTGCTCTGGAAGCCCTCAAGTCGAGGGTCGCCCGCCTCGAAGGGGCGTCTTCATCCTGCCATCATCCGAGTTCCCAGGGGGGAGGTTTGTCTCACTCGCAGTGTCAAAACGAACACCAGACGTCTCTCCATTTGGATAATTCGATTTCGGGCGTGAGCAAGAATCTTCCAGCCTCGAAAAGAAGAAAGTGCAGTGGAAGCGATAACGTGAGCAGCATGCCGGGCGCAGGGCCAGCCATGATGAATTTGCTGTCAAAACAGTCTTCTAAAGTGATTGCCGTGCAAGCGCCGCACTCCGCAGTGGATGCGCGAGACCTCATCCAAGATCAATTGGGCTCCAACAAAAGCATCAATGCGAGACAGGCGCAGTCCTTTCGTTCCGCCCTCAAGAGTCTGCACGAAGCGTTGAAGTCGAAAGTGACCATATATCAAGGACAGCGAGAGGCCGGGCAGGCCTGGTCTTGCGCAGATCCCGAACTGGCAATAGCTGACTGGACTACGCCGCCACTTGCGACTGTGCAGTGGATGTTGACGAGTGCGTTTTCAATTACTGTAAGAAACGAATTTTCATTCACCGGCTGACAACTTACCAGATACCAACGCCGTGGACGCCTTGTGATCACTACCAGATGGCCTGCCAATAGTGTCTCGGAAGTCTTTGGCGGAGATGGCACTGGCCTTGAGCAAACAGCAGAATCACCCTCACTATCCAGCCTTTGTTGTCTGTGTCAATTCCAGCGTGGCATATTTCCTCCTAGAACACACCGCCGCCTGTAAGACAAAGACAGGACTGGAGCACCAAATGCAGGACGATGTCGCGGCTTACTTCGCAACTGCACGGGCTGCCCTCAGTCGCATCGGACCCTCATGTGCACCATCAGTAGCGGCCTTGCAAGCTCTTGTATACGGGGTGGGTCCTTCCCAATGAGAGCTCAAGTGTGTTTCTTGCCGTGTCTATCTGCCAATGTTCTCAGTCCGTCAATGCTCAAGAGCTCGGTGACTTTGAGCAATCGTGGCAGTATGCAGCTGCCGCATGCAGCATGTGTATCGCACTCGGCTTATACCATGATAGTGGTTCGACACTATCGCTCTCGTGCACTAGTTCGGCACAGGAAGCTAGTTACTGCTTCTTTGCTAGCTACATCATCGACAAAGGTCTCGCCATGAACCTCGGACGGCCTTCATGTCTTCCGGATGATCATATCGAGATTGATCTGCGGTCGATCGTTGGTCCTTCGAAGCCCGAGTTGAGGCAGGTTCTGCAAAACTATTACCTCGACCTTGCAATCGCGCAGAGTGGCATTGTGAGCATCCGAGCGGCGAAAGCCAAAGGTTTCAGCGCACACGATATCGACAGAGCTAAACATGTCTCGGGAGTCCTGGAAGACGCATGGCTGCTGATAAAAGATGTGAGTCCCCAAGTTTGCCGAACATGTGAATTGGATCAGGAACTCATGACATCTCAGTTATCAGACAGACACAAGAATGAACTAGCTTCGGAGGATCTCGAGTACGAGCACAGAATGGCCAAATTCTCGTATCACAACATTTGTACGGTGTTCCATCACTTGTGCTCAAGAGAACGAGCTCTACCAGAGCCCGGGGGAAAAAGTGCTGCACTAAAATTTGCCCGAGCTGCCATGTGCGAATTGCATAGTCTCTTAGACCTCTCCCGCAGGTCCGAGTTTGACTCTTATAAGCTTAACTCGTTTGTATACTGGTGAGTCCACACCAGTCATGATACTCCGGCTATGATGACTCCGATCAAGTGCTCACACGGTCCAGCATCGTTCTTTACTACCCCTTCACCTCCTACTTCGTCTTGTTCTGCCACGTGGTCATCACGGGGGATGCCGAGGACTTTGAACTCATGGATAAGTTCGTGGAATACTTGGCCGAGCTGCGGCATTCGAGCATCCCGTTCGAGAAACTACACAAATTGTGTCTGCCCTTTCGCTCCCTCGCTGCGTTTGCCTTGGTGAGTCCCTCTGTGAACTCGCAATGGAACAGGATCAATACCGCTGACATGGCTTCCATTGCAGCGCGGTGCCCATGAGAGTCGCCCTGTCCAACTGGGATCTGCTCTAACGGAAGCTGCGCATGGTGAAACCTATGGGTACTATGCGCACATCCCTTCACACGCGCATGCTCCGTCGGAATATGTGCCTCATATCGAACGCTCGCCTCTGCCCATGTCGCACGCTGCTGCGATCACTAACCACATAGCGCCCGCATGTGCATCGAATCTCAGCAATACATTGCCCAACGGAAGCGATACGGATGAACCTGGCCTGTACACACTCCGGGATGATCTTCTCGAAGAGCTACTGCAGGAGCAGCCTTTGTTGAACTGGCTGGAATGGGACTTGCCTTCCTTTTAAGGTATGTAGCAAGATGTCGGAATAGGAACGACGGCAAGGCCTTGTGGAGGAGCAGCCTCTGTCCACAGATGTAACAGTCTCATTCCAAGGATCCCGGCCGTCTCTGGAGTGTCTGATCGCTTTCGATTCTCAAGGAGATAGCATGTCTCCAGATGTTCGACCAGCGACGATCTTCCTGCAAAAGCCCAGACGATTCCGGGGAGAGGTGACTTGCATTCGCGTAGGGACTGACGAGCCTAACCCGAAGGTCTGATGCCCCGAGAGGAGACTACACCTTGGGTCCAGATTGATTGTCTAGTAGGTGGTGGGGTTCGGCCGGGGCCAACTGTTATTGACGATCCGGCTTATCGTAGGCCAGACAGTCAGTAGACGTGGTGGTAGCAGGAGGAGGGGCGAGGACTTGACTGGATTGGAATGAAGTCTAGCGCTTGGAATCGCTATGCTCAGCCACGAGCCAAAGGACGGGGAATCCGAGAGCGCCATTTTCGGCGTGGCCGTCCTACCCTCGAGTCAAGGCCAAGATTGATGATGGAGAGGATGCTCCTCGTCATCTGTTCACAGAGCAAAGAGAGTGACAAATGCTTTGCTGAGACATCAGCACTCTGGCGTAGCCAAACGCCTCCTACTCATTCGACCCGTGTGGAACATACATACCACGGCTCTCTAAGCGAAAGTGTTGATACCAGGCTCAGTATACTGGCACGATGGATGTTCATACATGGCCGAGGCGGCGAAGACGCCTTTGTGCCATCGGCGCCTGACCCAAACCCAATTGAAGACAAAGAAAGGCCCGCAAGGCTACGTAAGGTGTGATGTGACAGAACCTTGCTTTAACTTCCAAATCTAGTAGCCAGCCGTCCCGACTATCTCGTCCACTTGGTACGACGCTTCCTTCGCTCTTGTATCAGGTCTATCTTCGTTGGCTCGAGCAAGCTGTGTCGGCAAACACCGGAGCGCATTACGAGGTAAGTGATCGAGTCCCACATCGAGTCTAGTGTGATTGCTCCATGCTCAGAGGAACTAATTCTTGTTCACATTCGGGATAGCGTTGAAATACTACAAAGTGACCTATAGCAACATCACGCGCGCTACTCAGAAGTACATGGGCGGCCGATCTAGCAACTACAGTCCTCGGAAGATTAGGCATCCTCGACCTAGGTAGAGTTCTTTGTACCCACATTTGGCTAAATGCGACACTTTCAAAGCCATGGTAGATGGAATGGACTTGGCCGAACGCCCGACCATGCAATTCTCCGAGCCCGTGACTTGATTCTCACTACGCATGGTTAGAAGGGTCGTCATGATAGCCGTTGTTGACCTCGATGACTGCTAGCGTGAAAGCCTAGAACTCGTGCGTAGCGGAGTCGTTGCAAACATGTCATGGTTGACAGAACGCCTCCTACCGGCTGACGTTAATAGACGTCCCTGAGTGTAGACCCTGGGAGTCGAATCGCATCGCGGACACGGAGAGCGATGTAGTCTATTGGTGACTTTACTACACGGCCCGCTAGCTGATATGTCAGGGACTGAGACTTGTATACAGTACCATGGGAGTGGAGGAAGCGTTGCGCCACGAGGCGGCCCGACTGCCGATCGGTGAATATCATCGGGAAAGACGTCCAGACTCTCTACATGTGCCGTTCCTCAGGGTCAGAAAATACCCGATTGGGTCGAAAAACGATGATCTACGCCTATATTGTGCTTCTGGTATGAGACTAAAGAAACGGTCTCCGCAAGGTCTTAGTCTATCAACCGTGGTACGAACTTCGTCGAAAGTACAGTATCAAATTGGAATCATTGACAGCGTGGCTTCTTCGCTACCAGGACAGACGAGATCTAACTAACATGGCGAGAAGCGACTTCACCGAAATCACGGACTGTCTAGGTGCAACATCTGACTGCAGCGGCGGGAGACTTACACACGCAATGCATGATTGCGATCACAGGACATTCAGAATTCCAAATGGATCAACGCCAACCTCAGCCGTCACGACGAAATGCTGGATGGAACAATAATGAGGACCTTCACTCCCAGCCGTCACCAAGAGTTGCAGGGTATATAGGACGAGGACTTGCACCTTCTCTAGACCTCAGAAGCACAATACAACCAACACTCTCATCAATCCAATCAACTCCATTATCCCAGCCCAACTCCCACTTATCGAAAGATCAATCCCATCAAAATGCAATTCACCAACCTCCTCGTCCTCATCGCCGCTATCGGCGCAACCGCCGCTCCGTCCAAGGAGTTGCACGCTCGCACCAGCGGTATCAAGTTGTCCAAGATCGCCGGCAAGTGGAAGGTCGGCTGGACTGGCGCAAAGACTTCTGAGCAGTACACTTGCTCCAACAACGGTCTTCTCGTGAGTACTTTTTTCCCCTCTTTGCTTTCCCCTGGTGATGAATTTCGAGGGCGAAGGCTAACCAGCACGCCACCCCCAGAACCTTTTGAACTTCAACTGTGTCTCCGTCCTTAACGGCAACACTGTCACCATTCCGATCAGCATTCTTGGTGCTGGCAGCCTCACTCAGATTCTGGCGGCTCTGGGTCTTTCGGGTGGAGCTCTCCCGTCGGTCGTGCCGACTGTTGTGCCGACTGTGGCAGTCCCCTCTGTTACTCCCGCCGTTCCCACGACTCTGCCTGTTTCGCTTCCTGGCGTGACCTCTGCGATCTCAGTCCCGACCATTGTCCCGACTTTGGGCGTTCCCTCTCTTACTGCTGGCGTCCCGTCTCTGCCTGTCTCGGTCCCTGGCGTCTCCGCCATCATCCCCCCCGTCTCGTCTGTGGCCCCAATCCTCTCTTCCATCGTCTCGGTCGTTACGGATCTTCCTGTCGTCTCAGCCGTGATCCCAATCGTCACCACGGTGCTTCCGCTCCCGGGCGTCCCGGCTCCGGCTTACACTTGTGCCTGCCCCGTTTGAGCATGCCGTTTGGTCACGATCGATCAGGCAAAGCCACTGAGAATGATATCATCAGATGGGAAGAAGTGAGAGAGAAGAGGGCAGTTCTGGAGGCGAATAGGCAATATGATCCCACCACCACATTCCTTTCGCGGCTTGATTTTTACGATTAACGTATCCGACGATCCTTAGAGAAGACACGAGACTTGTTTTGAAGTTACGGTTGGCACGACATACGATCCTTGGCTGTACATAATCTCTTACTTTATTTGATAGTCTTAGCAAATGCAGTCTTTTTTCTTAGAATGGTGGTTTCCATGATGGCTCCGCCTGCCGCACGTCACTCGAGGTAACTCTCGACACGTCATCACCATCTATTCACAACTCAGCATCTCTCTCCATTCCACCGACAAAGCTCACCAACCACGCTGACTTGCCGGGGATCATAGGAAAAGACTCAGACATCGCATCCATTGCCACCTCGCCCACCAAGCGCCCCTCACCACCCATCACCTCCCCTCGACGGCACGTCAATGATCCGCCGCATCCCCAGCGCCGCCGGCGTGTCAGAAAACCCATTCCGCGCATACAGCTTCTGCGCAGGAGGATCGGCCATCAACGTAACCAGCGTCGGGCCCGCGGGCGCCCGGTCTTCGATCTCCTTCATGATGCGCTTGAAGACGATGTCGCCCAGCCCGCGGCGCTGGTGCTCGGGCAGCACCACCATGTCTACGACGTGGAAGACCCATCCGCCGCTCATCGCGCGGCCCATGCCGACTACGGTGGGGGGTGTATTGGGTGCTGCTGACGGGTCTGTGTAGAGGATGTGGCAGCCGTACCAGGTGTGTTCGATGGAGGTGGCGATTTGGGTTTTGGTGATTTGGAGTACGGCTGCTACGCTGCGGAGGTGGTGGAAGTCGTCGACGGGGGCGCAGGCGTCAATTAGGGTGTAGCCTGATGGCAGGGGTGGGACGGTTGTTTTTGCTTCGGCCATTGTGTTAAGCAGACGGGATGGTGTGCTGTGGATTTGGTGCAGATGGGAGAAGGTGATTGTTAGGGACTTACGTTTCACACATCGGGATGCAAGTTCCTAGTGGTATATGTAGTTTTTGTGTATATCTCTAAGTCTGGCTGATGACTACTGTACCTTGGTTTCAAAGCAGACTCGAAGGAATGTGACTCCTTCTTCTGCCGAGTATGGAAGGAGAATGGATGTGACTCGAACACCACGCTACCTGACTCGCACTGTAAATTTCCATACCGAAGCGAAATGGTCTTCTGGCTCTGACGTCTTGCATCCTTCAACACTTTATCCGGCGACTGTGTCCTACTGCTTACTCACCGCGGCTCTCTAATCATGCCAAGCTTATGTATAGCCGTGATGACAGAGCTACCTATGGACTCGACTCGACACCCTTACTATAGTAGCCAAACCCGGGGCCTTGCGATTGCCAACCCCCGACGCTGGAACCCATCCCGCGAACGTGTTCAACACAGATACCGCACTGGCAGCAGGCTTCGAATCAGAAGCTGTAACTTAGCAGTCACGTCTGCTCTACTCTACCTCCACACCGGCTCCTCCCATGACTGATCGGGAGCTGTCGAGATCACCGGGAGTACATAATCGGTATTTTAATTCTGATTTGCCTCGAGTGCGGCTGAGATATCAATGCTGCTGTACAGGCGCAGTTCTGCCGTGGCGAGTTCGTCAATCAACGCAGGTTGTATATCAAAGATGTTGTTGACCTTTTGGAAGAGGAGGAGTACAAGTGGGGCCAGTCTCTACGACAGAATGACGAGCTTTGGAGTTTCGTCGGATCGAAGACTCTACGCTACCGGCCTTGTCTCCATCGTCCTCTTCAATCATTTCGACAAGCAACAGATCACACCAGAGAGAACAACAAACCCCTCGAGCAACGAATTGTTCCTGCGCACGAATTCTAACCAGCGGGCTTCAACCACCCATCGAGCCCGACACTCTCTTCGTCGCCGCATTGAACTCTTCCACCGCGGCTGTCGCGAGCCTCAACGACAGCGGTGCGTCGAGGTACCCGAGTTTGAGCTCCACGAGCTGGAACTCCTCAGCAGCAGCGAAAGTGGCATCGCTCAGCAAGGCATCGAGTGCTTCCGGAGTGGTGATCGGCCCGTGGTACTTGGACGGGCAAGCGGGTCCGAAAGCTGGCGCGAGGAGCGAGTAGTCCCACTGTGATATAGTAGCGTTAGTTCTCCGGTTTCGTTTTGTTCTGTATGGATGAATGGATTGGGGGCGCGAACATCAGGTAACTTGTTGTAAGCTGCATCGCGGCCATGGATCAAGCGCTCGACGGTGTATCCATCATTGTTCAGCACGAACACAATTGGGTTGAGACCCAGTTTGAGGAAGTCTGCGAATGCTTGGACGGTTAGGTGGAGGCTTCCTTCTCCTGTTACGAGGATGCATCTGTTCCGGAGCCTGGGGTTCTCCGTCTTCTCTCCCTCGCGTAGGGCTTTGAAGGCTCCCAGAGCGGCTCCGGTGGCGTAGCCGATGCTGCCGTAGACGGTTTGGTTGTACATTGTTGCGCCTTGGGGAAGCTTGGAGTCGGACAGGCCGAAGGCTGAGGTGCCGGTTTCGCCGATTATAAAGTCGCCGGGGAGGAAGAATTTCCCGAGGGTCTGCAGGCCTTTCAGGATCTTTCGCGCGTCGGGGGTGCCTCATTTCTCTTGGACTTACTGGCCATAGGTAGTCTTGGGTGAGATGGGCTTTCTTGTTGGGGTTGTTCTGCGGGTACGGATTCCAGGTGATTTTTGACTGTGAGGCACGAGATAGTGGTTTGACCTCGAGGTCTTTCAAGATGGCTGAGAGCACGTGTACCATTTTCAAGGGATGGACTTGTGAGCCAACCTGCAAGGGCGTTAACAGTGAAGCCTGGGACCGAGAAGGGGCAATTATACTTTGACCGAGAAACGCTGCAACTCGATCGTGACCTCTTCTCGAACATTGTCCGTAAACTCGCCCGTGTTGAAGTCCGTCTATTGGCTCATGTTGTTAGTTTTGGACGACTGACAATCTGCAATGTTGGAACTTTGTACTTGCCTGCACATTGCCGATCCAGAAAACGCAATCTGATGCCTCGACCGCCTGTTTCACGCCAGCATGCGATCCAGCACCCTGGTACACACCACCGAAGTTCGGCTGCGTCTCGTCAAGTGACCCCTTGCCCATACAAGTAGTGAAAGTCTGCACTCCAGTCAACACCGACACTTTCCTGCTCATCTCGCTCAGGTTGTTGCGGACAGCGTTCCCATCGACAATGATGATGGGGTGCTTGCTACCCTCAAGTCGTGAGCGGATCTGCGCTACAACGTTTCGTTCGAGGTCAGCGTCATTGGGCGGGAGGGTGGTCCTCAAGGGGGTCTCGAGGCCGCGGGCCTCGCATTCGAGGTGGGACATGTCGACTGGGACTCCGATGTAGACTGGCCTGCTCTCGTAGAGCATTGTGTTTAGGACCCTGTCGATGTCGCTGCTTGCTGTGTTTGGGTCTCCGAGCACGACGGTCGCCGCGGAAATGTGTTTTGCCATTTCGTGGTACATCCTGTTCACAATCAGCGTGATCAGCGTAACAGGGTTCGCGACAACGTACCCAAACTCTCCTGTGCCAAGAGTGTGATGCATCAACCTGTGATCAGCCATAGCAGGCCCTGTAACAGCATCAGCGTCTCAACTCATGACCCAGCCATTGGGGATACGATTCGCAAAGCTCACTTCCAGGATACCCAACAATGTGAACCACAGGCACAAACTCAGCATAAGCGCCCGCATGGCCGCAGTAAGCGCTGAGCTCTCCTGGTCCGAAAGTCGTCACGAAAGCTCCTGCGCAGCCACTGCCTTTGACTCGGCTGTAGCCATCTGCGGCGTAGGAAGCGATGAGCTCGTTGGGGTTGCCGCAGAACTCCACGCCGGACTCGCCGATGAGGTCCAGAAGGGCGAGTTCATAGTCTATTGGACGATTTAGAGTTAGTTGGAGTTCTTTCGATGGGATTGTAATGCTGTTGGGGGCTGAAGACAGATCGGCGCACCACCTGGGACTCCGAAGACGGTTTGGATGCCGAGTTGTTTGAGACGGGTGAAGAGATAGTTGCCAATCTTGATGGAAGGCATGATTACGGTTTTCAGGAGATTTGGAACAGTTCGGCGATCAAAGGGCCGAGATGCAACGATTCAAGTGGGCTCATTGATCGATCGAGGTGAAAGAAGGGCATCGGGGATGTATTTGATGTTGTCGTTTTGCTACTGTGAGACTTGGGTGTGATCGCAGATGTATACTGTGAGTAAGCTTGCGTCTCGGTTAGTCAGGACTTAGTCAACGTTTCACCACCGCAGTTTGTAATTTGCTTGCTTGCTTACAGGTATTGCGATTACAAAGATAACACCGCAAGCGAGTATGTTCGCACCCCGCTCTAACTGCATAGTTTAATATTGCATCAGAATGCGGCAGGATACTGGGTGGGAAAACCAGAGCAGGGATAGCAGTACCAAACAAAATCTCGGCAAGACACGCTCGAGTTGTCATGTTAATTTCACCCTGATGTCCACAAGACAGAGAAACTTGGCCAGCGAAGCAACCGTGTATGAGGGTAAGATCGTGTGACGGAGGTCGAAATACGCTGCATTGTTTCGAGGAAATCTTGCGTGTGAAGTACCGTCAGCATTATTACAAAAGAAACAGCGGCTTTTATCGTGATCCCTGGAAAGAGCTCTCCCTCCGAACCGTATAAGATACCGTCTTAGTGACACCATGCACGTCCTCAAACTTGTCCGACCCGCCGTCCTCGCTTTGCGAGCCACCACCTCTGCCTGCCATCCCTGTTTGGGAATCATTTCCGCTGTATACATGGGCTGCATGGCTGCGCATGGCGATCTCGTCGTCCTCCAAATCGCGCGCGCGGGAGCGGCGTGTTCCGGTGTTTTTCGTCGGATAGCCGGCCGTGCTGCGTAGCTGTGATCGCACTCCGAAGACGTTGCGGAGGACGTTCTCGAAGAGCGATTTCAGGGGTGGGATGGCAGCGGCGACGAGGCCGGCGTTGAGTTCGGCACGGACCCAGATTGTTAGGCGTGTTCCGTCATCTGTAAAGAACGATGAGTGTTGTCTCTGATTTCGGCTATGGAACCGCATTGCACTCACAAGTCGGATTGGTGGTCTTTCCGAGTTTGGGCAGCTCTGTGCATTTCGCGACTGCGCAGACTGTTGCGAGCAAGCCTATCATGAACACGCCTCGGAGAGCCCATCTGTTATAGACTGACACTTTGACTTTCGACAGGTAGTAAAGCGGGCTGAGGCTGTAGAACAGGTCGGTGAGGATGTTGCCCGCTGCATGGAAGTTAGCCTTGAAGCTGGATGCCCAAAGAGCTGGCGACATACTCGTCTGTGTGTAGGAGTTCGCTACGTTGACGCTCCGAGGGAGACATGAGGCTATAGGCATCAAGCTCCTATCCCATACCGCTGCCAACGGCCGGCACCCGAATAGACTGGTGACGATGACGAGCATGTTCACGACAACGGAGAGAAACATGGATACCCATATGATATAGGTCATACCCTTCCCCAATTGCAACCGGAGAAGGGACAATCCGATGCTGATCTTCAGGAATGCCATGGCGAACCCATTGACGAGGATGGCGAAGTTGGAGAACTTCAACGCGCTCGTCATCTGCGCGGGTTCCAGCAAATATCTGGTCTTGCCGTATCCATCGCGTACCATGGCGATGGTCAAGGCCATGGACACAAAGCTGGCAGCCTGCAGATCGTCAGCCATGTGTGATTTACGCGTTCAAACATCCCGGCGAACTCACCAGCGATCCCGCAATGAAGTAATCATCCCAGCTGTGTGCCTTTGTCGAGAAGAATCGCACCCACAGTCGCGCAAAGACAAACAGGGCTCCTATCACAGTGAGGACGACGGTGGAGTCTAGCAGCGCGGCGCTGAGATCACGAGTGTCATCAGAGGGAGAGGCCATGAAGGGAAGCAGAGGTCGGCCAGCTCAGATGCGCCAGGACATGCGGACATTGAGGCGGGCGCAATTGGTAGACATGGGAGTGAACAGAGTAGGTAGGGTCTTCATCCACCCTGTCCGAAGCTGGACCCAGGAGTAATCCGCTAGGCATGGCTGTGTGACAGGTTGTATGCAAGACCGAGCATGATGCCCTTGATCTCGTTTAAATTCTTCCATCGGTGATCTTTGACAGCTTCCAGATCTCAGATAGACCACTGCGAGCGTGCAGCCTACTCCCACATCTGTATACTGGTGGGAGAGAGAGCCAATAGCATGCGAGATTACCGGCAGGTTACTATTGCGAGTCACAATCCCTACCTCTCCAGCAAGTCTTTCGAGTCGGATTCGGGGTCTCTGCCATTTGCAGCACGCCGGTCGGAAGATCGAGAGGCCGTCCCATGCTCAAAGTCCTCGGTGTCCGTGTGCCGAATGCATTTTGTGAATGTGATGGGAGAGAGCGGAGATGGCACGGAT
>Ga0265798_10008642_pt1 | contig 12926 bp, 10 predicted proteins | sample P3T30metagenome_FD_192430 | JGI IMG/M metagenome (GOLD analysis project Ga0265798, IMG submission 192430) | Plant litter microbial communities from East Loma Ridge, Irvine, California - P3 T30 | ecosystem: Environmental > Terrestrial > Plant litter > Unclassified | place: USA: California...
CTAAAGGGGACACGCAAACATTGCTCAGCTTTGCCGACCCTCATGTAGCATACGGAAACCCCGGTCCGACTGAAAAGGTGCGGCAAGCGATGATTGAAGCGTCTGCGGATTTGGTGATCGATGGTCTGTCGCGCGCGTTTGCCGAGCAAGGGCACGACGCCAGCGCCAGTCCACAGATTGGTGACAATGGAAGCAAAGTCATGCGCAACATGATCTCGCGGAGCATGACGGACGACGCTGCGGCACTATACCTTACCGCTAGAAGTAAACTGGCCCGGCGAAACACCGACCAACGACATGCGCGATACACATCCTTCGTAGGCACCAACGGCATCACTGGATTTGCGTGCGGAGGAGGTCCAGGGTCATATGAGATAGGCGCAGGCGACCGCATCTGCATGTTTTCTGGCGTTACCGACGTCAACAACGCTTTCATCCTCAGTCTCGACGCCAGTGGGAGATGGCTGATATCTGGCTTTGCGGTCATACTGTTGCCGGAGTTGCGCACTCCTTCGGTGCTGCGCAAAGGTACTGGGGCTACGACGAAGAGCAATTATGGTTCGAGTAAGCCGGGCAAGCAGCAGACACCACTCGACGATGTGACCATGTGCTTCCACTGTCACTTGAGTGACCTGCTTGAGCTGCAGCGCTGCCAACTGTTGAGCGACGTTCAGATGAGCTTCTTGGTTGAGCAGACGTTGAGAGATGAAGCAGAGGGACTGGTTCACCGATGTAAAGAAGGTACTGGGGCTCACGCTATTCTGGAGTTTGGGTTGTAATGAACAAGCATGAATTCCGAGATTGATGATACCCACAAACAGTCCTCTCAAATATGAACGATGTTGTCAAACGATTTTGAAAGTTTGCACCGGTAATGCGCGAACAAAAGAGGATACAGTGTGATCATTGCCATCACTTCCGCTGATTTCATCTTCGATGTCGACATCATCAATCTCAACCCTTTCTGCACCAAGGAGAGGTGTAGTTGCAGAAAAGTAGACAGCTCCTTTGTGAGCTGTGTTCTTATCATCCATCCTTTCGTCATCTTCGCCATCCTCGTCGTCTTTGGCGGCTTCGGCACCTTCCTCGCTGCTTTCCTCGTCGCTACTTTCCTCGGAAGAGGGATATTCGTACTTACTGGGATCTGGGTAGATATGGACAAACCCAACCCGTTCGAAGGCATCATTTTCGACTGCTTTCAGAACCATCCCGCCAAAATGCTGTCCCACACGCGCAGAGTCGCCGAGTTCCTCGCATAGGAACAAGATGGTCAATTCATGGTCGGAGCCTACGGGAGGCTTGACAGCTTGCCAATCGAAGTCGTTGTAGACAGTGCATCCGATCGCCGACATCAAAGGAGGGTCTATATCTTGCCAGAGTTTGGCTGCAATGATGTTCCCTGAGATTGAATGCGCTGATTTTGGGAGGCTACAGGCAGGCCCTTGTAGCGTGATACAGGCATCTTCGACTTTTCCCATGTGAGGCATTCCTATGGATGTAAACGTCACATCTAGTACTTGCGCAACCTGCTGAAAGAGTTCTTCTCTGATGTAATGCTGTACCTGTCCAGATGCGGAGGCCCAAGACCATGTCGGTATGTTGTATGTCGAATGAGGTCGAGCCTGCAAGTTGACGGTATACCAGAATAGGTCCGGGATAAGAGTTTCTCTCCACATGCCTGCAATATAGGTATCGTCCGGTCGAATTTGCATAACACGCAGGACAATGGCAGCGATAGCGGCGAGACGGTCGCTTTCGTAGGAGAGCTGCAATGCTGAATACTCTGACACAATGTACGTCCAGTCCGAAAGACTCTTTTTTATACTAGGGTTCCATTTTGAGGGATACCATCCGTCTTGCGATTGGAACGATGAATTGCATGCCCAGAGGATTTGCTGCTGACCAAAGTGAACGATGCGGGTCGATAGCTGCCGCTCTTGATATACCCAAGCCCTGCGAAGGAGTGGCCAATTATCGTATTTCCAAAATTGCTGATATGGATCGCTGAATCCCGGTAGGGTTTCTCGTACTTGAAACTCGTGGTTTTCCAACGCTCTGGCTTTGTAACGGTCTGAAACAGTCGAGTAGATCCCTTTTTGACTGCTGTGTGATCCAGTAGCTGCGATAGTGATCCAGGAATTCTCGTAAATATCACCCATAGTCGCAGCCGCCTCCGTCCAGTCCTCCACGTCGTCTTGCTTTATACCTTCGAGAGGTTTAGCAATGTACATGAGTCATGAACATAATTACTCACACAAAGCATCAATCCAGAGGAATCGAAGTTCCATACCAATACATATAGAAACCGCATCCTGGAACGTTTTCGGTAATTGCTCCACTGCAACTCCGCTGGCAAGTTGCTGATAAGTAGATTGTTCAAGCTTGAACGACGGGCCCTGCGCGCCCCAGCAGTGACTCAGACACACATATCTACCCTTTTTGACTGTATCCTCTCGGAGATATACGTATGCATCATGTATTTCGAGTACTCGTTTTGGCAGCGCCGTCTCCGAGGAGATTTGGCATGCTGGGTGTGTTTCCGCGCACGCGACGAGCCATTGGTTTAACCTCCGAGATGTTTCGCTGGAAGCAGTACAATCAGGGAGATGCGAATGTGGTCGGGAAGCTGCTAGTGATTTGAGAGAATGACCCTCATTAGGACTAAGAGCGTCTGATATCCGCTCGTCAGTCTATGCTACAATGTTGGTGTAGAATTGTGGATAGTGGGCAGATCACTTACCCCTCGACCAGTCCAACCGCACTAGAACCCCATACTCCAAGTACTCGCGTACATGATCCTCGGCGGCATCGGTCGCCATAATTGGCTCTTTCGTTGTATCTGCGCCCTCCTCTTTCGTTCTTTTACGGACCGGATAAAGGGAGAACGTGATCTTCAGACAAGAAGAATCTATCACATCGTTTCTGGATCTCAATCTGATATCACAGTCATCCGATGGCAGTCGGTCCCGTCTAAAAGTTGTGACAGCATCGTGTATGAGCGCACATCCCTTACAACCCGCGGCAGCACCCTTGGCTACCTTGCTACTAGTGGTGCGCAGAAAGAAATCCGCAGAGGCCGGGTCTTTGGGTGTTCGATTCGAGTAGAGGAAGTCGGCGAAGCCGCTGCAGGGGAGGTGTGTAAACACATTGCCTGTCGTGGTCGTGAAGCCTACTGCGTCCTCTTCCAGGTGAGCGTCGGACGTATCCATGAGGGTCGGTCTTCAATGTCATCTAGTCCGCGACCAGAGAATGCTCGAACGCCGAAAATACAATCTATCGACGAGGATAGGCTGCAGATACATCAGGCTGCCAAGCAGCGGGGTTCAGGCTGCCGCTGAGGCATAAACTGGGTGGCTTACACAACTTTGGAAGGCTGGTGGGACCAGCCAATGGACCATGTCATTCCCACTCTGGGGCTCATGTAATACTGGAATTTGGGCTCTAGTAATGCATTGAAATGAAAATATTGTTGACGTTTAATACAGTTTGTAAGCGAGAGAAGCTCTTTTCCGCTCGGACTAGTCATGTGTTCCGACTATGCGAACCATCCCAGGTCATCACAACGCCACCGTCTCGATCTACCCCGCCACATTGGCTTCGCCACACAACAAGCAGATGTGGCTGCAATTGCCCCGAGTATCTGTCAACACGCTTCGTAGACTGGTCGAAGAATTCGTATGCCACAGCGTGAGCAGTGCAGAACTTCAAACGCCGCAATGATCATTCGAGACTGCCTGACCCTGCAACTCCACGTCGCTGGCTCCGCAAGCTTCATGAGTGGTTAGTCCAAGGCGGCACTGACCATCGCCTTTGTTCGCTGGGCATTAGACATACCTCGGTCGTTGGCCTTGCAAAACTTCCGATATTCGAGAAAAAGATTTGCTGATGCGATGGTGATAGAGACCGCGCCGTAAGCGACGCCAACGATGGTGATCGCACTGACGCCGCTATCGGAGGTTGCGTGAGGGCAGCTCATGAGGAAAGTTAACGGCGCGGGTATGTCCAGTAAATGGATATCAGAGGGAGCGATCTAGTACTTCGAATACAATGACAATGAGTCTCAGACGGCGATTTCAAGCGTAACTTATATCGAAGTCATTTCAACGAGTGTGGCAGGCACGATTGATGATAGTGGTGCCTGTGAGTGCCTGTTTCTGGAAGTTTTGAAACTCTGCAGTTCCCGCACTATTGTGACCGATCGCTCGAATCTCAAGATACGCCATCTTGGGGCCACCTACGCACATGCGCTCACGCACCTTGCGTTTGCTCTACACGATGTGGACTGAGTGGCACCGATCAAGCCTTGCCTAAGGAAAACCTGGCCACGATGGTTCCATTCCCGAATAGTACCAAAAATCGTTACGCCTTTGCTTCCTGTGGCCGGAGGTTGTTGTATTGCCCTAAATGCAAATGTGGCCAGGAACACATCAGTGCGGAGAGGAGCATCCGATCCCGCGTGGATTTGGCCGCGATCAGGTTCGGTAGAGCGAGAGCGCGAGCCGGCCCCAGGGGTTTCGTACTAAGCCAAGGCCCCGCTTTTCTCTTTCGCACGCCGACGTGCTGCGATAATGTTCTTTCGCACGCCAACGTACTGCGATAATGTTCTTTCTTCGTGCCCAAAAGCCCTAAACCTCTTTGAGAAGCCGGTGACACCTGCTGGCAGCGATCCCAGCCGCGATTCCAGCCATGCATGTCTTGAGGCCAGAGCCCCACATGCGCATACTAGGTATCGTTATCGGGCAGTCGGATTGGTTAGCTAAGGAGATGGATACGCAAGTTGATGGATAGCACATTCACCAAAGTACCCTCAATTCGGGCATTTCTTGGACTTTCAGAAAGGTTCGTCTACCTAGCAATAATGCTGCATCAGTCCGAGCAAGCTTCATGTTCCCTGTTGTCAACTTTCGTACACGCACAGACATCTGGAAGTTGCGAATAAGCGAAAAGGCATCAAATTGTTGAGGATGCAGACAAGGCGACCCAGCACAGACCTTGGAAGTCTTTGACAGCGGGGAGTCGCCGTCTATCTTTCACAGATGCAGTGATTCAGCTAGCATTGGAAACACATTTAAATTACCACTTGAACAGCCCGAATAGACACCTGGTGGGTTTGTTTGAGTGCCAGCAAGAAGTCCGTCCACGGGTGATTCCCGTAGCCCCGTCGCGCTACTCCAGCGTAGTGTGGCAGGGGTGCATCGGCTAGTACATCACAAACGCCTACGCGTCCATCACAACGCACATCATAACGGTCCTGTTCGAACAGAAGATTCCGATTCGCTCGCCTTCAGATCAGGGCCGTGCCATATGATCCCATCGCGATAATCGGGCGGTCTGCATGCTGTCAACTTCGACATTCCCGACTATGATGCTTCCAAGGTTCCCTTCTGTGAATCCCTGAAGCAAATTTCTTCGGTTATGCGCGAACATCCAAAGCAGAAAGGTCTTTGACAAAACATCGTCTTGCCTGAAGGGCTCTGGAAGTTCTGGGTAACCTCTCTGTTGGCCTTGGCCTTGGCCTTGGCCTAGCCTGGAGGCATCTCGACAATCCTGCCACCGACCCACAGCTCAGAGATATGCAGGCGCGAACCAATTAGATCCCCATACCTGAAAATCATAGCGAATCAATCAGGTCTCTATACCTAAATACCATGGCGAACCAATTAGATCTCCATACCTGAAAATCATGGGGCGCTTAGGCCATCGCGCCGTGAAGCCAGCATCCGTTCCCTGGGCTGCGGACTGCCCTGCTCTAGCTGCTAGCGCATGATGTCATCCGGGTGGGAAAACCCACGGCCTCTAAATACAGCAACCACGCGATGCCCCTGTCAACTGGAAAAATTCGTACACGACAGCTGCGGCCTGCATGCACTAGCTTCGTGCGTGCCAGGCACTGGATGTTTCACCGTCTCAACATGGGCGTCGCGTAAGGCTTGTCTTTCCGTCTTCTATCGATATGGCAGCGCCATTGTACGTTAAGGCCAAGGACCGCCTCCGTAGGGCGCCTGTCTACATCTCGAGATGTATCTTCCCTGAAGCGGCATCTCGACGTAGTGGAAAGACCAGGATACAGAGGTACTCCTCGTCGTACGCGAAAGACGCAAGTGCACGTCTGCTATCTACGAAGAAGCTCCCGAGGTTTTAGTGTACCTAGGCTAGCATTAGTTCCGCACAGTATACACAAGCCACGAGCCGCTTCCTATGATCTAGAGCTTGCGGATAGCCCAAGAAGGCCGTTTAGGAGGCCGTTTTGGGCGAAAGTAGCACCGATTAGCCGAGTGCATGCAGCTAGTGCATATGAAACCAGCCGTCCGGACTATTTGAGAGCCTGCCGAAGTGCCATCAAGGCTTCAATTTCCCATAGAACAAACAGTTCTTCCATACTCCTGAACATTGTAGTTTCTGGGCCAATCAAGGAAATGAAGTATCGTTTTGCGGGGTTCTCACTAAGGTATGTGGCTTGCACGATTTCCATGCCGGTCTGTCTACGAGCCTTTTACTGCGAGTATATATCTATGGTGTCTCCTCAAATGTATTCCTTTCCAGTGCCGCAGCAATCTTGCGCATAGCATCTGCGATCAGTTCTCAGTCTTTTCACCATCCGCTTGGTCTTGTCTATTGATCGTACTCGCGCACTCTACTCGGAATACACACCCCTTCTTCCCTACACTTATCCGTGCAGAGCTTGCCACTTTTGCACTCCCTCCAAATACGACCCATACACATCTTGCAGCATGCCGTCTCGACAGACTACACGCGGACGGCAGCCGACCATCTTCGTCGTCGACAACTGCGCATTCGCCCAAGATTGTCGATGCTCCCGAACGGGCTTCCAGAAGAAGGGTTGGATGAAGAACCATCTCATGAAAGACCATCCAAATGCTTTGGGACTCGCAGTGATCGCGGGCTACTGTCACTGCTGCAACCAATGGATCCTCCAAGGGGAGCTTCCTATCGACCATTTCATGACTACCCACGTGCGCGCACGCATACTCCCCTCGACGTCACTCGCCATAAATTTGCGGCCTCTGTCAGCAACTCCGAGTCCTTCGATTCGCGAAGCAACCAAACCCTATCCGTCATACCCAGGACAGATTCCCGACAATGAGGGTATCGACCTACCGGACTCGACGATTGTGACGCAGCAAAGGCCTGTCGATATCGCCAACGAAGGTCGAATCGGGAACGATGGTGCATCTAGGCCGTGGATGGGGCATTCTTCAACCTCGACAATCCCGTACTCGAACGCCTCGGGGACCTTCCCGTATGGACCTCCAGCCGATCCACCCGAACACTCCTATCCGACAGCACAACCGTCCTTACCCCCAGCGCCGGCGGGTCGCAACACCGAAAACGAATTCCAGGGGGACGCCCGTTATCCCCGCCAAGGCGATCATCTTGCTCCTCAAGGACCAAGCTGGCAGGGATGGTAGGGATGACAGTACGGCCTTGCTGTCTCCCTGGGAAGCGTTGAGTCCACACGACAAGAGATGTTACCCAGCGTCTCAAGACCATGGGGACGCAACATAGTTCTTTATCGTTCAAGTCACATCGAGCTGTGTATGGGCGGCCCTGTGGGGTGGTGATGTACGTTGGTGGAACAATGATGTCGCTTCTCTTGCTCTACATTTTCTGTCCTTGTACTTTTTTACACTTTCTAATAGGCTTCTCTCCGATCCTCGGCCAAATCCCCTTTCGAGTGTTTTCCTTGGTCCGTACAAGTCCATAGTGACACCAAAAATACTAGAAAATGGAAGCGATAAAACCCACTCGTCGTGTCGTGCCCCTTCATCGTGACTGAACTCATTACCTCTTCATAACCCTACCTACTCTTACTGCGCCTTCTTCGCCTTCGCCTGCCCACCCCTAAACCCCATACCATAAACATAGACCAGACTGCCACCTAGGTACGCCGCGAACATTGTCGCCGGTAGCGCAATGACACTGCTAACCAAGATATTGGTATCGCTCGGCACCATACCCGGGTTGCCTCTACGCGTCCACCAGTTGAACGCCGCGCCCAGAACCGTCACATCGTTAATGACGGCATGCAGCGCGCCGACCTGTGCCTTCTTCGACTTCAGACCATCGCGCTTGACTAGCGGTATAAACTCGTACATGCCGGTCGCAACCGCCGGGGCGGAGAAGAGGAGCGTGAGGAGCGTGGTGTAGTAGGATAGGAGGGGGAAGATGGATGGGTTGATGGCGATGTCTAGAGTTTTGACTGGGGGTGTTAGACGTGCGATTGGATGGGTAGAAGGGGGTGAAGGACTTACAGGTCGAGGCTACGGCACCGGAGGTTGGCGCATACTTGGAGAGGAAGTAGACGGCATCCAGAGCACCTGTGAGGAAGGTGGTGGTGATGGGGAAGTGCACTGTCGCTGGGTGTGTTGGGTGGCTCATCTTGCTGTTTTATGACAATTGCAATTGCGAGTGATCTTACTGGGCGATGAGCGGGAGAAGAGAGTGATATTTCATGTCGCAGGTCTATGGACTTTGTGCGCCGCAACTGCAGCGGAGAGCCGGACGCCTCGTGCCCCGTGCAAGGGCGCAAACATCTTCGGCTTATGCTGTGTCGTCATGGACTCCGGACCCAGAGAGGCGTGCCGCGAGGGGGTGGAACACACACGCGTTGAGCTCGCGTGGGGCGGGCGGAGCTCGGGACCGTCAGCTCTTTCCCCGGTGCTGTGATTGGCTGGCTATGGCGGTTTAAACACCTGCGTCTCGGACCCCCGATCAACAACACGCTATTTGCATCTATGCTTCAAGTCTGATAAGGACTTAATGAAGTCGCGCAAGCCCAGTGATTCTGGGTCGGAAGTCCGCAACTGTCGACCCTGAGGCATTCGAGGATGCCCACCTGGGCAGGTGGGTGCGCGCCAACATCACGTATAATCGCACACCGCAGCTATGTCAAAAAGAAAAGACGTGGCTTACATCTTTTCACCGCGCTATTAAGAGTACAACGCCTTCGAAATGGAAAAGGATAGAAGAGCCCAGCTAGAATATACTTAGGTGTGAAGCAGCACGAGGCAGGACAAAAATCCAACTACCTGCGAAAAGGGCACGCAAGCAGGTCATTCATCGACGCAACGATATCGCACTGTGAAGCAAGGGAAGACCATATAATACGCTTATTAGCAGGCCATCGCCGCTCTTCAAACTTGTTTTGGTAAACTCTCTCTGCAAGAACTGTCGCGACACCTTCCCGTCATTTCTATAAAGGCAAGAGACGGTGACAAAAACAACATGTACGGTCTTGGTATCGTTAATGAAGAACAGCGAGACATGAGGACGTTACCGGGATTTGAAGTTCAAATCGAAGAGAGAAAGAAGATGACTTCTTACCGTGTGCGCCGCTGCCTGCATAGCTCCAAGATTGTCCGATGAGGTCAGAAAAGCCGCTATTACGAAGGCTCGCATGATTGACCTCATTGTTCACGATGCTATAGCGCTGCATTGGTATTCCACGGCTTCTCCACGTGGAAATGTTGACACCGAAAGACTGTATCTTCCATCACATGTCAAAGTTCGATACCAAGCATCTCTAAAAAGCCGTTGCCGCAAAGCTACGACAAGGTTTTGAAGGAAAAGTGATTCCAGGGGATTGATGGCTGTCTGATCCACCTCGTCACATTGCACGCAGTTCTTCGTGACACCCAGATGACGACGTCAGATCTTCAGTTTGAAGCTCCTCCACCGGCGATATCCATTATTTCCGTGCCCTCGCAATGAATCTGACGTGCGTGTCACAGCCGTAAGGCGCTCAAACGCTGAACACCCGCTCCACAGCCGGCGAACCTTGTGTGCAACCTTATACGGGTGCTTCGGAAGTGATGATAGCCAGAGTTTCCTTCAAACCATCGAATACTTTGCGAATGATGGAAAATCGATGTGTGAGGTCATTGTTGCCAAGATGGAGGGGTTCGGGACAGTCGCTGAGGTACTGTAGATTCATGCGAGGAGATCTTCTCTTCACCGACTGTCCACAAGCTGCGCGCGTGGTAACAGGCGATGGCATGGCATTACACATAAACTGAGTCGGAGAACGAACGAGCCATTGCGGGACTTTCCATTGTCCGATGTCGTATAAGCCGAGGTATGCAAATAGCTTCTCAGATTCCATGAATGACGCTGCTCGCCAGATGGTGGAGAAACCTCCGATGACATTTCTAATCTTCGACGAACTAGGCTTCGACTTCCAGTACGATTACTTTGTACGTATTTGACATGAAGCTCTGGCTTCCGGACCAAGGTCCTGTTCAACCTCTAGCTTCACGCCGTTGTGTTTACTGGAGAACTCGCCGTCGCATCCGGTTCAAGTACCTGGGTATGGTACCTAGGTAGATGCAAATCGCCTCGCACGTGTCCGCGGGTTACTGGATAGGCACAGTCGCAAGTTGCGTCGTCACCGTATGTAAAACCGTGCGATACTGCATTCGCATGTATATGAAGCGAAAGTTACCTAGGTACCAACGGCAAGTCGACGCGACGGCAGACAGCGGAGAAAAACCAGTGCGGGGTCGATCACCACGAAGCCTGCCGCGATCCCCCATACATACAAACCAACTCCACAACACCACGCGCAGCCGGCCGTTCCCGCTTACCACACCGCAGCACATACGTGCGTGAAAGCGAATGCGAAGCTGCCGAAGTGTATATTGTGGTTTTTGATACACTAACACGGCGACGTAGCGGCAAAACAAAGTGCGAACAGGGCGATCGGTCAGGCGCTACTTGCCCTGAACGTTCAGGGCGCAGGTCCGAGCCTGTCACAACGATCATTTTGCGCCACCAGACCGCATCGGCCCCTTTGAGAAGTTCAGGCTTGGAGCTCGTAGTGCGGAGTCATGCGTCGTACCTGACAGCCGGTAGCTCGCGATCTGCACGGCGCGATGCTTGAACGACTCAGGATGGCTGGTTCCGGGAGTTGTGCTACGGTGCCTTGGGATGGCGGAAGCGTTCAGGGAGGGGAGTGGAGTCAGTGACAGGGCCGTGTATGTATAAAACGCGTCGTCGCCTCAATGAGGTACTTGTTGTTGAGGATCAAGACATCTCATCATCATGAAGCTCTCTACCTTTGCCGTTGCCGCTCTCGCCGCACCCTTCGTCCAGGCTGCCCCAACTGACGTTCGCGAACTCGCCAACAGGCAGACAAAACCCAAAGAGCTCAGTATGAGATACCAGCCGTATCCAACATGATCGCTTGCTTACTCCCAGCAGTCCAACCCGAGTTCTACCCAGTCCTACAACGATACACCAGATACGCCGTCGCCTCCCTCGCCACCTTCGTCTACGGCTTCGGAACCTGCAAAAGCCCTCCCTTTGGCTCAAAACTCGTCCGAAAAGTTGTCTCCGACGTCGTAAACGACACCCAAGTCGCCGTCTTCCAAGATGACGCCGCCAAGGAATTCATCGTCTCCTTCGCCGGCTCATCTTCATTACAGGATTTCGGAACAGACTTCAACTTCTTCTTCATGCCCTTTGATTCCGCACCTGGCTGCACGGGGTGCCAGGTCCATGGAGGTGTTTTGAAAGGCTGGCGATCCGTCCAGGCTGGTGTCATCCGGGCTCTTGCGGAACTACGTGCTGAGCAGCCATCCTACTCCACCATCATCACGGGCCACAGCCTAGGAGGTGGTCTGGCAAGTATCGCCTACACGGACCTCAAAGCCAACGGCGTACCAATCAAAATCGCATACACCATGGGCTCGCTGCGCGTCGGAAACCAACAGTACGCCGACTACACTGACAAGCTGTCTGGTGCAAGCGACACCAATCTCGGCACTCTCATCCGTATCACGCACCGAATCGACGGCGTACCCGGGTTACCGCTCACCCCCATGGGTTTCGTGCATACGCGCACTGAGATCTATGAGCAAAACACTTTACCCGTTCTAGGTACTCAGAGTGCGGGAACAACGTACCGCTGTTTTGGTCAGGAAGCGCCGGATTGCAACAAGGGAACTGCGACGGGCTTTATCAACCAGGACCATCTGGTGTATACTGAGATCAACATTACGGATGGGGCGCAGTGTAACAACTGATAGAGGAGCGGATGGGTTCGGAGTGGGGAGGAGAGGATGACGATATTCATGATGATGTATGCTTGTAATGTAACCTTAAATCTTGTCACTACCAATACAATACACTATTGTACTAGGACCGAGAGTTCTCATGCATTTTGGTTGTTCTGACTCCCTAATAAGCACGCTCGAATGCCCCGACTTATAGGTTTCTCAGCCTCGCCCGCGTAATAATCGACTGATCGAGCGTCGCCATGATCGCCCGCCCGTCGGCATCCGCCTGGAGCGCCTCACACGCCATGCTCAACGGAAACCCAGCTGACGAGATACCATACAGCATAAAGTCTTCTTGCAGCAGATACTCCATGCTCTTGTATATGCACTTACTGAGCTCAAGACACTCCTCCCGCAACGCCTCCGGGCTGTACGCCGCATCATCATGCACTACAAGCTTCAGCCCTGGAAACCGGTTCAACAGGCCCTGTATCTCCTTGAGGCAGAGGAGTTGGAAAGCCCAGAAGTAGACGAAGACGTTAGCGATACCGAGGCTTGGGTACCATAGTGACTCGTAGGTGCCGCCGAGATCGCGCTCTACACTCTGCCGACAGGAGATTGGTTCCATGGTGCTTGCTAGAAAACCGCTGTGCCAGTTCTTGAGTTGGGATATGCTTCCCATGAGCTCTATGATGAGTTGAGAGGCTGCACCGGCCGTGCCAACGGCAGCGGCATTGGGGGTAGTAGGCAGTACGACGTCGATCTTCTCCAGGAGACCAGGGATGTGTGCTGCGACGCCTAAGAGACTCTGTAATGGGGCACCTTTGTGATGTTGGAAGGGCAATGTGAGCCAGGATCCATCTGCGAAGAATGTTGATTTCCGAAGTATGAAGGCTTTGAGTACCTAGG
>Ga0265798_10008643_pt1 | contig 12926 bp, 8 predicted proteins | sample P3T30metagenome_FD_192430 | JGI IMG/M metagenome (GOLD analysis project Ga0265798, IMG submission 192430) | Plant litter microbial communities from East Loma Ridge, Irvine, California - P3 T30 | ecosystem: Environmental > Terrestrial > Plant litter > Unclassified | place: USA: California...
ACCGCGCAGCGAGAGCTGCGGAAGGATGCGCCAGTTCACTGCGATCTTGGGCGCGGTCGTGCTGAAATTGCCGTAATCCTCGTACCGCGCGGCGGCGTTGACGTTGAGGCCTTTGACGACCTCGTAATTCGCTTCCGCGAACACGCTCTTGACCTCACGGCTGAAGGCGGTGTTACGGTTCGGCCCGAGGAAGCCGCCGAAGCCGCTCAGCAGCAAATCCGAATAGGTGTTCGACTGCTTTTCCTTGCGGTACTGCGCACCGACCGCAACATCGAGCGAGTGTCCGGCGATCTGCGCGAGCGAGCCGTTCACGACCGCTTCGCCGATCATATATTCGATCTTCGACAATGTCGTGACGTTGCTCTGGACGTTGTAGATCAGCGACGGGTCCATCTTCGACACGTCGGCGGTGAAGGGGCTGAAATAGAGGCAGTTTCCGGCGCCGGGCTGGGCGCCGGCGCCCGGCCCGCTGTAGCGGATGTTGCAGTTCGGGCCGCCGTAACCGTTGAGCGCCGCCTGGAAGAGGTTCATGTCGGTGTCGCGGTCGGTCGAGGAAATATCCGCGCGCGAATAGGTCGCGTTGGCGGTGTATTTCCAGTTTCCGCTGATGTTTCCGCGCGCGCCGACGACGAACTGGCCCTGATCGACCTTGTCCTGGATCAGACGATATGGATAGCCGGGGAAGCCCTGCGAGCCGATCGCGCGGCCGATGAACGCGACGTCGACACCGAACGGATTGTAGGGGTTGCCCGCCGGCACGATCGGGGGCCGGGCGCCGACGCGGTTCTGTGCGTAGGACGGAACGCTGCGACGGTTCGAATCCTGATGATAGATGCCGATTTCCGCAAACAATGTCTGCCCCGGCGCGATCTCGAACGAGGTGTCGTTGTGAACGAGATAGCTCTTCGCCTCCGGGCGGATCGGATTCTGCGCCTGGAAGCTGAACTGGCACGAGCCGAGGCCGAAGCCCGGGCTGTTCGCCGATGGAACGTAGCGGCTCTGGCTTGCCGACGAGCCGCAATTGGGGTCGACAACCGTCAGCGTGCCGGCAGATGACTTGAAACGATCGTAGAGCGTCGAATAGTTGTTGCCGTTGAGCACGACATCGCCGCCGGTTGCGGTCTGTGGCCGCGAATAGAGCGTGAATGCGCCCGGATTGGCACCGGCACCCGAGGACGGATTGAAGAAATTGGTGACATCGCGCTGGCTGTTCTGAAGCCCGGCCTGATAGCGATAGGCGGCGGAGGTGACGGTGTGGAACCGATCATTGCCGACGCCCCACATCGCCTGAACCGTGGCCGCCGGGGCATCGTCGATATGCGTATATTGGGCCGAGACCTTCAGGCCGTTGAACCGCGTGTTTGTGATGACGTTCAACACGCCCGCGACTGCATCCGCTCCGTAGGTGGAGGATGCGCCGTCGAGAACGGTCTCGACCCGGTCGATCGCGATCTCGGGGGTCAGGCTGTTGAGGTTGACGAACCCGTCCGCGGGTACGACGCGCCGGCCGTTGAGCAGCACCAGCGTCGCGCCGGCGCCGAGCCCGCGAAGATTGGCGGAACGGGTGTCGCGCGAGTCTGCGCCGCCGCCCTTGGCGAGATCTTGAATGCCGCCGGCGCTGCCGACGTTCTGCGGGATGAAGCGCGTGATGTCACCGAGCGACGTGACGCCGGTCCGGGCCAGGTTCGCGGAATCGATCGACAGGATCGGCGATGCGCGATCCTCCTGCCGCACATTGCGGAGGTAGGAACCGGTGACGACGATGTCGGGCGTGATCTCTGCTTGGGGAGGCGCCGCCGCGGGCGTTTGCGGATCGGCAGCCGGTGACTGTGGATCGGCGGCCTGCGCCGTCGCGGTCGTCGCCAGCATCATCGCGACGACGGTGATCGAAAGACCGCCGAGCAGTCGATGCGAACGTGCAAGCTGATTGATCACCGGCAGTATCCCCTTTTTGTGACCGACTGCCGGACGCGCGAGGGATTATGCCGCCGAAGTCACACTGGCGGTCTATCAGGCAAGTCGCGGGCGACTGGCCTTGCATCCTCTCGACGACGTCCGGCTCCGGACGTTCTTGTCGCTGTATGAGTGGCCTGTTCCGTTCCAGAACAGAAATACAATCTTCTGATTGATCGATGCGTTGAACTGATAGTTACTGGCGCATGGTCAGGACGTCGCTCTGAGCGGCCTGAGTGACGAGCTTTTGCGCATCATCGGCGCGCAACCAGCCGTTCGCCTGCTGATCGGCGACGACCGCGCGGACTTTCGCCACGAACCCGTCGTGATCGCGGTAACGCTCTTCAAGCGACGGCCGTGGATCATGCGCGGCCAGCCGCTCGGCGCGGGTGCGGGCGAACGGTATATAGCCGCCGAAGAAGCCGCAGCCGCCGCCCTTGCCCCAGCCGACCGACTGGATGTTCCAGCCGAGGTAGGTGCCGAGCGGAACCTTGAGCTGCACGGAGGGAACGCCCGCCGTCTCGTTTCCGTCCGCGTTCACGCGCGGCACGCGCGACGGGATCACGCCGCGCACGACCGGCGGCTGACGCGTAATCGCGCCGCTTACATCATGGTAGAGGAAGCCGGTTCCCATGTCGTAATCGAGAAACGCGTTGAGCTTGCCGTCGGGGGAGGGCGCGTCGGGCCATGTGGGAAAACCGATCGCGTTCGCGTTCGCTTCGACCAGATCGCCCCCTTTCAGCGTCGGGTAGCGGCTCGGCGGCGGTGCCTTTCCGTCGCGGACCCACGCGATCAGCATGGCCTGCGCGGCACGCAGGCTTTCCAGCGACGAGTTGGGGTTGCCGGGAAGCGCACAGGTCGGTGACTTCGGATCGCCATCGCTCTTGAAGCCGCCGGTCCACGAGCCGCCATGCGTGACCGAGGGGAAATAATAGCGCCGCACGCCGTCAGGGAGCGGCAGATCGGTCTTCGCATCGGTGCCGATCAGCCCGGGCGACATGCGCAGTCCCCAGAATTCCGCCGAGCCGAACGTCTCGATGATCTTCGGGCAGGTAGCGCTCGCCGTGCAGCGATCAAGCAGGCTGCTCGTGCCACGACCACGCGCGACATCGTCATAGCGGCTCCACCACAATGTCCCTTCGCTGCCGGGTTCGTAGAGCGTCGCCGCGCCGCCGGGCACGGCGAAGCGAAGGTTGAGCGGCACCTGACGCGCGGCGATGTTCGGGTTGACGCCATCGAACACGCGCTTGCCGGCTTCGTCGGCGTTGAAGCCGAGATTGACGAAGCTCTTGAGGAAATTGCCCGATTGCGACGTTCCGCTCGCCACCGTCCAGCGGATCGCCCCTGCCGGGTTGGCGGTGCCGCGATCATCGGGCTTGCCGCTGCGCAGATACGCGACGAGATCGCGCGTCGCAGCGAAGCCGATCCCAAGCACCAGCGGATCTTTCCCCTGGTAGATCAGGGTATAGGCATAGGCAGGATCGAAGTCGCCGCGAACGCACAGCTTGGCGGGATCGGGTGTGCCGGGAAACGGCGTCTTGCTGCAATCGGCGAAGGCCCAGTCTCCCGCGGCGATATCGACGGGCCGCGCGGCGTCGCTGGTCTGTCGGAACAGCCGCGCCTTGGTCGTATCGAGCGATACCGGAGCGGGCCGCGCGGTCGGCTTGCCGATGCTGCCGGTGATCGGCAGCGATGTGGCGCCGGCTGGCATATCGACGAAGCGGGCGAGCACCGGCCCGGTCAGCGGCCCGCCGCCCGGGGCGTGCGCGACAGGGACGGTGGCGGACTGGACGTCGCTGCCGGGCGCCAGATCGCCCTGCCAGCCGCTTATCACGCGAACGTTCCCGTCGGGATCGGCCTCGATCGGCCAGCCGCCACGGTTGGGCACATCGTAGAACAGCACCCCGCTCGCCTTGGCGGGATCGACGGGGCGGGCGATCGCGAAGGTCGCCGAATAGGCGACACGCCCGTGCGCGTCGCGTGGCGCGCCTTCGATGTCGGTGATGATGCGGTTGTGCGTGTCGCGCGGGTTCAACGCCCCGAAGAAACGACCGCGAACGATTTCGTAGCGCGCGGAGGTGGTCGTCTTCGCCGGCGTGACACTGTCGATCTGAATGCGCTCGAGGCGTGCCGACACTGGTGCGGCCAGCAGGATCGCGAGCGCCGAGCCCGCGAGGAAGATGTGGACTTTCGACATGATCGAACCTTTCAGTCTGGGTCGATGACGAGATCGAGCAATTGCGCGCCGAGCGTCTTCCCGTGCGCATCGAGCGCCAGTGACCGGGTGACGCCGCCGCGCAGCGCGCCCTCCAACACGAAGTTGAGCGCACCCAACGCGGGAAGCTCGTAGCGGCGGATGCTGCGAACCGGCAGATCGGCGAGGTGCGCGGCAACGCGATCGGCCGTCACGTGCCTGGCCAACAGGCCGTAATCGGCCACCGCATAGGCGATGACGGCGATCTGCGAGATGTCGCCTTTGTCGCCGGTGCGGATGTGCGCCATGTCGCGCAGGATCATGTCAGGCGACCTCATAATGAACGGCGGGTGCGACTCGCGTGCGGTCGATCAGCGTCGAAGCCACCGCCAGCACCTCGCGGACGGCAGTGACGGCGCCGCCGCCGCCGAACGGCCCGTTGGTATAGAGCGACTCGACTTCGGCACCGATCCGCTCGGCGGCGGCGCGTGTCTTGCTGCGGCCGGCGACGCGCACGCGGACTTCGCGGGGTTCGGGAGCATCCCCGCGACCGGTGCGATCGATCGCATCGATACCGATCACCTCGAAGCGGAGATCGGTGACGGGCACGCCGGTTATCTCGAGCCGCTCGCGCACGACATCGAGCGCAAGCCGCCCGCGCGCGACCGCGCCGGGGCCGGCATAGGAGATCTGACCTTCGCCGAAGAAGCCGTCGCCATAGCCGATTGACACTTTCAGGGTGTCTGGCTGCGGCGATCCGCTGCCGCCGGTGACCGCGACCCGATCGGGCGCGACCTGCTCGAACCCGACGGCGCGAAAGTCGGCGACGACATCCGCTTGCAGATACGCGCCGGGGTCGAGGATCTCGTAGAGCAACTGCTCCTTGCACGTTGCGACCGACAGGCGTCCGCCGGAGCCTTCGACCTTGCCGAGCACCGCCGAGCCGTCCGCCGCGATGTCTGCGAAGGGAAAGCCGAGGCGCGCCAGGTTTGGAACGTCCTTGATTCCCGGATCGGCGAAATAGCCGCCGGTGACTTGCCCGGCGCATTCGAGAAGATGGCCGACGACCGTGCCACGACCGAGCCGTTCCCAATCGTCGATCGCCCAGCCGAACGCATGGATCATCGGCCCCAGGAACAGCGCCGGATCGCCAACCCGCCCGGTTATCACCACGTCCGCACCGCCTGCCAACGCGGCGACGATGCCGCCGGCGCCAAGATAGGCATTGGCCGATACGATGGCGTCACCGAGGTCGCGGCTGGTGCCGGGCCGGTCGGTCAACGCGAAGTCGCCGGCACGCACGATGTCGAGCACGTCGTCGCCGGTAACCGCAGCGACGCGGAGTCCGGTAAGCCCCAGATCGCGGGCGATCCGCGCGACGAGGCGTGCGGCCCCGGCGGGATTGGCCGCGCCCATGTTGGTGACGGTCCGCACGCGGCGCGCGTGTGCCGCAGGCAGTACCATGCGCATGCGATCCTCAAGCAGCGGATCGAAGCCGGCATCGGGATCGATCCGCCGTGCCGCCTGCGCAAGCGCGATTGTCCGTTCCGCGAGACATTCGAACGCAAGAAAATCGATTTGGCCATGCTCGACCAGTTCCAGCGCCGGCTCGATGCGATCGCCGGAAAATCCCGCCCCCGCTCCGATCCGGATCGTCCGCGCCGTCATAATGAGAAGATCCCGAAGAGAACGGCCGCGAGCGTCATCACGACAGATGCCGCGAACAGCCAGGGAATGGAGAAGCGCTGATGCGCGCCGAGTTCGACACCGCTGAGGCCGGCGACCAGAAACGTCGCGGGCGTGAGCGGGCTGACCGGGAAGCCGGTGGTCATCTGGCCGAGCAGCGCGGCTTGCCCGACCTGAACTGCGGGCACGCCGAAGTGACCGGCGACCTCCGCGATCACCGGCAGCACGCCGAAGTAGAAGCTGTCGGGGTCGAACAGCAGGCTGAGCGGCATCGCGGCGAACCCCAGCAACACCGGGATTCGCGGGCCGATCGCGTCGGGGACATGCGCCACCGACGCCTCGGCCAGTGCCTTGATCATGCCGGAACCCGTCATGATGCCCGTGAACGCTCCGGCGGCGAACAGGATGCCGGCCATCATCAGCGCCGCGCGGGCGTGGGCGTCGATTCGCTCACGCTGCTGGCTGGCGGACGGGTAGTTGATGATGAGCGCCAGCGCGGTTCCGGCCATGAACACGACCACGGGCTCCATCAGCCCTGTCACCATCGTCAGCACCACGACGAGCGTGATCGCCACGTTGACCGGGTACAAAGCCGGCCGCCGCAGCGCGCGCTCGGCGTCGCTCGGTTCGTTGGAACTGGCTGTCATTGCCGGGCCAGCCGAAGCCGGTGCTTTCCGCGCAAGCGCGATGCGGCGCTCCTCGCGGATGCCCAGCCACCAAGATACCCCGAACACGAAGACGAGGCCGACGATCTGAACGCCGATCATCGGCGTGAAGATCGTCCCGACCGGCAGTTTCAGGGCGGCGCCCGCGCGTAGCGTTGGCCCTGTCCACGGCAGGAAGTTCACTCCCGCCGCCATCGACGCGGTACAGGCCAGCACACGGCGATCCATGCCGAGCCGGTCATACAGCGGGCGCAAGGCGGGAATGGTGATGAGGAAGCACACCGCGCCCGATCCATCGAGGTGGATGAGCAGCGCGAGCAGCGCCGTACCGACCGTGATCCGCGACGGTCGCTCGCCGACCAGCCGCAGCACCGCGTCGACCAGCGGCGCAAGCAGACCAGCGTCGGTCATGATGCCGAAGAACAGGATCGCGAAGACGAACATGCCGGCGACCGGTGCGATCTTGGTGAGGCCGGCAACGATATATTCGGGGACGGCTGGCGCAACGCCGGCCGCGATCGCACCCGCGATCGGGATCAGGATCAGCGCTGCGAGCGGCGAGACACGATTCGAGAGGATCGCGGCGAGCAACGATATGATCGTTGCCGCGGCTATGAGCGCCAGCATCCCTTCTCCTCCTATCATGTCAGCTCGTTTCTGCTGCCATGATGCCGATGGATGATCTATCCAGCAATTCGACTTATCTGATGGAGCAATCAGCTTTTAATATCGATTGAAGACCGGTCATGACGGCGGCGAGAAACGCCTCGGCGGCCGGCGACAATGTGCGGTTCTCCAGACGCGCGACGCCGATCTCGCGCGAGATGCGGGGCAACGCCATCCGCCGCCAGGCGATATCGCCGCCGACGCCCAGCATCGGCAATGTCGAGAGCGGCAAAAGTGTGACGCCGAGACCGGCGGACACGAGTCCGCCGACCGTCGCCAATTGCGCGCATTCGTACAGCGGGCGGACAAGCAGATCGGTCTTGGCAAAAGCAGCGTCGGTCAACAGTCTCACACTGCTGCGCGGCTCCATCGCAATGAAAGGCCGCTCCGAAAAGACGTTCCAGTCGACCAGCGGGCCGATGTCGTCGGCATCCTGTCTGCGACATACCAGCACACATTCGTCATCCATGATCGGATCGAAATGAAAGCCGTCGCCCGCAGCCGGCGGAGTCGTGATCGCGAAGTCGATCAACCGGTCGAGCATCTGCTGATACAAAGCGCCGGACAGATTGTCGCGAAGAACGATCTCGACCTGCGGATGCGTCTGCCGGAACCCGGAAATGATCGTCGGCAGGAAATGGGCTGCGGCGGATGGCAACGCGCCGACGATCACGCGCCCGCGCTGCCCGGCAAACGTCTGCTGAAGCTCCTCGAAGGCAAGATCGAAGTCCCCGGCCAGGCGCTCGACAGTGGGGAGCAACGCCGCGCCCGCCGGCGTCAGCGCGACATTGCGCGAATTGCGATCGAACAGGCGAACACCGAGTTCCTCTTCGAGCAGCTTGATCGTCCGGCTGAGCGCGGGTTGCGACAGATTGGCAAGTCGCGCCGTCTCGCTGAAGCTGCGGGTGATGGCGACCTGCATGAACAGACGAAGGCTCGACAGGCTCGGGGTGCGGCGCATGATCCATTCTCCCGCCGCATCGATAATCTCGGCTGATGGATATATGCAAACGCTCTATTTTAATAACCGAACTTTGTGGCCGATACGGGGGCATGAGAGAATCGGGGAGAGCGATAATGGTTCGAGCGGGCACGATGCGGCGCTATTTGCTGTTGGCGATGGGGAGCGCGCTTTCGATACCCGCCGCGTCCCGCGCGCAGTCGAACAAGCCAAGCGATCCGGACGCGCGCGCTGCCGCTGTCGAAAAGCAGATGACCGACGCCGAACGCGTCACGATCACTCACGGCATCATGGCGATGCAATATGGCCCCACCAAGATTCCGGGAGGCGTAATCCTCGGGGCCGGGTATGTCGAAGGCATTCCTCGGCTCGGCGTACCCGCACTCGCCGAAACTGATGCGAGCCTCGGTGTTTCCTATGTCGGCGGCGTGCGCAACGACGGTGCGACCGCGCTGCCGTCGGGGCTCGCCATGGGCGCGACCTGGGACCCGGACCTCCTCCGGCGTGGCGGTGCGACGATCGCCGGCGAAGCGCAGGCGAAGGGGTTCAACGTTCTGCTCGCCGGCGGCATCAACCTCGTCCGCGATCCGCGCGGCGGCCGCAACTTCGAATATCTCGGTGAAGATCCGCTGCATTCCGGCCTGTTGGGCGGCGCCGCAATCGCCGGCATCCAGTCTCGGCATGTGATCTCGACAGTGAAGCATTTCGCCATCAACGCGGTCGAGACCGGACGCCAGTTCCACAACGCGGTAATCGGCGACGCGGCGCTCCGAATGAGCGACCTGCTGGCGTTCGAGATCGCGATCGAACGGGGGGATCCCGGCTCGGTGATGTGCGCGTACAATCGCGTCAACGGCGCATCGGCCTGCGGTAACGACGGGTTGCTGAACGGCGTCCTCAAGCGCGATTGGGGATATAAGGGGTTCGTGATGTCGGACTGGGGTGCGGTCCACGACCTCGATTTCGCGCTCAAGGGCCTTGATCAGCAGTCCGGCTCGCAGCTCGACACCAAGCTCTTTTTCGGCGCTGAACTCGCCGACGCCGCGCGCCGCGACAAGCGCTACAAAGCGCGCCTTAGCGACATGAACCGGCGTATCTTGCGGTCGATGTACGCGGTCGGGATCGATAAATTTCTGCCGACCAAAGCGCCGATCGACTTCGAGGCGAATGCGCGGGTGGCGCAGGACGTCGCCGAACGCGGCCTTGTGCTGCTTCGCAACCGCGATGTCCTGCCGCTGACCGCCAAGGCGCAGCGGATCGCGGTGATCGGCGGGTATGCGGACAGCGGCGTACTGTCCGGCGGCGGCTCTTCGCAGGTGCAGGGCGTGGGTGGTCCCGCCGTGGCGATCCCCACCGTCGGCGGTCCATTCGCGGCGATCCTCGCACAATCCTACCAGCGTTCCTCGCCGCTCGACGCGATCGTGGCGCGTGCGCCCAAGGCTGATGTCGTGTTCCGAAGTGGCCGCTACGTCGCCGACGCGGTCGCCGCGGCGAAGAAGGCCGATGTCGCCATTGTCTTCGCAACCCAGTGGATGACCGAAGGCCTGGACGCACCCGACCTGTCGCTTCCCGACGGCCAGGATACGCTGATCGCCGCCGTCGCCGAGGCTAACCCCAATACGATCGTCGTGCTCGAAACCGGCAGCCAGGTGTTGATGCCATGGCTCGACAAGACCGCGGCAGTGCTGGAGGCATGGTATCCCGGCGCACGCGGCGGCGAAGCGATCGCCGCGATCCTGTTCGGGGACGTGAACCCGTCGGGGCGGCTGCCGGTCACGTTCCCGGCGTCGGTCGACCAGCTTCCGCGCCCGAAGCTGCCGGGCAGCGACACGATCGAGCCCAATTTTCTTGGCTATGGCAAGCCGGGGCAGACTCTCGACATCGACTACAACATCGAAGGTGCCGATGTCGGCTATCGCTGGTTCGCCAAACACCATGCAAAGCCGCTGTTCCCGTTCGGGTTCGGTCTCAGCTACACCCGCTTCGAGCATGGCGCGCTGACAATCGTGCCGGGCACGGTTCCCATGGCGCGCTTTGCCGTCACGAACACCGGCAAGCGCAGCGGTGCGGATGTGGGTCAGGTCTATCTCGTCGGCACGCCCGCTGGCGAGACCCTTCGGCTCGTGGGCTTCTCCAAAGTGAAGCTAAAACCTGGCGAACGTCGCGTTCTGGAAGTTCCGATCGACCCACGCCTCCTCGCCACATGGAAAGACGGACATTGGAACATGACGGCTGGTATGTTCCGATTTGCTGTCGGCAGCTCTACTGCAGCTCTTGACCCGCCAGTCGCAATTGGATTTGCTGCCCGCAAATGGTAATTAGGGATGGCGGACGACGGTAACCGTTCGCTGGTCGCGCCGGCATATTCTGGGAAGGAACCCGTAGTCTCGAGGGGCGAGCCGGGTGTGGTTTTGATCGCTTCCACGTCAGCGCTTGCAAAATATCCCCCCGCTACTCGGGCACGAAGCGCTCGCGTGAAACGACCTTACGGACGTGAGCTCTTTGTCACCATTTCGGATTACAGTTTGCTATTTCGCTGACCACCTCCACCTCCTCCTTCGTCAGTCAAGATGGCAGCCGTAAACAGCGGGAGCGTCGGCTCTTGCCGAAAGCCGTCATTCAAGCGGCGAGCGGGAACGGCGGCTTCGTCCCACTTCTTGCCAGTTGTCGCGCTCGTTTAGTGGGTTTATTCGCGAACGAACGAATGAAGCTCACAATTGGCCTACTGGGCTTGAACATCGACAACTTAGGCATCCCGGCGAGGCGAGATCGCATTACTGAGACGATTACCTCAAGGCGTGGGGCGAAGCTTGCTGCCGATCGGGCTGCCCAAGCCAGTGCATGCATCCCAGCCGTTACTAGCCTTGAAACCGACTTTTCCGTCGAGATTATCGCCGTCCGTAATATCGCGGAATGCTGCGCGGTTTTCGTAGAACAGCGTGTGTGGATCGCCGACAGCTTTGCCACGCGCGGCATTTAGCACCGCGATAATCCCGGCTAATAAGGGTGCGACCGCGCTGGTGCCGCCGATGATGCCGGTCTGCCCACCGGTCACGATCCGGTATCCGCTGTCCGGATCAGCGTTGCCGGCCACGTCCGGTACGCCGCGACCTCCCTTGACTGAACTTGACACGGGAACGTCTACATCCGCCTGATAGGCAGGCTTGGCAAACAAATTGCTCACGCCGCCACCCGTGCCGCCGCCGTTGCTCTTCCAAACCACCTCGCGCGTGATCTGGTAGCCAGATGCCGTGATGCGGCTGCCGCCGCAGCCAACCACCAGCGGGTCGGAAGCGGGATAATCGACGTGCGCTTTGCCGTCGCTCTCGCCGTCGGTGGCGAGGCTGTCTCCGGAGGCGGCAAACACCGACACGCCGAGTTCTGCCGCATCGCCAAACGCCTGATGCATGGCCGCAATTGCCTGCGCCGACCAGCCATCCTCGGGCGAGCCCCAGCTGATCGAGAGCGCTGAGGGTTTGTTGTCCTGGTCATGCACGGCCTGCGTGATCGCGTCGGCGAAGCCCTGGCTGGTGTTTGGCGCGAAGTAGACTGCCAGCTTCGCGCCGGGCGCAACACCGCCAACCACCTGGATGTCCAGCGCGACTTCACCATTCGCGCCGCTCGTGTCGTCCGGATCGTTCGCTGCACCATCGACCGGTACGGCCACGATCTTCGGGACCGGCAGGTTCATCGCCTTAAACGCGGCCTGATTGTCAGCGTCGGTGAAGCCGCCGCCAAGCTCGATGATGCCGACGCATTGGCCCGAGGCGTCGCCCCCGGCGAACCCGTAAAGTACGGCCACCTCGGTTGGCAAAAAACCCCGTGGAGGTGTAGCCCCGCGATGGGGGACGATCTTTGGCGTGGCGATCGGGGTTGTGTCGAGGCCTAGCACAGCAATCAGGCGTTCGCCGAGGTCGGCCGGCACGCTGAGCACGCCGTGACGGCCGCGATATACCGTGCCGCCGATCGCCTCATAGTGGTGAAGTTCTGTCCCAAACGCCTGCTCCAGCGCCTGGTCAGTCCCGCGTACTTGGACCAGACGCCGCGCGGCGTCCTGCGTGACAACCTGGAGGCCAGCTCTGTCACAGAATTCCAGCACCGCAGCGATGTCGTCCGCATGATCGGCTTCCCGCCGCGTGCGCAACGCCAGTCGATTGCTCGCTGCCGGTCTTTCGCTCGCCTCGGGCGGCTTTGGTTTCAGGTAGAGGCTGACCGTGATCGGCTCATCTTTGGGGACGCGGCCGACCGCGCGCATGTGGTAGGGGCAGCGTGCCCGCTGCCGGGAAGCTCGACGAGATTGCTAGTCATGGGGATCTCCAGATGCGGCTATGAAACGCTCGTCGAGCGGGACTGTTCTCGCGGGATCGATCCCGCGCAACGAGTGGAGTGAGCGGTAAGGTCCGGCGATCAGGAGCGGCGGCGCAGCGACCAGATCAGGCCGGAGATGCTCGTGATAAGTGCGGCTAGACCAATGAGCAGCTGTTCGAGGATGAGCATGGAAGTCGACTCCGTTCAGTGTCGACGTCTCATGTTCACAATATGTTCCAACATGTCAAGTCGATCGACGACCGGACCGGGCCCATTCAACGGGCCAGTGTTCCCATAGCGTGGGGAGGTCATTCAACGCTGCGTGAGGCTCAGGCTCACTCGCAACGGTACGTGGAGAACTCGCAGATCCTAGTGGTGGGAATCTAACACTTGGTGCCCGCGCCTGACGGCGGCGATAATCTCATCGGGATCGGCGGTCCAGACGAATGGCTTTGAGCTTTCGTTGTGCTCGGCAAGGAAGCGATTGATGGCG
>Ga0265798_10008645_pt1 | contig 12922 bp, 12 predicted proteins | sample P3T30metagenome_FD_192430 | JGI IMG/M metagenome (GOLD analysis project Ga0265798, IMG submission 192430) | Plant litter microbial communities from East Loma Ridge, Irvine, California - P3 T30 | ecosystem: Environmental > Terrestrial > Plant litter > Unclassified | place: USA: California...
ACGTTGACGGTCACTTCGGGCAGGTGGCCGTAGTTGTACGGGTTGGCCGTGGTCTCGTCACCGTACAGGTTCTTGCTGTACGCCTTGAACTGGGCGTCGGTGGCGATGGTGAACGCGTTCGGCTCGTACTCTTCGCTCGACAGGTGGGTGCCCCATGGCGACAGGCTCGCGCCACAGGTGATCCACAGGCCATTCACGCTGGACGTGTCGACGTTGTGGTACTTTACCAGCGTCAGCTTGCCGGTGGTGACGTTCTGGTCGAGCGTGAGCACGGCGATCGGCGACGGCAGCTTGCCGTACATGCTGGTCGCGCCATCCTGGGCCCACGTCGTGTATTCGAACTGCACCACCGCGAATACGGTGTTGCCGGTCACGCCAGCCACTTTCGCGTTTGGCACGGTCAGCAGCGAGGTGCCGTCGGGCGAGTCGGAGAAATACTGGCGCGCCTTGCCAGCGACCGTGGTGTCGATGATCGGCTGGTTCCTGATGTCGTAGTAGCCGCCGGCCAGGATGGTGCCGCCGTTGCCGTTGGCGACCATGTCACCAGTGATGAAGAACGGCTGGTAGGCCAGCTTGAAGTTCAGCGTCGACGTGTCGCTGTAGGTGGCGGTCATCGTGCCGGTGACGGACGTGGTGGCCATGGCGGCAGCGTTGGCCAGCGTGGGCGCGGCCATGGTACTGAACGTGACGTTGCCCAGCGTGGCGACTGGCGCCGGAATCGCGGCGGGGGTGTCGTTGCCGCCGCCACAGCCGGCCAGGAAGGCGGTGGCGGACAGGCCGGAGATCGGCAGGATCGGTGCGGCGCCAAAGAGTTGCAGCAGGCGGCGGCGGGAATGGTCGGTGTTCATCTTCTGGTCTCCAGTATTTATTACCCTGCGCAGAGCAGGGTTTCCGGAGCGAAGATTAACGACTGATTATGTCAATACAATGACTTGGATTGAAATATGTCAATGCGGTGACGATTTTGGTGAAATCAGCGGTTTTCTGGCCACGGCGTCAGAATCTCGACGCCATTGCTGGTCACGGCCAGCATGTGTTCCCATTGCGCCGACAGCGAGCCGTCGGCAGTCAGCACGGTCCAGCCGTCGGGCAGCAGCTTGACATCGGCCGCACCCGCGTTGACCATCGGCTCGATGGTAAATGTCATGCCTTCCTTGAGCAGCAGGCCGGTGTTCGGGCGGCCGTAGTGCAAAACTTGCAGGTCTTCATGGTAAATCCTGCCGATGCCGTGGCCGCAGTATTCCTCGACGATGGTAAAGCCGGCGTTTTCCGCCACGGTCTGGATCGCGTGGCCCACGTCCCCCAGGCGCGCACCCGGACGCACGGTGTTGATGCCGGCCATCATGGCGTCGAAGGTGACGTCGACCAGGCGCTTCGCTTCAGGCGACGGCGTGCCGGCGTAGTACATGCGGCTGGTGTCGCCGTGCCAGCCATCCTTGATGACGGTGACGTCGATGTTGACGATGTCGCCGTCCTTGAGCACTTCCTTGGTCGTTGGAATGCCGTGGCAGACCACCGAATTGGTCGAGGTGCAGAGCGTCTTCGGAAAACCGTGGTAACCGACGTTGGCCGGCGTGGCCTTTTGTACCTTGCGGATGTACTCGTTGCAGATGCGGTCGAGTTCTTCGGTGGTCACGCCGGGCACGACGTATTCTTCGATCATGTCGAGGACGTCGGCGGCGAGGCGGCCGGCGACGCGCATCTTGGCGATATCGTTTTTACTTTTGAGGATGATTTTCATGGTGATTCCTAGGTAGAGCGGCCGCCCGTGGTGCGCTCGATGCCGGCCAGGTCGCGCCAGCTTTGCACGTCGGTGTAGCCGGCGGCGGCAAGCAGGTCGCGCACGGCGGCGGCCTGGTCGTAGCCATGTTCGAGCAGCAGCCAGGCGTGCTGGTGCAGATGGGCTTGGGAGCCCTGGATAATGGTGCGCAGCGCCGCCAGGCCGTCGGCGTGGTCGGTCAGTGCGCCAGCCGGTTCAAACCGCAGGTCGCCTTGCGACAGGTGCGTGTCGCCGGCGGCGATATATGGTGGGTTCGAGACGATCAGGTCGAAGCGTTCGTTTTGCAAAGCTGAAAACCAGTCGCTTTCGAGGAAGTGCACGGTGGCGTTGTTGCTGGCGGCGTTGGCGCGCGCGACATCAAGGGCCGCGGCGCTGACATCGAGCGCGGTCACGTGCGCGTCGGGACGCGTGTGCGCAAGCGCCACCGCGATGGCGCCACTGCCGGTCCCCATGTCGAGCACGCGGCCTTGCTGCGGCAGCCGTTCCAAAGCCAGTTCCACGATCAGCTCCGTGTCGGGGCGGGGAATCAGCACCGCATCGTTGACAGCGAAATCCAGGCCGAAAAATTCACGCCGGCCGACGATGTACGCGATCGGTTCGCCATGCTGGCGCCGCGCCACCAGCGCTGACAATGCTTGCGCTTCGTCTGGTGTGACGATGCGCTCGGACTGCGTGATGAGGCCTACACGCGTCAGCTGGAGTGCGTGGCACAGCAGGATGCGGTTTTCCAGCGCGTCCAGCGGCAGCGCGGCCTGCAGCGCTTTCACGGTGGCGCCGGAAGCAATCATCATCGTGCGCGCTTGCGGATCAGGAGCCAGGCCAGGGCCAGCGTCAGCACGACGAACCAGATGGCCGACCATTGCGGCACCGACAGGCCGATGACTTTGTCGGTGGCGGCTTCGCAAAACCCGTCGGCCTTGAACAGCCACGGCATCATGGTGGCGGTGGGGATCTTATTGAGGATCGTTTCGACCGGGTCGATCCCGCACGAAAAACCCGGGTTGGCCAGCACGTACAAATGCTTGCCCACGACGCCCAGGCCGCCGATGCCGCACAACAGCGCGAGGCTGGTGCCAATGACCGGCTTTTTCATGAACGCGCCGACCAGGCTGAAAATGGCGATACCAAGGAACAGGTAGCGCTGGATCACGCACAGGGGGCAGGGCAGCATGTCGCGCGCGTGCTGCAGGTACAGGGCGACGCCGACCAGGACGAGGCTGATGATGGCGATGATGAGCAGGGCGGTGCGGTTGTTGTTCATGGGTGTTTGGTAAGCAATCAAACCGGTTAATTGTTTATATCGTTGCATCACGCAGGGTAAAAGGCATCGACGTGGATTTTCTCACAACCGTCCTCAATCCCCCAGCGCCGCCAGCAACTCCGCCTGGTGCTCGGCCGCGAGCGCATTGGTCAGCTCCGCCAGGTCGCCATCCATGATGAAATCGAGTTTATACAGCGTCAGGTTGATGCGGTGGTCGGTCAGGCGTCCCTGTGGGAAATTGTAGGTGCGGATGCGCTCGCTGCGGTCGCCCGAGCCGATCAGGCTTTTGCGCGTGGCCGCTTCCTTTGACTGCTGCTCGCGCAGCTGCACGTCCTTGATCCGCGCCGCCAGCACTTTTAAAGCCTGCGCCTTGTTCTTGTGCTGGCTGCGGTCGTCCTGGCACTCGACCACGATCCCGGTCGGCAAGTGCGTGATGCGCACTGCCGAATCGGTCTTGTTGATGTGCTGCCCCCCGGCGCCGGACGCGCGGTACGTGTCGATGCGCAGGTCGGCCGGGTTGATGTTGACGTCTTCGACATCGTCCGCTTCCGGCATCACCGCCACCGTGCAGGCCGAGGTGTGGATGCGGCCCTGCGTTTCGGTGGCCGGCACGCGCTGCACGCGGTGGCCGCCCGATTCGAATTTCAGTTTTGAATACACGCCGTTGCCAACCAGGCGCACGATCACTTCGCGGTAGCCACCCAGGTCCGAGGCTGACTCCGACACCATCTCCACCTGCCAGCGATTGCGTTCGGCAAAGCGGGTGTACATGCGCAGCAGGTCGCCGGCAAACAGGGCCGATTCGTCGCCGCCGGTGCCAGCGCGGATCTCGAGGAAGATGTTGCGCTCGTCGTTCGCGTCTTTCGGCAGCAGCATTTTTTGCAGGTCGAGTTCCAGCTGCGCCATGCGCGCCTTGCCGGCTTCGATTTCTTCCTGCGCGAAGGCTTTCATGTCGGGGTCGGCCAGCATCGCCTGCGCCTCGTCGATATCGCCCTGCGCGCCCTGGAACTGTTTATATAGTATGACCAGCGGCTCGATGTCGGCGCGTTCGCGCGTCATCTTGCGGTAGCTGTCCATATTGCTGGTGGCTTCTTCGTGCTGCAGCAGTTCGTCGACTTCGACAAGGCGGTTGGCCAGTTGATCCAGCTTGGCCAGCATCGATGGTTTCATAAGGTGCTCGGGTAAGGATGGTGCGCAAGGGAGAACGTACCGGGACGGCACGCGGGCAAAGCAATGAAAGGCGGAGACAGTGCCGCTAACGGCGGGCGCGGTACAGCTGCGGCAGCAGGGCTGCCAGGTGGGCGCGCTCGTCGCCGTGGGCCGCGTGCAGCGCTTGCTGCGGGCCGTGCAGGAATTTGGCGGTCAGGCCTTTCGACAGGGCCTCGAGGACCGTGTCGATGTCTTCGCCGCGCGCCAGCAGGCGCCTGGCGCGTTCGAGTTCGGCCACGCGCATCGCTTCGCCCGATTCGTGCAGGTCGCGGATGACCGGCACCACGGCGCGGTCACCGACCCAGTGCATGAACGACTGCACGCGCGTTTCGATGATGGCTTCAGCCTGCGCCACGGCAGCCTGGCGGCCTTCGCGGCCGGTCTGCACGACCTGCGCCAGATCGTCGACGGTGTAGAGGAACACGTCGTCCAGGCGCGCCACTTCCGGCTCGATATCGCGCGGCACCGCCAGGTCGACCATGAACATCGGCTTGTGGCGCCGGGTCTTGATGGCGCGTTCGACCAGGCCCTTGCCGATCAGCGGCAGCGTGGACGCGGTGCTGGAAATGACGATGTCAAATTGCGCCAGCAATTCCGGCAGCTCGGCCAGGCGGATGGCTTTACCGTTAAAGCGCGTTGCCAGCGATTCGCCGCGGTCCATGGTGCGGTTGGCGATCGTGATCGAACGCGGGTTCTGCGCGGCGAAGTGGGTGGCGCACAATTCGATCATTTCGCCGGCGCCGATGAACAGCACGTGCTGGTCGGCGATGCGGTCGAAGATGCGCTGCGACAGGCGCACCGAGGCGGCGGCCATCGAGACGCTGTGCGCGCCAATTTCAGTGGTGCTGCGTACTTCCTTGGCGACGGCAAAGCTACGCTGGAACAGCTGGTGCAAATAGGTGCCAAGGCCGCCGGCGGCGTCAGCCAGGCGGACCGCATCTTTCATCTGCCCGAGGATCTGCGGCTCGCCCAGCACCATCGAATCGAGTCCCGATGCCACGCGGAAAGCATGGCGCACGGCGTCATCCTGCGGCAGCATGTACAGGTGCGGGCGCAGCTCGGCGACATTCAGGCGGTGATAGTCGGCCAGGAAATGGGCCGACGCATCGAGCGGATTGGGCGTGGCGCTGGCCGCATATAGCTCGGTGCGGTTACAGGTCGACAGGATCGCTGCTTCGTCGCCGCCCTGCTGGCCGGTGCGGGCAAACCATCCGCGCGCAGCTTGCACCGCCTGACCCAACTGCTCAGGCGCAAGCGCCAGTTGCTCGCGGAGCGAGACCGGCGCGGTCGTGTGGTTCAGGCCAACAGCAAGCAGTTGCATTTCGGATGATTAAAATCAAGGCAGGTATTTATTATACCCCCGTTGGCGGATCGGGTATTCTCGACCGCCAATACGGTTCATCGGCAGTCGAAGCTTAGGCGCCGAGCTGCTCGAGCCGGTAGCCGTAGCTGTAGACCGGCACCAGCCTGAAACCGTTTTCCGGCCGCAGTCCGAGCTTGTTCCTGACCCGCGATACGTGGGTGTCCATCGTCCGCGATGGCAATTCAGTATCGCGCACCCACACGGTTTCGTGAATATACGCGCGCGACAGCGGCCGTCCGAGATTGCGGAAAAACAGCAGCGCCAGAAAAAACTCTTTATGGGTGACGTCGATGACGGAACCGTTCATCGACAACCGTCCTGGGCGCGTTTCGAAAACATACGGGCCGAACTGCAGCTGTTCCGCGCCGTTTTGCGACGGATACGCGCGGCGGAGCAGCGCCTGCACGCGCGCCACCAGTTCGCCGCGGCGCAGCGGTTTTACCAGGTAGTCGTCGGCGCCAGCGCCGATGCCGTCGACAATGTCGTCTTCAGCCGAACTGCTGGCAAGGAACATGATGGGGGTATTGACCGCCAGTTTTTCCCGGGCGCGGCGCATGACTTCGACACCACCGAGCTCGGCGCTGTGCCAGTCGAGGACCAGCATGTCGGTACCGTCTTTGCGCAGCTGCGCGAGCAGGTCGCGGGCACTGTCGAAAAATTGGCAGTGATGGCCCGCTGCGCTCAGGACCTGGCAGATGGTCTCGGCCTGGGCGGGGTCATTATCCAGTACGGCTATTCTCATGATGGCACCGACGTCGAAAGTTTCATGTAGGAATAGTCCTACAAGGTGACGTCGAATATATCAGAGTTTTTACAAATAACAACTTGTCGGTGGTAAAAAAAGACACACTTTAACAACAAGCTCTGGCGAACAGGCCGAAGTTCGCTTCGACGCTACACTGAAGACACCGCGAATTCAATCGCTTTCTTGCTATTGTGACCCTATGACAACGAAAACCGAGCTTCCCCGCGACCACGCCCTGGTCCCGGCCAATGAGAAGGACCTGGAACGCGTGCGCGAACAGTGCCGCAAGCTGGTGCGCAACAAGGCGCTGCGCTCGGCCGGGATGGCGGCGTTGCCGATTCCCGGCGTCGACCTGGTGTCCGACTTGACCATGTTTGCCAATGTGGTGGAAGAAGTCAACCTGGCGTTCGGCCTGACGCCGGCGCAGATCGACCGCCTGCAGCCGCGCCTGAAACTCATTGCTTACCAGGCCATCGGCAGCCTGGGTGGCATGTTGGTGGGGAAACTGGTCACGCGCGAACTGGTGATGCAGGTATTAAAACGTTCGGGCGCGAAAATCGCAGCCAAGTCGGCCACGAAGATTGTGCCGGTCGCCGGCCAGGTGGCAGCTGCGGCAATCGGCTTCATCCTGTTCCGCCAGATGGGTTACCAGCACATTGAAGCTTGTACTAAAGTTGCAAGGGAAGTAGTCAAACAAAACTAAAAACCATTCAAACAAAAGTAAAAACCTAGTTTTGTTTGGAACTGCTCGTGCTGAAAATGACTGGCGGAGCCAGATCATTTTCAGAGTTAAAACCTTTTTACGCTTACAAGCGCGGCTGCTCGGCTATGCGTCGGGCAACACCACGTTAACGTCAAGCACTTCCAGGTTGCCCTGGCGGTCCAGGGAGATCTTGATGTCGTCGGCGTTGACCTTGGTGTACTTGGAGATCACTTCGATCAGCTCGCGGTGCAGGGCCGGGAGGAAGTCCGGGCCGCTGCGGTTGGTACGCTCGCGCGCAATGATGATTTGCAAGCGCTCCTTCGCAGCCGTAGCGCTCTTCGGCTTGGACGGAAACAGGAATGAGAGCAGGGCCATATCACTTCGCTCCGAAAATACGCTGCAGCAATCCCGGCTTTTCATAGCTGATAAAGCGCAGCGGCAATTCTTCGCCCAGGAAGCGCGACACGACGTCTTCATACGCTTCGGCAACGTCGGTACCCTTGAAGTGGATGGCCGGGTTACCCTGGTTCGAGGCATGCAGCACCGATTCCGATTCCGGAATAATGCCGATCAGCGGAATGCGCAGGATTTCCTGCACGTCCTGGTACGAAAGCATCTCGTCGTTTTCTACGCGCTTTGGCGAGTAGCGGGTGATCAACAGGTGTTCCTTGACTGGCTCCGAGCCGGTCTGGGCGCGGCGCGACTTGGCCTGGATGATGCCGAGGATGCGGTCGGAATCGCGTACCGACGACACTTCCGGGTTGGTCACGATAATCGCTTCGTCGGCGAACGTCAGCGCCATCAGGGCGCCATGCTCGATACCGGCTGGCGAATCGCAGATGATGTATTCGAAACCCATGTTGATCAGGTCGTTGAGCACGCGCTCCACGCCTTCTTCCGACAGGGCATCCTTGTCGCGCGTTTGCGAGGCAGGCAGGATGAACAGGTTATCGCAGTGCTTGTCCTTGATCAAAGCCTGGTTCAGCGTCGCTTCGCCATTGATGACGTTGATCAGGTCATAGACCACGCGGCGTTCGCAGCCCATGATCAGGTCGAGGTTACGCAGGCCGACGTCGAAGTCGAGCACGGCGGTTTTATGGCCGCGCTGGGCCAGGCCAGTGGAAAAACTGGCGCTCGAGGTGGTCTTGCCCACGCCGCCCTTGCCGGACGTTACAACAATAATTCGTGCCAAAATGTGGTCCTTTACAGTAGCTGGGCGCTTCAGGCGCGAGGCGCCGGTGTGAGCGGAAGTATATCGATTCGGTCGCCGACCAGGCGCACCTGGTTCGGCTGGCGCGCCAGGTCGGGCGGGAAGCCGTCGTCGAAGGTGCGGTACACGCCGGCGATCGACACCAGTTCCGGCGCCATCGACAGCGCGAAAATGCGCGCGCTCGGGTCGCCTGACGCGCCGGCCAGCGCGCGCCCGTGCAGCGCCGCGTAAATGTGGATGCTGCCGTCGGCAATCACTTCTGCGCCATTGTTCACCGCCGCCGTCACGATCAGGTCGCAGCCGCGCGCGTAGATGCGCTGGCCGGCGCGCACTGGCGTGTCGATGATCATGGTGTTCGCTGGCAGCGCGGCCGCGGGGGCTTGGGCCGGGACTGGTGCTGGTGCTAATGCCGGGGCCGGAACCGCGGCAGGCGCTGCGGTCTCAGCCGGGGCGCGCACGCCGCTCGACCCGTCATCCAGCGCCAGGCCTTGCGCGCGGATCTCCTCGACCATCGATGTCGGCGCGCCGCGCACGGCCACCGCATTCAGGCGGTAGCGCTTGAGCAGGTCGACCAGCGCGCGCCAGTCGATATACGGCATGTCGCCGGCGATGGCGCCGATGTCGATGACGGCAAACTCGTCTTCGAAGAAGTCAGCGGTGCCTCCGGTCATCTGCTGCAGCGCGGCGTCGATCGCCAACGGGTCGGCAGAATGCAGGATCGCCGAGATGGCGACCACCGTGGAAATCTTGATTTCGATGGGCAGGGGCGGGCTTTTGTTCATGAAGCAAGTTTGATTGGCGTTAGCCGTGCATTCTACTTTGAAATTTAGTCCGTAGTGCAATGGTTTTGTGAGTTGTTCTCATAGGCAACGAAAGGGGTTTGCCTGCGCAAAATTGATCAGGCGCAAAGGCGGGTGTTATTCAGAATTCGCGCAATTGATTTCGATGAATAAGCTGATAAGATTGACTTTAATCAAACGCGCTCAGACGCTGAAATTTAAGATTCCTCCTTTACGGTTGCGATCATTACGCGCCGCAAAGTGCACGCATCGCAACCCCCTGGCCACGCCAGGATAATGGAGACTCACATGGAAGATGTCGTAATCGTCGCCGCGGGCCGTACCGCTGTCGGCAAATTTGGTGGCACCCTGTCAAAAATTCCGGCAGCCGATCTTGGCGCGCATGTCATCAAGAACCTGCTTGCGCAAATCGGGCTCGATCCAGCCAGCGTCAACGAAGTGATCATGGGGCAAGTGCTCACCGCCGGTAACGGCCAGAACCCGGCGCGCCAGGCCACCATCAAGGCCGGCCTGCCCAACATGGTGCCAGCATTTACCGTTGGCAAAGTCTGCGGCAGCGGCCTGAAGGCCACCCACCTGGCCGCGCAAGCCATCAAATGCGGCGACGCCGACATCATCGTCGCCGGCGGCATGGAAAACATGAGCGCCTCGCCCCATGTGCTCAATGGCTCACGCGAAGGCTTCCGCATGGGCGATGCCAAACTGGTCGATACGATGATCGTCGACGGCCTGTGGGACGTCTTCAATCAGTACCACATGGGCGTGACCGCTGAAAACGTCGCCAAGAAATTCGAGATTTCGCGCGCCGAGCAGGACGAATTCGCGCTGCGCTCACAGCAAAAGGCCGAGGCTGCACAAAAAGAAGGCAAGTTCAAGGACGAAATCATTCCGCTGGAAATTCCGTCTAAGAAAGGCGCCATCGTCTTCGACACCGATGAGTACCCCAAACATGGCAGCTCGCTCGAAGCCCTGTCCAGCCTGCGTCCGGCGTTCAACAAGGAAGGCAGCGTCACTGCAGGCAATGCATCTGGCCTGAACGATGGCGCCGCGGCAGTCATTATGATGTCCGCCTCCAAGGCGCAGGAACTCGGCCTGAAGCCGATCGTGCGCATCAAGGCCTACGCGTCATCCGGCCTGGATCCTTCGATCATGGGCATGGGCCCGGTCTCGGCCACCCGGCTGTGCCTGCAAAAGGCAGGCTGGTCGCACGAAGATGTCGACCTGATGGAAATTAATGAAGCGTTCGCGGCGCAAGCGATTGCCGTCAACAAGGAAATGGGCTGGGATACCAGCAAGATCAACGTGAACGGCGGCGCCATTGCGCTTGGCCACCCCATCGGCGCCTCGGGTGCGCGCGTGCTGGTGACCCTGCTGCACGAAATGGTGCGGCGCGATGCCAAGCGCGGCCTGGCCAGCCTGTGCATCGGCGGCGGCATGGGCGTGGCGCTGGCGGTAGAACGCGACTGAACGCAACTGCACTTTCGGGTATTGAATCGGCGCAGCAACATCGCTGCGCGCATTGGCAGTCACATACAACAAGGAGATGACAATGGCTAGAGTTGCGTTGGTTACCGGCGGCATGGGCGGTTTGGGTGAAGCAGTGTGCATCAAGCTGGCCGCACTGGGTTACAAGGTCGTCACGACCTATTCGCCAGGTAACAAGAAGGTCGATGGCTGGCTGGCCTCGACCAAGGAAATGGGTTTCGATTTCAAGGCGTACGAGTGCGATGTGTCCAACTTCGAATCGGCGCAGGCTTGCGTCGCAAAAATCGAGCAGGAAGTCGGCCCGGTCGACGTGTTGGTCAACAACGCCGGCATTACCCGCGACATGACGTTCAAGAAGATGGACAAGGTCAGCTGGGACGCCGTCATGGGCACCAATCTCGATTCGGTGTTCAATATGACCAAACCGGTCTGCGATGGCATGGTTGAGCGCGGCTGGGGACGGATCATCAATATTTCGTCCGTCAACGGCCAGAAGGGCGCCTTCGGCCAAACCAATTACTCCGCAGCCAAAGCCGGCATGCACGGTTTCACCAAGGCGCTGGCGCTGGAAGTGGCGCGCAAGGGCGTGACCGTGAATACCATCTCGCCAGGCTACATTGGCACCAAGATGGTGATGGAAATTCCATCGGATGTATTGGAGAGCAAAATCATCCCGCAGATTCCCATGGCGCGCCTCGGCAAGCCGGAAGAAGTGGCAGGCCTGGTCGCCTATCTGTCGTCGGACGAAGCTGCCTTTGTCACTGGGGCGAATATCGCGATCAATGGCGGGCAACACATGTCGTAGCAGGTCGTTGACCACGGTTGTGCCCCGCCGCCAGCGTTGCTGACACGTTCAGTCCGCAGGCGGAATTTGAAAATACCCCTCATGCAGGGGTGTTTTTTTTGCCTGCGACTTGACAACGCTAGCTGTTGTCAATAACAAAATGAATTGGCCGTGTTGCTTTCATGTCATACCGAACAACTTATTTCCGCCTTGCCTCTCGGGCATGAAATTTTCCCCGTAGAATGATGGCCAATCTGCAATTCTAGCGTGTTGCCAATGTCCTGAAGTTGCGGTCCCGCCGCGCCATCCGGGCGCAATTTCGAGGCCGATGGATGTTATTCAATTCCTACGTATTTCTTCTGGCATTCCTGCCGGTCACCGCAATTGGTTTCTTCCTGATCGGCCGCCGCAGCCAGCTTTTCGCTGCCGCCTGGCTCGCCGCCGCCTCCCTGTTTTTTTACGGCTGGTGGGATGTGCGTTATTTGCCGTTGCTTCTGGGCTCGATAACATTCAATTATGTGTGTGCGATGCAGCTGCGGCCAGGCCGTCACGTCCGCGCCAGGCTGATCCTCACTGCGTCCATTGGCGCCAACCTCGCCTTGCTGATTTACTATAAATACGCCGGTTTTTTTGCGGCCAGTTTCAGTGAGCTTGCCGGTGGCCCGCCCATTCTCCTGCATATCATTCTGCCCATTGGGATCTCTTTTTTCACATTCACGCAAATTGCGTTTCTGGTCGATACATTCCAGGGGAAAGTGCAGGAAAGCCGTTTCATCTACTACCTGCTGTTTGTTACCTACTTCCCGCATCTGATTGCCGGGCCGGTGCTGCACCATAAGGAAATGATGCCGCAGTTCGCAGACCGACGAACCTATCGCTGGTCGACCCGCTCGGTTGCGGTAGGCACCACCATTTTCTTTATTGGCCTTGCCAAGAAGGTGCTCATTGCGGACAACATCGCGCCGTATGCCGCACCGCTGTTCGACCATCCCGGCGCACCGTCACTTCTGCTGGCCTGGAGCGGCGTGCTGGCTTACACCTTCCAGCTGTACTTTGATTTCTCCGGTTACTCGGACATGGCGATCGGCCTCTCGCGTATTTTTGGCGTGCGGCTGCCGCTCAATTTCGATTCGCCCTACAAGTCGGAAAACATTGCGCAGTTCTGGCGCAAATGGCACATGACACTGTCCCGTTTTCTGCGCGATTACCTGTATATCCCGTTGGGCGGCAATCGCCACGGGTCGGGCCGCCGTTATGCGAACCTGATGACCACCATGGTGCTGGGCGGCCTGTGGCATGGCGCCGGCTGGAATTTCGTCATGTGGGGTTTTCTGCACGGCGTCTATCTGTCGATCCACCAGTTATGGGTGGCAGTCGCGCAAGCGCTGCGCTTCCCCGTCCACGCAACAGCCTGGAAATGGATCGCGACGTTGATCACTTTCATGGCGGTATGCGCTGCCTGGGTATTTTTTCGTGCGCCGGATATGCCGACAGCGCTCACGATCCTGCACGGCATGCATGGCGGCTTCGGCATCGCGCTACCTGATTCGATCATGCAGCGCATGCATGGTTTGCAGCCGTT
>Ga0265798_10008646_pt1 | contig 12922 bp, 10 predicted proteins | sample P3T30metagenome_FD_192430 | JGI IMG/M metagenome (GOLD analysis project Ga0265798, IMG submission 192430) | Plant litter microbial communities from East Loma Ridge, Irvine, California - P3 T30 | ecosystem: Environmental > Terrestrial > Plant litter > Unclassified | place: USA: California...
AAATGTTCAACCGGTATCGCCGCATTGAAGAGACGCAAATCAGAGGATGGGGACTTGGTCTCCCATACGTCCAGAATGTTGTTGAGAGCCATGGCGGGACTGTAGTGGTCGATAGCGCCGAAGAGCGGGGAACGACTTTTACCGTCAGTATCCCAGTCGATGCACGCCCCTACGTTAAGCAGTAGCGGTCTGCTGCGGACACAAAAAAAGGCGTCACGATTGCTCGTAACGCCTTGATCTGATACTACTAAATTCGTGGTAGGCCGTGCGGGATTCGAACCTGCGACCAACGGATTAAAAGTGCGTGACGCTCGTGCACGCTCGAACCATCCTGTTAGGTCAAGGCAAGCCGCCCCACAAGCAAAGTACCTGGCCCCGCCGAATTGTGCAGCGTTTCGCTACCGGATGAAGCTGTCGAGGTGACTGTGCCGTTAACGTGTCCAACTTGACCTGACTGTAACCAGCATCGACCAGAGGGCGACCAGGGAGGTGAGGGGAGGGGCGGTGCGCCAAGGCCACCCGCTATGGCCATTTTGAAAAATGCCTAATTTCCGGGTGACTGAACCGTTTTTTCAGGCCGAAACAGCCGCAAAAAGGTGGGGAAAGTGGAGGGCAACTCGACATGCCTTACTAGTGACCCCTTCATTGGATACCTTAAAGCTGGCAAAACCCACCATTTTTGCTGTGTTTTCGGTATGAGTGGCGGGCAAAAATTGTTGAGGAACACGTGTTCACCTAGACTTTCACGCTCACGGACCGGACTGCTACCGACAGGCCCAGTGGTCCATCAAGCATGACGTGCCGGATTATTATGGCGTTCGCCAATTTTGTACACTCTGCACACCGGGCAACGCTTGTCGGAAACAGCGAACTTCAGCCTTAGCAGTTGATGCACACCCTGTACACTGGATAAGATAATAAGCAGAGTAAAAACGCATTACTTCTGTTCGTTCGATCCTTTCTGTATGAGTTCCGGGTCTGCCTTGTTGTTGAGTGCCTAGATGTATTCAATTAACCACCGATAAGATTAGCTTTAGGGCTACAGAAGGCCGTGTATAGTGAAACCTCCTGTGACGTAGGGGCTTGAGAATATACCAACCTCTGGCGCCCCTGATATTCGCTTTAGCGCTTCGGCGTGAAGCGATTCCGGAAGGTTATTTTTTAGGATGCTGGCTACAGATTTACGCGTGATCATGCGAACCCCAGCAATTGCCCTCGCCACCGCGGTAGAAGGATCATGCCCGAGCTTGAGCCCTTCGCCTACCAACTGTGTAAGTACAAAACAGGCAGTGTCAGATATTTTCCAGCTTCCAGCCAGCGCAATGGCTTTTCGATTGAGTAAAAATAGGTTGGGTAATGCAACAGAGTCACTCGTGCGAAACTTCTTTTGAAAGTTGCGTGATGATCTTGTTCCAGAGAAGCACGTATTTATCAATGCTAAGCGCAATTGAAGATTGGGTGCGGCTATCTGCATAGCCGCGACGCCAATCGGGTGCGGGTGTTCGGAGCCCCCCAGATGAGCAAAATATGCATCTGTAAAAAATTTTAACGAATGACCGTGCGTAGAGACGATCAGAGCGTCAAATTCCCCCATAAGTTCGTCTAGATCAGTATACCCGTCTGATTTCATCGACACGGCCGGTGCGAGGCCTGCAGCTTTGGTAAAAGCTGTGGATTCATAAGGAGCTAGTAAGAGGTCGTCTTTGTGATCAATGATAGCAGCGGTGGTTAGTAGAGGACCTACTACTCCTATTGGTTCGACTAGTGCTGGGACCATCCTGATTTCAAAATTTCCTTCCGCCATTCGTTCGCAAAGCTCAGAATTTCGCAGTGCAAACTCTATCAGAGGAATGTCATTAAAACAATCCTCAATGAATCGGACGGACTTACAACCTGCATTAGCAATGTCTGAGAACACGACGTCTAGTGAAGGTGCAAGTGAGCTGATCATCTTTTTCAGCTCAACGATAAACCCACTCCTATTCATGAACTGCTGCGCATAATTGAGCTGAGCCTCGTACCACTCCTTCATCGATGCCAGCGGAATAGAGATTCGCTTGTACTGGTCACCAATAAAGTACCAAAGCAAAGCAGACTCTCCAGCGTAGGTAATCACCATTAGACAGTGATCAGCCTTGAGTCGAGAAAGGCAAAGCGCGGATTGATGTTGAGCCGTAGCACGGTCGAGGGGGCGACCGGGATCCTGGGTATGAATAATCGCAGCAATATTCGAGAGTTCGTCCCACACCTGCGAGGTGTTGAAGTTATTCCATGCGTCATCTACTTTTTCTCGCAATCCATAGAGATGAGGCGCCCCAATCTGCCGTATCGCCTGTAGAACCTGGTTGAGTTGCTGAACGGTGTCGTCGAACGCTGGTCTTGTTCTGCGGACATCGCTAGCCCAACTCAGGATCGTAAGCCAGTCCCCCATTGAGTTGCCCCTAGTCGCGATGAGAGGGCGAAGCACGTCGGAAGTGCGTCCAGTGGGAGGGAGTGCGCGCAGTAGTCCTTCAATCCGGACAATATAGCGCTCTCTGACACCACGACGGTGATGCAATCTCAAGATATCGGAAAGAATTCGATCCAAGTAATGCGAGGCGTCTTGCAGCCGCTTGACCAGGAGCGGCGCATCCTGTCTTTCTGCCGCTAGCTTCGCGCCGCTTAAGGAAATCTCTAAGAGTCCTTCTATGTTCTGTTCATCGTTCGTGAGCGCCGCTTCTGCTATGGCAAGTACAGTCTCGGCATCAATGAGCCGACCGCAGCGCCTGAGGCACACAGATAGGTTGCCTCGTAGCGTGATTGCCATGGGTTTTGTGCAATCTATACTGGCAAGGGCCTTTTCAAAAAAACGAATCGCTTTGCGCTCCTCATCAACATTCATGTACGCCACACCTAGGTTCCCAAGGAGCATTGCGGGGAATGTTTCACCAAGCTCTTGATATGCCTTCATCGCCAACTCGCCGCTGGTCACGCCGAAGGTATAGTCATTTTCTTCGCACGCAATTCCCAATAGACTCGTGTAGCAATGTGCCTTCAGTGCTAGCGAATCCAATGAGTGAGCGATTTCTTCGGCGTCACCGACACAGCGATATGCAGGCTGAAATGCACCATGACTGGAGTATAGGCCGGCGGCCTCCAAATAGAGATGGGCCACCCTCTCTTGCTGATCATAGCGCTGGATCAACCGCGCAATCTGAGCCAGGATGCGTGGCCGCTGGTCGACGCTAACCCCAAATGAGTCCTTGCTGTTTAGGATGTCCTCGGCCAACTCTAGCACGGTAGCTTCACTGGCGGGGTGGTCTATACAAGCAATACGCTCGATCAGGAGCATTGCCTGATTAAGATTTTTATCGCCGAGCAGCACGCGCACCTTGAGTTCTAAATATAGGATTGACTCGTCGACTTGCCCGGAATTGGAATAATACTCAACGGCGACCTGGGCTATGGAGGCAACTTGGTCAGGATATTCGTGCGCACCGCTTATCAGCGCGTTATAAACGTCGACAATATAGATGCCGTTGTTGTCGAAATAATCTTCTTCTAGAAGTTGTCTAAACGCCGCTGGCCCAGATGTTATCAGTAGATCTAGATCCATAAGATGAATTTGTAGTGACGTTAATTGTGGCGACTAACGGTTCAGTTGGCTGGAAGAGCCGGGTAGCTGACTATGATGGTTGAACATAACATGGAACCATAGTGAAAGCATGTGCAAAGCGTTTATATCACCACAACCCTTCACGCTCCGCGCTAACCCTGTCAATGCATACCTCTATTGACGTATTCTGCTCAATAGAGATATAGCCAATTGGCACAGTCGTTTGTATTTGTTTTGTAAGTAGTTTAATGAGATTGGAAGCCTGCTCCCATGCGTTGCAGTGTGGCGGAAGAGCGACCAGCTTAATTTCCTCAGTCGTCGGATAGACTTTGTCTAAAGTGGTAGAGCCGCTGGTATTCCGAAACGAAAGTGGGGCTTTAGATTTCTGTTTCTCGTCCGAGGTTCGAGGGCTTAGGAACAGTATGCTTTCTATTCTGCAACTATTTTACATGATTTAATTACGCAGATAAGCTTTTTGCACGATGGCGGCTCGAGCTTGATTGGGTATGATGCAGCTGGGTGCATTGTTGCTCTTCGGTAGATATCATTGCTGTCGGTAGTTCTAGTAAAGGACTGCCAGCATGCCCACCACATCAAATAACCACAACGTTTCGTCCAATTTCCGTTTTACGAAGGCTAGTCTGGCTGCGACCCTTGCCGCGTTCGTCGAACATGGCAATCCCGCGAAGGACCAGCTCGACTGCTACGATACCGAGGCCATCGGACTCGTTGCGGTGCTCTATCGTAAGAGCAAGCGGATCAATTTCCGCTCACGCTACACGTTTGGCCATCGCCGCCTCTCGGAACCGCTGGGCGACCTGAGCCCGGCATTCAGCGTGGAGCAAGCGCGTTTGGCCTGTGCCAAGGTGCGCCTCCAGGCTGTCCAAGGCACCGATCCGCGCGCAAGCAAGCAGGCCGGTATGACGTTCGCGGAACTAGTGACGGAACACTATTTCCCCGTTACGCGCAATCGCAAGTGTAGCCACAAGGACGACGTACAAAAGTACGAGCGCTGGCTGTGCTCGCGCTTCGGCGGTAAGCCGATCGCGGCGGTGACTTCTGCCGAAATAGTTACCTTCCTCGACATGCTGCAAGCGACCGAGAAACTGGCCGCTGCCACTGTCAACCGCTACCTAGCCCTGCTGAAGGCGATCTTTCGCTTCGCGTTGGAAGAGGGCGTAATTTCCCGTAATCCGACCAAGAACGTTCGCCCTTTGGTGGAGCGCAACGAGCGTAAGCGCTTCCTTAATGCACAAGAGCGTCAAGCCTTCGTCAGCGCCTGCAACGAGGACGAAAACCGTCATGCCGCCGCGCTGTTCATGCTGCTGCTGTACACAGGTGCGCGCTTGGGCGAGGCGCTGGACGCGAAGCTGCAAGACGTGGATCTGAATAACGGTACGTGGTTCCTCCCGATGACGAAGGCGGGCAAGTCCGCGCACGTCCATCTGAGCGACGCGGCGGTTTCGATGCTGCGCGGCGTCATTGGTACCCGAAAGAGCGGTTTCCTGTTTCCAGGCAAAGACCCAGCCAAGGCGATGACCCGGCCTGCGAAGGCGCTTGCCCGTATATCCGCTCGTGCCGGCCTCGTCGATTTTCACATCCATGACCTGCGCCGTACCTGGGCCAGTGTCGCCGTGAACGCTGGTGTTCCGCTGTTCACCGTATCGAAAGTGCTGCGCCATGCATCGCCAGCCATCACGGCTGCACGTTATGCACACCTGCAAGACAAAACGCTGGTGGAGGCAAACAATCTGGTCGCGCAACTGATCTAGTAATTGCTGTGTCTTCGGCGCGACATCTGAAAATTTATTTTCGCCTGGAAAAGCGCGGTTTTAACGCTGAATTCCCCAAAAATTAGGGTCGCGCCAAGGTTTTTCTAAGCTCCAAGCAAAAAACTGTTGCTTCAACATTTTACTAGGCTTCGCCGGATTTAAAAGATTTGTTCTCGATAAGTCATTCAGGAAAATCTTTTTATCGATCATAAGTAGATGATTTCTAAGGGCTTTATTTATTTCTTTTGATTTTCTATACTTGTCATTCGCTAATTTTCAGGAGAGGTAAATGTTTACATCTTCATATATGACCACGAAAGAAGTTGCAGCGATGCTGCGTATTGCGCCAAACCTTGGAAAAGGCGCGTTGTACCGGATTGGGGCCTGATATCCCCTTTATCAAAGTCGGCCGCTTGGTGCGCTATGCCAGCGACGACGTGAACAAATGGCTCGAAAAGAAACGCAATTAAGGAAAAGATAATGAATCAGCAATATGAAGACAGCATCCCCGGCACGAACCCTATCGGGGATTATGTCGTGACTAATAACACCGTTTGCCTGGACCAGAAGGGCAAGCTCGTGCCGGTAATGCGCGGCGTGGCCCATGTGGACAGCATCGTGACGGACCCGGCCACCGGCAAAGTCAGCTACGTGGTTGCGATCTCCCCCTTCCTGAAGGTGACGCCATGCATGGTCCGTGTCGCGAGTCCGGTCCTGCATAACAAATCCATCTGCGACGCGCTCACTGAGCGCGGCATCATCGTCGAAAATCCGTCCGAGGCTATGCGCTACTTGAAGGAGTCGGCCATGCAGGCCAGCGGCTTGCCGCCCCGCGAGCTGGTCAAAGCCCCGTGCTGGTTGGCGGACCATACCGCGTTCTTTACGGGCGCTAAGCTGATCATGGCTGACGGTGTGGACGACAAAAGCTTCTGGCTCGAAGCGAAAGCGAGTTCAATGCGCAGCAGTGGTGAATTCGATATAGGGAAACAGGAAGTGCTCCCCTTGATCGAGGCGAACCCGGTAATGTTGGCAAGCTGCTGCATCGGACTCGGCAGCTTATTCCTGGATCGCCTGGGGCTCAGCTCCAGCATGTTCAATTTCTGGGGCGAAAAGGGCATGGGCAAAACGCTCGGCGCGCAGGCGGTGGCCAGCATCTACGGCAATGGCATCGATCCGGCTCAGGGTGCGCGCGTGGCAAACCCTCCCTTCATCTCCCGCTTCAATGGGACGCTGAACGGCCTTGAAGCCGTGCTGGGCAGCCAAGGACCGGCTCCAACGTTGCTGGACGAAGTGACCGAAGCGCATGCACTGGTCGTCAGCCAATCCGTCTACATGCTCGGTGGTGGCCAGGGCAAACACCGCATGAATACTAACGGCGCTGCCGCAGAACGAGGCTCCTGGCTGACCACGATCATGCTGTCGGCCGAATCCAGTATTGCCGATATCGTGGCAAGCAGCGGTAAGTCCCTTTACGGTGGTCAAGCCGACCGCGCGGTGGACATTCCAATCAATGAAGTTGGCATGATTACCGCGTTTGGCGAACATGGCTCTTTTAACGCGGCAACGAGTCACATGAAGCGGATCTGCGCGGAGCAGTATGGAACGGCAGCTGAGCGCCTGCTCGAATATTGCGTGAACAACCGCGAGCAGATCGAGCAGATCTTGGCGATGGCCCCGGATATCGAGGAACAACTCCTGCCGGAAAACTGCGGCGCTGGCGAGCGCCGCGTTGTAAAACGCATGGCTGGCGCGGTGGTTGCTGGTTATATTGCGCTGATGGCTGACGTGTTCGAAGGCACCGAGGAGATGATCCTGGAAGCGGTCAAGCTGGTGACGGCTCTGTGGTGGAAGTCGCGCGCCAGTTGCCTGGAGCGGATCAAGACCTTTTTGGCAGATCACGCGGAGTCTATTTGCCATGGCAGGCCGAAGCTCGACCGCGCGGTGTCCGCTTTTATTTTCGACGATCTCGTCGTGATCCCGATCGAAGTGTTCAACCGCGAGTTCGACGACGATGCCCAGCATGTGCTGGATGAGCTGGCGAGTCTGGGCGCGTTAAAAACCGAACAACGCGGCAGGCATGCACACCGGTTCTGTAGCAATCGTTTCCGGGGTTATGCGATCCGAGCAAAAAAAATCTGGCCAGATGCGCTGTTGAAGGCGGCGTAGAAAAAGGGGAGGGCTTCGGCACCTCCCCTTTTCCTTATGGTGCGGGCTACAAGGGGCGACTGGCAACCGGGCCACAGTTGATACAGCCGGGGAAATCAATGCCAAGCGAGGATAGATCACTGCCCCCCATTCAACCTTGCCGCTATTGCTGCCGAACCGCCCATTTCTTGCGTGAATCGCTGCGATTTTCTGTGCCCAGTGGGTAGTCCAAAGCGGTTTAACGGGCAGTCGTACGGCATGCATACCATGCACACCATGCACAGTTTGCACACGAGATAGCCAAGTCTCACATTCCCTGTTGACCACTACGCCCAATGGCGGCGGCCACCGATTCCGTCGCATCCCGCAGCGTACTGTTCATCAGGTGGCTATACCGCATCGTCTGGATCGGGCTTTTATGCCCTAGCAGGTTCTGGATGACAGTCAGCGATATCCCCGCATTGGCAGCGAGGCTGGCGAACGAATGCCGTAGGTCGTGCAGTCGAAGGTGCTCGATACCCGCAGCCTGAAGCACCCTGTCGAATGCCTTCCTCGGGTTATTCAGCGGCTTGCCTTCGTCCCTGCCAGGGAATACCCATTTACTGCTGGCGGAATGCTTGCCGAGCTCCTTCAATACAGCTTGCGCCTCGCTACTGAGCTGGACGTAGCGGCCCCTACCGGACTTGGTCTGCGGCAGATGCCATAGGCCATTCTCCATGTCGATGTGATGCCATTGGGCCTGAAGTGCTTCCTCCTTCCTAACTCCGGTCAGTAGCAGGAATTTCAGCGCCGCCACCGCCACCTTGTTCGGTTCGCGCTCCATGGCTGCGTACATCTTCTTGATCTCGTCCGGCGTCAGGAAGCGCTGGCTTTGGTTATTCTCTTTGAACTTGGTGATGCCAGTGCAGGGGTTACGCTCGACCCGGCCCCATTGGAGGGCCAGTTTGAACATCCGCGATAGCAGGGACAAATGGCGGTTGGCGGTCGCAGGACAGTGCGATTCCTTCATGTCGGCGTGGAACTGCTGGATATCCCTCGTCGATATGTCATTCAGCTTCCTCGTGCCGAACTTCTTGAAAGCGTGAACACGCAGGCGGCATTCGTCATCGTTGGCGGATCGCTTGGTCTTGCGGGCGAAAGGCAGGTATTCGTTGCGCCCGAATTCCGCGAAAGTTGGCATGGCGATCATGGCCGCGTTGTCGAGTTGCGGATTGATGCCGCGATCGACTTTGGCGCGCATTTCGAGAGCCAGCTTGCGGGCGGTTTGGACGTCCAGCGCTGGGTATTCGCCAACCTTGACGGCGCGCTTTTCGCCGCCGAACGTGAAGCGGAAATAGAAGAATTTTCGGCCCTGCTTGCTGACCAGGATGCGCAGGCCGATCACTTCCGAGTCGCTGTACTCGGCTGACCGCGATGGTGAGTCGGCGGCATGGGGCGGTAACTGGTCCAGCGCCCTATTGTTAAATCTGAATTTGCTTGTCTTCATGGAATTCTCCTGATGGTGCTCGACGCGCGGCGAGCGTGTACTGTCTTCTAAGTCCGTCGCTCGCTGGCATGCGATTGCGCTGGGCCTTGTGATGGCGTTGCTGCGGCGTGGGTCGATGGGAAGAAGCCGGAAGTGGGACGAAGGAAGGGCGTCGTCTCCGGTGCATGTCTGGTCGGTTCGGCGTGCTGGCACCGGGCGACGACCGCCGAGGCGTTGATGCGGCCGGTTGGCGGCCTCTCTGTATCGGAGGTGTTTTACACCCAGGCGGAAACGCTCCTGCATTGCCAGCGGCAGGAACATTGCTGGCGCTACGAGGGCGGGCGTGTTTCTGGCCGTGGTTCTTCCCGCTTTGGCGTGTCGATCAGTAGTCGGAGGGTAAAAGGATCGTCGTCACGGAACGGTCGTGTTCCGTAATTAGCCAGACTTTCCCTGTGGCCCCGACCCGGTAGGCCGATAGCAGCCGGTTGCCGTTCTTGAGGGCTGCGCTGTTGGCGGACAGGTCATCGGGCGGCAAATCGCCCCAGTCGCCGTTGGCGTGCCGGTGCAATAGAGCGAAGGCGGATATGCCGTGCTGCCCCAGCAAGGCAATGGCGCCGGGTGTGGCAACGGTTTGGCCGATTGGGAATAGCGGCTTTCCTGCCGAAGGATTCTTTTGTGTGTTCATCGCTGATGCTCCTTTCATGAGGTGAGTTAACGCGGTAGAAATGGCGATGGGGCCGCTGCAGCGAAGGGCAGGCGGCATAGTTGGGCTTGCGTGTGGTGGATGCGGTGGTGCGTAGGCTGGAGGGCCGGAACTGCTGGTTTTTGGCGATGGCTTGGCGAATGCCAGCCATTGGGGAAGTGGGAAGAATGGCGCTCAGTAGATGTAGCCGTAGTCCGACCATTCCTGCCTGAGTTCGATATACAGCCCGTCAGGCGTGGGAGACAGCAGAATATCGGCTACCCGGATGAAGATGCGTTCGCGGCGCAGGTGCGGGGCAAGACTGTACTCACGCTGGGAGCGGAAGCAGTCAGCTTCAATGCCCAGCATCTCGTCGTCCAGTGGGATCTGGATTTCGATGAACCCGGTGATGGGCAGGCTTTCCGCGATTGCTTCCAGCTTCTCAATGGCGATGATGATGCCTTCCGACAGGAGCTTGTCTTCGATCACGGGATAGCCGGTATCGGATGCCTCCATCCAGTCGGCGGGCGTGATGCTCACCATGTATTCGTTCTCGGGGCATTGGTAGTACGCCGCACCGGTGTTATTCGGGCTGAAGGCAGGACCGCACCAGTATGCAACCGCCTCCGCGAACTTGGGCGGAAGGCTTGGCGCGTGCTCGAAGATGCATCCGCGCAGGCTACGTGGCGCGGTAACGTACAGCGGGAATGCTGCGTCGTCAGGCGTGAGCCGCATGACGACCGTGGCATCGATGGGCAGTGCGGCCAGGCGCATGCGCTTGGGCGATTTAAGGTAATAGCCTGCGCGGTGCGTTGGATCGGTCGGTGGCGCGTCGGCCAGCGTGACCCGTTCGTAGTGGGGAAGGTCCGCCATTTCCATGGCGGTGTCGAGGGCTTCGCGGGTGACGTAGATGGTGGCTTGCATAGGTACCTTTACGATGAAGTGGGAGTTGGATTGATGGTGAAACCTTTGCGCAGCAGCTTGACCTTGTGCCGCAGCTCGACCTGATCTCGCCCGAATTGGAAGAGTGTCCTGTCTTGCGGCCCCGGTGCTGTCGCTGCGAGTTTTGATGTGATCCCGTGGAGGGTGGTCTGCTCTCCGATGGCGGGATCGAAGTGGAATGCGCCGTTGGTGTACAGGACGCGGTCAATGTCGTACTGGGCGTTGAAGACGAAGCGGAACGCATCGCTGGGCGAGTTCAGCAAGATCACTTGCAGCGGCTTGCCTGCCTTGGTTGGTTGACCCTGGTAATAGCTGGGGTAGGTCCCGGTCGGTGACGTGGCCGTGAACTGGTAGCCGAACTTGGTTTCAAGTTCAGTGATCACGTTCGTGTCCAGCACGATCAGGTCGATATCGCCATAGTCGCTGTGCGCCAGCGGGTCGATCAGGTGCTTGACGAAGCCACCGAAGAGGTAGATCCCTTGCTGGTACATGAGGTATTGCGCCATGGGGGCCGCGTCTTGTATCAACTCGTGCCCCGCGAACGGCGTGGACAGCAGGTAACGGCTGTTCAGGCATAGTTTTTTTGGCACGAATACCAGTTGGCGGTCGCCCGGCATGAAGCTGCCGGGATCGAGGGGGAAAATGCTGTTCAGGTTTTCCCTCAACGCCAGTCGGCCCCGTATGCGCTGCTGTAGGGCCTTGTACTGTGGCATAAGCCGCGTGATCGTTTCCTGCGGTATCGGCGGCAGGACCAGTGAATATTCGACATCCAGCCCGCGCCACTGATGCCGGTGGTGCTCGACCTGAGCCAGCGTTTCGGCATCCAACGAGATCGACACTTGCGCCAGCTCGTCTTTGACGCTGGTGATGGCGTCGATTTCACGGGTGATCAGGCGCGTCCGATAACCCGCATCCCGAATGGTGCCGATCATCTCCAGCAGCGCAATCCGATTTTCATCGAGTCGGTACAGCGGGTCCGCGCCGCCGCTGATCGTGATGAACGATTTCTTGCACTGCGTGATGAAGGCTGTTACGGCATCGGCGGCTTGGGCGCCGTGGGGCAGGTGAGGGGAGGAACGCCACTGGCAATAAGAGCAGCGTTTCCGGCAACCGAAGCCGCGCCTGGACCAGTTGACGATGATGGTGTGGTTCGGGTGGATTTGTCTCATGGCGATAAAGAGTTATGGTTTGTTGGGAACGCTGAGCGTCTGTCTCCCCTGTGTAGCGAACGCCGCCATGCCGTTGGGGTCTGCGATGGCGATCTGCGTTCCCTGTCGCGCGAGTGCGGCGGTTTTCCAGGCCACGATATCGGCCGCCAGCACATGTTGGAACTCTTCTTCCTGAGCAGCCTCAAGCAATCCTTCTTCGCGCAGGATGGCAGCTAGGAATCCGGCATTGTTGGTACTGCGGCCAACAAAGGCGTCGCGGAACGTCTTGGACGGGAACGAACTAGCTTCTGCGCACTTCTCCAGGCACTGTTCGATCCCGGTGAATGGAACCAATTCTTTACTAAAGTAGCCACCGCTTTCATTTGCAGTAACGCGGATATACAGGGTTGCCTTGTCGTCGCCGGCCAGCAGCTGATACTTCATACCGCCTTCGGAGCGTTTTCCAAGCTTCTTGCAATGACTATCTTTCAGCAGCCAGTAGGGCACGGTGGGTGTCGTTCGATCGGCGCTTGCGGTAGGTGACGCTTTTCCCTTCACTTCATCGGTGTTCTGTTTCGTTTTTGCGTTCATTGTGTGTTCTTTCTGGGGGGCGAATTAACGGCGGTACTTCAGGGAAATAGTGATGTCCAAGCTGCGAGGCATCGCAGGCCTGACGACTTGCTGAAGGATTGCGCGGCTATTACCCGCTGTAGTGATACTTTTGCGCGCGGCAATGGCCGCGTTAAATGGTTGGGGTGGGTTGCTGGTCTTGGTCATGGACATCTCCAGATGTAAAAAAGCCCGGATGACGGAATGTCATTCGGGCTGCGGGTGGGGGAAAGTGCGAATAGAAAAATGCTAAATATTTACGCTAATTTAATATGCAAGAGGAAGCAAATTATCCATGCAAACGAAATTCCTTAAATCGGGGTGCCATAGTCTTTGCTATTGGGATGCGGCATAGAAGGCAGCCTCTGTGCAGCTGATCGGCGACGGCGTCGATGAACTGCCGTTGCGGGGAAAAGACTTTGTGTATGGCTTCGCTGTACATTATGCACAGCGCTGGTAGGTCGGTAAGAATAAGTAGCCGCTGCACGGATTCTATAGTACTTCAAAAAAATTATATATACCTAAAAACCGGCCGATTTCTCTTTTTTCGGAGATGACACGTTA
>Ga0265798_10008647_pt1 | contig 12922 bp, 12 predicted proteins | sample P3T30metagenome_FD_192430 | JGI IMG/M metagenome (GOLD analysis project Ga0265798, IMG submission 192430) | Plant litter microbial communities from East Loma Ridge, Irvine, California - P3 T30 | ecosystem: Environmental > Terrestrial > Plant litter > Unclassified | place: USA: California...
AGCGTCCTCTTTAGCCAGCTGACCGGTCAGGATCAGGGTTGCAGCCTGATACTTCACGCAGAAATCGATCAGCCTCCGGCTGTACACCTGTAACTTGTATTCTACATAGTCTCGTTCCTGGTGCTTGTAATGCTCTAAAGGCTTTTGCTTACGCTTCTTGCCATGCCCTGCTCGGTTTAGGCTGTGGCTGGCCTGCACCCTGCGTCTTGCAGCCTGAATGGCCAGCCGTCTGTACAGGAACTCTTCTTTATTACCAATGGTCAGCCTCACCCTGCCGATCTTAACGGTCAATGGATGCTCCAAGGACAATGAAGCTTCGGCCACCACATCATCACTTAACAGATGCACCTGCCTGTCCTGTTCAAAGGTGGCCAGCAGGTAAAGCTTTTTGTCTTCCAGCTTTAGGTAACTGATGGCCAGTCTATAAGTACCCCTGATCACCTCCCGCAGCAATTCCCGCTTATCGTCAAACGTCCTGCCCAAATAGGTCTTTAACGGTATACCAAATAAGGTAAACGTAAAGTAAGCACCATCATGAACTTCAGTTAGCTTCCGGAGGCATTCGCCGCTAAAAGGCATAGCCATGTCCTTTTTGAAATTCCTGATCGTCCGCTCACCGGTATGATACATTACCTTATCCTGGCTGAAGGAACCGACCAGCGTATTATTTAGGTTGTTGTAAATGTTACTGGGCAGTAGCCCTTTGAAATGCTGCGTAAGCACCTTGTAAGTAGAGTTGGTACGCGAAGAAGTCAGCATCCCGTCCGGGTCCTTGCTCTGATCGGTTACCCGGAGCTTGATACCTTCGGTAAGATAAACCATATCCTTGATCTGCTCCTGGATGAACTGGTGCGTGTACACGAGGTTAGCACACCTATAGCAGGCATTCTGCCAAGCCATGATCTGACCGCGGGACTGGTAAATAAAGTCAGGGTCACTGCTATCGATGAGCAATTGGATCTTCCGGGTAAGGCGTATCTTTTCCATGGGGCGTAGTATAGTTAAGCGATTCGGATGGTAACCGGCTTGTAATCGGTGCGTAGGTGAGCGCCAGAACCGGCCTGAAACTGGTTGCATTTGTTTTTCTTTTGCTGGCTAATAGCTTTCCACGCTTTCACGTATTCCCGTTGCACGTAAGCCTGCGGGAGGTTAAGAGAACGGGCAATCACAGCAAACTCCTGTTTCAGTTCCATGCGCATTCTATAAATCTGCGAATGCTCTTTAGTAAGGCCTTCAATATCGTATAGCCATACCCGCTGGCCAGCCTCCGAGGTCCTTGATTGAACCATGGGAGTACAAAACAACTTTTGCGGCTGCACGATCATAGTCTTCAATTTGGCAATGCCTTTTTGCAAGTCGTTTACTACTGCTGTAATAGATATGTTATACCGTGCAGCGATCTGTTTATAGCTTAAACCGTCTACATAGTATAGTTTCATCAGGTTCTTTTCCCTTCCTTCAGCAACAAAAGGCATCATATCGTTAATGGCTTTTAGCTGCCCCATAGTAATAGCATCCTGTTCCTCCGAATCCAGCTGTTCACCAAAAAACAAAAGGCTATCATCGTTCCCGGTTGCGTCCAAGTAAGTAAACCTGCGGTGAAAGCGGCTTACCGGGCTGCGGAAGTAGGCGTGGCATTCCCATTTGACCTGCTGTTTTAAGAACCGGCTGGCATGTTCCATACTCGTTATGCTTTCGCGGTAGTTCCAAAGTTTCAAAAAGGCCTCTTGTACGACATTGTCTATAGTAAATGCATCGTTCAACATCCACATACCGTAACGATGCATATATCTAAACATCGAATTATATAAAGATTCGAATGACAGTAAATCTAATTGCCTATCTTGTTGCTTTACAGGCTTTAACGCTGATACCTTTATTGGATTTGTTAGTTTCATGCCTCACACTCCTTTCAAATGCTAAGATAAAAACAAAAATCCAATAGTGGTATATATACCCCTGTATATTTTTCTATTATTTATGTTATTGCTCCACTAATGCGGGCACTTACAGAAATAGAGCAATATGTTATCGAGCAGGTCAAAAAGAGAAGGACCAGCAAGGGCATATCTCAGGATAAACTTTCTGTAATGATGGGCTTGAATGAAAAGTTTGTTACTAAGGTAGAGAACCCTAATCGCATAGAGAAATACAACATAAATCACCTAAACAAAATCGCTGAAATTTTAGAATGTTCAATACGTGACTTTTTCCCAGAAGACCCTATCCCTGGGGAATTACAGAAAAGTTATTGACTTTTTTTTGCATAAGGGTTATTTATGTAAGCTGATCTACCGTTATCTAACTATTGAGCAATAATTTATTGCCCAATAGCGTTCCTAAATTCAAATGATCAAATTATTCCTCAGCGGCTTTCCCCTTGACATCACAGAAATAGAACTGGCTAAGCTAATAGCCCCACACGGCGATATTGCTACCCTCAAAATAGTACGCGACAAGAAAACCCGCATTTGCAAAGGCTATGCGTTTGTAGAAATGGAAACAAAAGAGGGTGCAGAACAAGCCTGTGAAGCCTTGAACGGCACCCCGATGCTGGATAGGGAGCTAACTGTTAAGATCTGCGAAGAAAAGCCTGTTATAACAGCGCAGCCCAAACGGTTCAATAATATGTCCCGCGCCAATCAGTCGAACGTCCGAAGCAATATCAGCCAAACTACTGAACGGACTAAAAGACCAAGGAAGCATATTTAATCATTACCTTACCGCGTATTTGTCCGTGCCTGCTTCTGCTTCCTGCGGTTCCTGCCCAAGACAGCTTCATCATCGATGTCATCGCTTATCTCAACACCAGGTATATAACCAACGCCAGCATGATCCCTCCAATCACCATAGCGGCCAGCGTCTTTATCCACGCCAGTACCTGATCCTGTTTCTTGTCCTGACGGATGATTGCCTGCTCCATCGCCATAAGATGCTGCGCTTGATTGTTCTGCGTAGCTTCCATCTGCTTCAAATTTGCTAGTTGGTTGGAAGAGTTCACCTGCATCAGGTGTATTAATTCCTGCAGTACTTTCCAATCCTCCTGTGGTATGGTGCAGCCCCTTGGTGTAGTCGCCATAGGTACCTCTTGTTCGCTCGCTTGCCTGGCTAACTGCCTGGCCATCTCTATCTTGTTCATAATCTATTGTCCTGATCATTTCCGCCCACTTAAAGCGGTTACCCAATGCCTGCCCTTTGATTTTAAAATCACCATAGAAGTAAGTGATCCCGCTGACCCTGCCGGTTGAGGCCTGATTAAAGAGTAAATGAATACCTTGCCCTTCGCATTTACTTATAAAATCTTGTAAGGAAAGACCAGGTTTAGACACCAACCGTAGAAGCTTTTCCTGAAGCAGCATCTTGTTGGATGGCTTACCTGTCCGCTGAACCATTTCCAGTTCGCTTTTGGTTGGTGCCTTTAACGGTGGTTTGTTATACTGTAATTCAGATACACTGTTACCTGTCTCTATGGATATACAAATATCTTGATCATGTGGTACAGCGTTACCTTGATCGGCTGTTATACTGTTATACCGCTCGCCTATTATAGCGTTACCTTGCTCTACTGTTACATGGTTATACTGCTCATCAGCTACAGAGTTACCTTGTCCTACTGATACAGGGTTACCCGGATATGCTGTTACATGGTTACTTAGCGTTACCGGTACATGGATACGGTGCTTTACTCTGACCAGGTTATACTGCTGCTCCAGTCTAACCGCAATAGTATCGCTCTTTTTGTAGTTGTTGCTGTCTGATACTACATCACCGTCAAAGGTGATGCGGTTAACCAGTAAATGCACGTGAGGATGCTCCGCATCATTGTGCCGGAAGATAAAGTACTGGTTACTGGTAAAGCCGCTCAGGCGCAGGTAATCCTCTGCTATGGCTAACATCGTCTTGTTATCCAGTACATCATCCTTGTGAAAGTTCAGGCTGGTATGGTAAACGTACCGGTTAAGCTTTGGCCGGAGGCTACGCACTAAGTCAACCTCTTGTTTGATCATCGCCAGATCCATCGATGTAAAATTGGTCGATAGCAGTTCGGCGCGAATTTTTACATCGGGGTTAAACAGTTTGTTCCAATTATACTTTAAGGCACCCATAAAGCTTTTACCGATCTTCTGACTTGCTATCATTAGTAAGCAATAGTTGGATGATTTGATGCTCTTGGCGTTTAAGGTCGATTAATATGTCCCTGATACCATATGGAAACTTACCGGAGTTGGCGTATTTTGCTAGCTGGTTAATGTTCACACCGATCTTTTTGAGTTCAGTATAGGAAACAAGGTCGATCCTTGCCATCTTAACACGCGGAAACCTCCCGCTAAATAATTTTGAGCGAATAAGGTCGCCTGGTGTACAGCCAAAATTATCAGCCATGGTTTGCAGCGCATCACGCTGCGCTGGGGTAACGCGGAAAGTAAAAAAAGCACTCCTTTTTTCCGTCGTAGAAATTTTTGGCCTTGCCATAAATTCCAAAAAGATTATTGATTTTGTAAATGCTGCCAAGACTTTGGTCAGCTTCTGATAAGACCCACAGGTGGGCTGCAGATCCTCTCCGCATATGATGATCAGCCTTTACCTTAAGGCTATATATACTAACACCTAAGTTAATTATTTTATTACTAAAGCCCAAAAAATTCTCTTGGCTGTGCTGAACGAAGTGAAGTATAGCGGGTCCGGGTATATACCCGGCAAGGCGTTTTTGTAACACAATAACATGCCTTGCTTTCTATTTGCGAACCTCACAAGCTTTGAGTTATTCTTTAATTGATTTTTTAAGTCAGCTATTAGGTAATATCCGGCTTGCGCTTTAAGGTGCTTACGGCGGGGCTGATTCTTTCATTACTTGGATTGTAATAAATTGATAGACCTTCAAGAATATTGCCTTGGGACTTAACTTTCATTATATAACATATAACGCCGATGTTTCGTGGGTCATTTATTTCCAGTGTTAGATTCACAAGCCCGTTTTTAATTTTTCCATGAACGATAATGAAATCTCTATCATGAACTTTCTCAACTGTGTTACTATTATCTCTTAGTTCGGCCACCCCAGATAACTTATTGCCAATTTGTTTAAGTTTAATGGTAATGTCTTGTTCTTGTTTGCCTGACGCTTCTTTTTCGTCCGGAAAAATTGCATCATAACTCTCTGTCCAAATGCCCGATAATTTAACGTCCCCGTTACCAAAGTTTTCGATTAAAGGAATTAAATATTTTCGAAAGAGAAAAATTAATAAACTTCCTACAAGCCCACTTAGAACGCCAAGCATGAAATCTTGAGTAATACTGCTGCTATTGTTAGGTGTATTTGAAGTAAAAAGTATATTAAGCAATATTGTAATCATATCTAAAATGCAGTTGACGCCTTCCTGAAAATAAAGTTAATAGATAATGGCCTGAAAACAACAGCGATAAGTAAAAATATATTTAATATAAAACTTGGATTGCTTAGAATTAAAAACGAAAAACATCGATATGCCTCTTTTATTGTCTATTTCAAAGTAATCGAATTGCCATTTCATTATTTTTAAAATCTTTCCAAATATTAACCGATATTAGGTTCGTAATAATAGTATTATTACCAAACTCTAAATTCTATTGTTAATGTTAAAAAGTGTTGATTGGGCTGATAATCGACTATATCATTCAGGGGGTGACTGGGAACCGTTTCAGTTCTATTTAGATGTCCTAAATGAATCGAACTCTTTTGATCTTTTACTCGGATATTTTAGTTCTGCGGCGATAAATGTCTTATCATTAGGGTTTGCCAAGTTTCTAAGTTCGGGCGGTAAAGTAAGAATGATCATTAATGATGTGCTTTCACATGATGATAAAGAGGTTGTCAAAAGAGTATCGGATGGTTATGTTTATCAAATCCCATTCAATTTATCAAACTTTGATGAACTCAAGAGCAGACTAGATGATTACGATCTGCATTTCTTTCAATGCTTGGGGTGGTTGATTCAAAACAAAAGGATTGACATCAAGATTATTAGGCCTTTAGGGAAAAAAGGTATATCGCATTATAAATGTGGAATTTTCAGCGATGGTGTTGATAAAGTAGGATTTTCAGGTTCTTGTAATTTCACAGCGTTTGGGTTGCTTGAAAACCTCGAGAGGATAGATACATTCAATTCATGGGAGGATACCCGCTCGAATATCTGGGTAAGATCGCAAGAGGAGGAGTTCAGCGATATTTTTAGCGGAAAGGCGAAATTTGTTGAATATTTAGACGCTGACGAAATCAAAACGGCTATCCTTACCCATTTTGGAAACACGGATATAGATCAACTATTAATTAACGAACAAGAGCTTATTCAACTTAAGAGTGAATTATTTAAAAGCAAGCGATTAAAGAAAGCTATTGAGTCAAGTAAAAAAAGAATTCAAATCTCCCTCGACGCACCAAGATTTCCCTTCGCAGAGGGGCCTAGAGATTACCAAATTGAAGCTTACAACAATTGGGTTGCAAAATCCTTTCATGGTATTTTTGCTATGGCTACGGGAACAGGCAAAACTATTACTTCACTTAATTGCCTTTTGCAAGAATCAGCTAAAACGGAAGAAGGTATTTATCATGCAATTATTCTTGTACCAACAATAACTTTGGTCAATCAATGGGAAGATGAGGCTAAATCTTTTAACTTTCAAGATGTTATAAAAATATCATCCAAAAACAAATGGGAAAGCACGTTAGCAACTTCGTTATCTACAAATAAAAGGATCCCGACTTCATTTGTAGTCATTGCAACCTATGCATCATTTATCAAGCAGAAATTTTTGAAATATTTACCATCTTTCCCGTCCGACACAATTTTCATTGCTGATGAAGCTCATAATATCGGTTCGCCCTCAGTCTTAAATAAACTGGTTGACTTTCCGCTTGTTAAAAGAATTGGATTAAGCGCCACCCCAAAAAGGATTTATGACCCTGAAGGAAGTGAAGTAATGGAAGCTTTTTTTAACGATCAGGCTCCTTACACTTATTCCTTCTCTATGGAAAGAGCAATTTCAGAAGGCATCTTATGTAAGTACAATTATTATCCTCACATTGTATCTCTTACCGCTGAGGAGTTTGACGAATATATAATAATCACTAAGCAACTTTCAAAGTTCTTTAATGGCAAAACGAATGATTTTGATAAAAATGACATAGTAGAAAAACTATTGTTGAAGAGGAAGAGGATAATACATAAGGCCGAAAATAAATTAACAAAAACAAAGTCGATTCTGGGCCGACGTTTTAAGGAAGAAGGCAATCTTAACTACACATTCCTCTATGTACCTGAAGGATTCGTTTCCGAATCGATAGAACAAGACGAAGAATCCGACGATGGATTCGAAGAAGAGACTAAGATAATCAATCTGTATACGAAAGCTGTAGCTGAAATAGATCCAAACATAATGGTAAACCAGTTTACGAGTAGTATGCATGACAGGAATTCCATATTAGATCAGTTTAAAGTTGCAAAAATTCAAGTATTAGCATCGATGAAGTGTTTGGACGAGGGAGTAGACATACCAAGGGCAGAACATGCTATTTTTTGCTCAAGTACTGGCAATCCACGACAATTTATTCAGCGTAGGGGTAGAATCTTACGGAAGCATATCGATAAAAGCATTGCAACTATTCATGACCTAATAGTTGTGCCGGATCTTGAAGCCTCAGACCGCTCATCTGACACTTTTCAAACTGAAAAAAGCTTAGTTGAGAAAGAGCTTGAAAGGGTAATGTATTTTGCATCATTATCAATAAACCCTTTCCATACTGAGGATGTATTTAAGTCTATCTGCGAACACTATGATTTAAACATATATACGATTCACCAAAACCTTAAAAATCAATGACCAGAGAAGAAATCCTGCAATCATTCTTGGCAGATGAATTATTTTCAGAAAGCAATTATTTAGCTCGATCAGAGGCCTCCAAGTTTAGATGGGCAACTAACTCACCTATAAAGCTAATAGAAGTTCTAAAAGTCGCGATAGACGGTGAGATTAGTGGCGAGAGTCAAGCGATAACTGAAAGAAAAATTAATACTTACCTAAACTCACAGCAATGATATTACAGAATATAGAACTAAATAATTTCATGTGTTATGCAGGTAACAATAAATTTGAGTTTACTGAGGGGATTAACATTATCATAGGTGACAATGGATATGGCAAATCAAAGCTTTATGACGCATTCTATTGGGTAATGTATGATAGATGTTTCGACACTAGAAAAAAAGATTTTCTTCCTACGAATACGTTAAAAAAACACTTAATATCAGATAAGGCGCTTAACGAGACTAGTGATGGATTTGTAACCGCGTCAGTAATTTTGACTTTTCACAATATTGAAAAAAATAGTGTTTACATAATTGAGCGCCGTTACAAAGTTCGAAAAGATGGCACTGAAATCTATGAAGATCGCGAGAGCGAGGAAATTATAAAAATAAAGGATCTTGCTTATCTTAATGCACGCGAGATTACAGATCCTGTCCAAATTACCTCTATTAAAAAGGCAATTTTACCGGATAATATTAAGCCATACATGTGGTTTCAAGGTGAGCAGATAGAACAAATAATTGATTTCAACAAAGACAATACCTTAACTCAGGCGATTAACGTATTGTCTAATATTTCAAAGTATGACAATTTAATCGCGTTGGCCAGTAGTTTAAAGGATTCAGCGAGTAAAGAGTATCAAAAAAAGCAAAGAGATCTCAGCGGAGATAAGGCGAAAAGCGAGTCGCTTGAATTACAAAGGTCAAAATTAGAAGAAAATATAAAAGCCTTGCAATTGCAGGATTTACAAATCAAAGATAATTTAGCAACGGCCGAAGAGAAATCAGAAAACCTGTTAAATAAGATTGCCGACGCAACGAAAATCCGAGAATTGGAAGAAAGGAAAAAAGCAATTCAACGCAATCTACAGGATGCGCAAGAAGAATTTCAGGAGGAACAATTATCCTTGCACAAACGGATGTTTACGAACAAATGGATTTTGAAAGGAACAGAAGTCCTTTTCGCGAAATACAGCGATGTTTATAATCAATTTGAACAGAAAAAATTGATAAGAAAAGCTGAAATGCAAGTTCGGAAAGATGCTGAAATGGAGTTAAATAAAGCAATGTTTCAACTTCCTATTGATGTACCTGAACCGATTCACTTGGAAAACATGCTGGAAATGCAGCATTGTCTTGTATGCGACCGGACAGCTCCTAAAGATTCCAAGGAATGGTTAAGCATGAAAAGTTTATTGGATCGTTCAAGGGAAAAGATCACCGCAATAGAAGATGAAGATCAAACCATGCACGATTTTAGCTTTGATTTAAAGAAACTTTACCATACCGGCCTCGCATTAAGCCACCAAATTCCGAATATTGACGACGATATAAAATCAGTATTCAGGAAATTGCGAAGATTAGATAAAAGAAGGAAAACATTATCTGAAGACTATCAAGCTGTTGATGCCGAAATAAATACACTCATAGTAAATTCGTCATTAAATCTATCCCAGGCAACAAATATTTTAAACGAGTACGCAGCTCAAAATGATCTGACAAAGAGATCTCAACGAGAAGTCGATGCAAACGCACATATAATCACAAAAAAAGCTTTAGAGCTGTCAGGTATTGAAGCGCAGTTAAGCAATTTGGTTACAGGGGAAATTCCAGCGTATTTAACTGATAAATTAAAAGTTCTTACAGAATTTAAGAATGTTACTGAATCGACGAGAAAAAGGGTTTTCCATGGTTTGGTGACGATGCTTGAACAAGAAGCTAATAAACACTACGGTGAAATGATGCAGGGAAATTTAGGAACCAGAGGTTTAATAAAATTTAAACAGTTAAGTAACGAAAAGAACTACATGCCAGAGTTGGTTGATGAGAATGGGAATGTTCTCCTACAATTAAATATGGGTAACATCATCCTAATTAAACTGGCAACAATTATGGCAATCATTTCGGCAAGGCAAGGCTCTATAGCTACGGACCTATATACGTTGATTACAGACGCACCCACATCGGTATTTGGTGAGGACTATACTATAGGTTTTTGCAAAACTGTAAGTAAGGTTTATCGGCAGAGCATTATCATGAGTAAAGAATTTTATAAAAATACTGCCCTCAGAAGCCAATTGTTATTGGATAGTGATGTAAGGCTTGGAAAGGTTTATATGATCACGCCTAGCATACCTGAGACTGAACGATCAAACAGAAATAGTTTGTCAACATTAATTACCCCCTTGAATTAAAATGGAATTATTAAAAAGGATAAAAGATCGATCACCCGAATATGATTCGCAATATTATCAAATGATCTTAGATTATACCATTGAGCAGGGCGCGACAATGGGAACAAGTTCTGAATTGGATCGATGGAAACAAGGAAAATATTTTTCAACTAGGTATGAAATGTATATCTATGCGGCTTTGTTAGGGCTTAGAAAAGATTATCTGCTTCCAATTCCCTATGGTACTCCAAAACAAAAGTTTATTGAGATATCTGCATGGCGACCAATTGATTTAGCGGAATATGTTATCATGGGGGTGTTGGCGAAATCTGACATTGACTTTAATGATTTGGAAAATATAGAAGAAGAAAAGGTAGAAAAGCAAATTACTGAATTACGTAGTTTACTTGAGGGGTATGCAAATGGCGGTTTCGATATTATCCGAGCAAAAAGAGAGGCTGATCCCGCTTTTTTTGATCAAAATGAAAATTGCTTTTTAGACCTTTTAGATCAATAAATTCAATGAGCGTTACTAAGGATTCGATGGTTTTTCAATTTATGCTAAAAGAGTATGAAAAGTTGTACTCTAAATTTGAAATGCATTATAACGCAGTAGAAAAAAGCATAAACTTCTACGTAATCATCGTCGGCGCAATAATTAGTCTGCAAAGTCTCCTTTATAATAAGGCAGAACGAATTTCCTTATTTTCTTTGACTGGAATCCAAATGCTTTTACTATTGATAGTATCTCTTTTCGGATATATCATTTTCTTAAAAGTTCTTGAACATCGAATTCTAATAATTGCCTATGTCAAAAGCTTAAACTTGAATCGGAAATGGTTTTTAGACAACTCAGAAGATTCAACTCTTGATCAATATTTCTTTTTTAAAGCAGACGTGAAATCGCCCGAATATTATAAGAAATACCGCCACTTTTATTGGGAAGCACTCGGTATTGCTACAATAAATTCAATTATCTTAAGTTTGTTAATCGTAAACGCTTTTATCAGACTGTTTCATGCAACAGCGACACATGCCCTAGCATTTAATTGCCTTTTCGTCGTAATTATAACTTGCATTCTCTCATACATCAGCATTAAAATTTATAAAGCAAGAGGCACACAAGAAACTAATAAGATAACACTACGAATTGCTGCAAATGAAATTAAAGGATAACATCATATAAAGCAACTTGCACAACCTGCATCTTCTTCATCATCTAATATATCTAATAGGTAGGGCGATTTTACTGCAAGTGCTTTTTCTTGACGTTTAATAAAATCCTCTTTAATCTGTTGCATTCTTCGCGGCTCGATAAGCTGTGCAAGACTTTCTTCTTGATTCCAGGTATAACCGTCTTTCTCATACTCCAATGCTTTGTCAAAAAGCTCGCGATGTTGTTCATATAACCAAATCCATTCGATTTTTTGTTGATAGAAACAGAAAAAACAACCTGATCGGGAGCGTGAATAAGTTCCAGTTTTATCACCTACGGTATAGCTTACTTTCTTATAATATTCAGGAACACCTACTCCACTTTCTTCTAAAATTCGAAAAACATCGTCTCTAATAATAACATCTTCGTTTTCAAGCAGCGGAAAACTCGATTCAGACGATAATGGATAATTCGTTCCCTTCAAAAATTCGAAAACGAGATAGTTTATTTCCTTTACGCCTTCATTAAGTAGCTGACCTAATTTATAGGGCTGGGTGTTCGCAATATCAATTTTCTTACTTAGTAATTGTACGATTCTTTCCTTTCTTGAACCTAAGTCAACCTGCTCTGTCAGTGAAATTATTTTATCAATGTTAGTATTATTTAGAAATTTCTCAATCACATCTTCACTCCAAATATTTCTTCGAAAAGGGAATATTGATTGAATGTTATTTTTTCTGGAAATATAGCCCTCGCGATCTTCATCACCTCGAATTCCTACGTACGAAATAACTGGCTTGACTCCAACATATTTTTCAAATGGTTCTAGTTTCAGCTTTTTAGTACACCAACGAGCCTGGGTTGAAGGCAAATATCCCCCATAGATTTTAAGAAAATGATCAAAAGAATTTAATGGGCTGCCCTCAGCCCCTTTTATGATAGTGATTTTCTTTTCAAGATAAATTTGAAGATTATCAATCAATTTATAAGTTTCATCTAACTCTTTTCCGGTATCACTTGAGTAATAATCAATTTCGAGTTGCGGGTAGTTGTTTTTAAGATATATGGCTAACGCAGCACTATCTTTTCCGCCTGATATTCCTAATACATGCCTTGCTTTATCCATTATTCAGTAGTTCTTGAAGTAGTTTGGTTAGCGCAGCAATATTAATGATGTTATCTTTAGATAAGGTTTTTTTGATGTCAGATTTAACTAAATTGATTTTATCAGATTTGTTTTTAGGAACGCGAATCAAATTCTGTTTCACACCATTTACGAAGCTATCAAAACGAATGCCTAATACCTCCTCTTTATCTTCGTTAATTTCTACGCCAGATAATTTTGTCAAACTATCCAACTCAAAAATTAGCTTTTGCAGTTTGTCATATAATTGAATTTCGTCCTCATCCTTCAGATTTTCTAAAGATTTACCAATTACGGCTTGGCTTATTGATATCAGCCAAGCATTCTTGTCGTCCAATGCGGAATCAATTCTTTGTATAAAAGCTTTTTGATATGGTAGGAGCAAATG
>Ga0265798_10008648_pt1 | contig 12922 bp, 15 predicted proteins | sample P3T30metagenome_FD_192430 | JGI IMG/M metagenome (GOLD analysis project Ga0265798, IMG submission 192430) | Plant litter microbial communities from East Loma Ridge, Irvine, California - P3 T30 | ecosystem: Environmental > Terrestrial > Plant litter > Unclassified | place: USA: California...
AACCATTGTGAATGGCATCGACGATTGCTCGAGTGTACTTGAGAGGACATCGCTTTCCGGTACCGAATTTACCTCCTGTCCAACCAGTGTTGATGAGCCAACAGTTGACGTTGTTCTTTTCCATCCTCTCTGCGAGCATCTTTGCGTATCGACCTGGGTGCAAGACGATGAAGGGTTGACCGTAACATGTGGAGAATGTTGGTGATGGCTCGACAATACCATCTTCGGTACCTGGGGTTTTCGAAGTGTAACCGGCAACAAAGTGGTATTGAGCCTGTTCGGGAGTAAGTCGAGAGACAGGTGGCAAGACACCGAAAGCATCACATGTAAGCATGATGATGTTACTTGGTTGTCTGTCGGCGATACATGGGATCTTTGCGTTTTCAATGTATTCGATTGGGTAGGCGCATCGAGTGTTTTCAGTAATGGAAACATCATCGTAATCGGGAACTCGGTCGGCGGGGTTGTAGACGACATTCTCGAGGATGGATCCGAATTTGATAGCACCGTAAATCTCGGGTTCCTTCTCTTTTGAAAGGTTGATGGTCTTGGCGTAACATCCACCTTCAATGTTGAAGACACCAGTATCGGACCAGACGTGCTCGTCATCACCAATCAACAACCTGTTGGGGTCGGCAGAAAGGGTAGTCTTTCCAGTTCCACTCAAACCGAAGAAGAGCGTTACATCTCCTTCCTCTCCATTTGATGATTTGGCCTGGTTGGCAGAAGAGTGTAATGACAACTGCTTGAACTTGACGGGTTGGAGGTAGTGCATGACGGAGAAGATTCCCTTCTTCATTTCTCCAGCGTATTCAGTACCGAGGATAACCATTTCCATTCGCTTGAAGTTGATCTCGACGGAGGTGGTGGATGTCATACCGGTAGTGAATCGATTGGCAGGGAATTGACCAGCGTTGTAAATGATGAAATCGGGTTCACCAAAGTTGGCGAGTTCCTCAGCAGTAGGTCGGATCAACATGTTGTGCTGGAGGTTAGGACTGCCATTGTGAGATAGAAGGGGAAGGACTTACCATGAACAAAGCGTGGTATGCCCTGGAAGCAATGACTCGGACCTTGATCCTGTACTTTGGGTCCCAACCGGCAAATCCATCAAAGACGTAGACGTTTTCTCTCGTGTTGAGGTAATCGATAGCTCGTTCACGGTTGATCTCGAAAGTGTGTTCGCTGACCATTAGTGCTTAGTCAATGTTTGGAAAGAGAGGACCTACTCCATCTTGATGTTGACAGGACCCCACCAGATATCATCCTTACTTCCATCCTCGTAGACGATTCGCTTATCCTTGGGTGAACGACCAGTCTTCTTTCCGGAGAAGTTGATTAAAGCACCACTGGAGGAAATGACAGCTCCTTCATTGATGATGGCATCTTCGTATAGGGAGGCGACGGGGGCATTTCGCTAACAATCAGCTCTAGCCATTTTCTCAGTAGGTAGTCAACTCACCTTGATGTGAATACGGTCAAGGTCGAATCCGGCTTGAGAGAAATATTTCATCTCCTTACCAAGGAATTCATTGTCGTGTTGTTTAGCAGCTGGCATCTTGATATGTATATATATGTATGTATAATAACTGATTACAGTCAGCTATTATACTTATTGCTTTGCTTCAACGGCGTTAATGGTGGTGGGGGTGGTGGTGACGGTGGATGGTAGTAACCGGACCGGGGTAGATAGTAACCGGATCTGGAGTCCCTTTATTCCCCACCGGCAAGCAGTGGTAGTCGTGATGGAAAGAGGATGAGTACTCACAATGAAAGAAGGAGGAGCAGTCAAGTAGTGGGAATGTATCTGGTATCCAGCCTAGGCCTAGCTACATATATACCATGCCCGGTCCCAAAGGATATATACGGCACTCCCGCATCGACCCGAATGATTTCGAACGCGACTATCAACTTCAACCAACTTTAGATAGACTGGAACCCCGCGATTATCGAATCCATCGGACCACGTCGGCTGTAATCGGATTCTACCTTTCGTTCAACAAATCTTGTTTTCTCAGGGTGTAATTGATCGGAGTCTTTCGGATTTCGGTCACGTGCGAGCCCTGAGATCCGACGGATCATTTTGATGGTGACGGATCAATGTCTAGCCGAGGAACTCAACTTTCCGCTGGCTGGAATGAGGACGGATAAGAGTAGTGGACGGAGTGTAATATACCGTGTCGTCGCTGATAGTGACTGCGGTCTGGTCTGAATGCACTCATCAGACACAGTTGAAGACCGGAACATACCGTATCTACACACCGCCACAGAATATTCGAAATCGCCAGGTTCAAAATCGAAATAAGATAAATTCGAAATGGTCAAGATCTCTCCGGACTCCGGGAATACCCGGCACTACGCAATGAGACACCATGGCATGCTTGCCACGGTAATATAAGGATACATCATCATCATCGGCTCTGCCTACTAGGTCGTTACATGTCATTATACATCCGCGAGCTACCCTGCTCTCTTCCAAGTGCGCTCCCATCCATCGAGCGTCGGTTGGGCATAGAGACAAACTACGTCTTACTCTTCTTGCCCGTTGCGTTCTTTTCGAGATGAGCCGAGATTGCTTCTACCATATCTGCCTTCTTGGTCTTTCCAGTAAGGGATACCTCTGCTTCATCAGCTAACATACCGGATGTACCATGGAACGCACGGTGGTATTTCGCCCAATCCCTCAATTCAGCTACTTTCAACTACTGATTAGCTGACTATCGAGGACTGATTCGAGTAGCTCACAGTTGACATAGATCCATTCCTCCAAGCAGCTTCAACATCCTCCAGGTCACCCTCGTCAACCTCAACTTTATGGACAGTCCTCTTTGTGCCCCCTTTCAAGGTCTCCACAGCTCTAGGATCCTCTTTGATCGCATTATTCCATTGTTCCATGTATTTACCTGCTATCTTGTGCATACCACCGTGTTTTGGGAATGTCTTGTCTAGGTCGGCAATAGTGTCTGGGTCGGAGGTATCGAAGTCCTCTTCGAAGGCCAGAGCTTGGAGTTGAGCGTAGTGATATGCCAGAGCTAATCATCAGCTACGGGATCAACAAGCGATAGGCAGCTTACATGGATTGGGATAAGCGTCGGGATTGTAATAACCATGCCTTGATTTCAATCTCGTAACAATCTTCTCCATCATCAATACCTGCTGTTCCGTACCTTCTCGTCAGCTCATGCCATCATATGTAAACGAGACGTACCAATATCCTCACTGCCAGTGATGATCTTAGGTGGTGCCCTGATATCGTCCCGGTAAGGTAGCACAATAATATGAAATCCAGGAGGCATCTCCTGACTCTTCCCATCTTCCGACATCTCCTCAGGTTGGGGAATGAGGACAGCAAATTCAGGTTGAGTATTACGTCTGAATCGACAGAGGGCTAGAGCGTGTTTATTCAGTTTCGCGCAGGATTGCAGTAACGCGGAGAATGTTCGTGTTGAGCCTGTATATGTCTGTCGGTCAGCTGATAGCAGAGTTCCCAAGCTCACATTCTCGTCGGGGTAGATAAAGTAGGAGTGCTTAATGTTTTCGTCTATTTGGAGTAGGTCGGCGGATTGGAAACCTAGGATTTTGATTTCTGATATATTAGCAATGTCATAAAATCAGACTTACGAGGAGGAACACCCATAGACTTCATCTCGGCGACCTCTGAATCAGTAAACCTTAGCTAAGCCATCAGCTTCTCGTTATACGCCAGACCACGCAAGCTCACTCGAGTTTTGGCAACCACTCTTGGCTTCACATCCTCCACCGCCGCAGTCGCAGGTTCAGCATCCATAGCTTCATCCTCCTCTTCTCCTTCGTCACGACGCCTCCTCCTCTCCTCATCCCTCTTTAGGACTTCATCAGCAATCATTTGATTTTCCTGCAATTGCGCATCTGATTCCCACCAGTTCTTTTCAAGGATATTCTTGATGGATGATTCTTTACCAAATTGGAACGCGTGTCCGATCTCTTCGGGTCGAAGGACTGCTCCTGTTTCCTATCGGGTTAGCTGTGCTGAAGACCTGGCAGATAAAAGCTCACGGCTGAAGTATATTCTGATCTGGTGACTACCTCTTCCACAGTTTGACCTCTCATTCTGACATATTTTGGCTGTCCTTTTCCTTGTTCCGATACTAGCGCATACCTGACATCAGCTTTGTCCACACACGGCGCACACAGCCTTACCCAGAAACGCCAATCTCAATATCACCATTCTTGCCCCCAATCTTTAGCGGTATACTGAACTGCACCCTTTTTGGAGCCTGCTTGATAACTAGATCATTCATGATCTCCTGCAACTTCTGTAGACCCTCTTCGTCCGGCTCCTCGCCCGAGGGAGCATCTTCATTTTCGTCTCTGTTCAGAATATCCTGTCATTAGCTCGTACTTGCTTGAAACCGGGAGGAGCCGTACATTCCAGTAGATTGTCGGATCAAATCGGTGTGTCGGGCGGTCCACGAAGAATGTGTTGATTGTGATGCCGTATGTATCGAGATCCTGGCAGTCAGCTCACCGCCTTCTCTGCCAAAGGAGGACAGCCTACACCAAAAGTAGTCCTAGCAGCTTGCCTAGTGGAGCTAGATCCCGGTGGTTCATCATTATCAGTGACCAGGAACACCCTCTTGTTTCCATTCATCCGCGATCCACTGTCATCAGTAACTCCCCCATCGGTGAGAAGTGACTTACGCATCACGAAAGATAAAGTTACAAGTAACAAGGACTTCAGCGATATTGAGTTCTTTGTCTTTGTCACATGGTGGGAATGTCTCGCTCAGTATAGCCGGTTGTGTCGTTGGCGTATCTTCCTCTTCGTCGTCTTGTAAATACTGGCTATTCGCAGTCTCCATCAATTTGATAACCTTCTTGATTTCCTCGGCATTGATCGTTTGTAAGGGTTGGTAGACGAAAGTGCCGGGCTTGTAATTTCCACAAGAGGATGATGAGACTTTTCCAGGCTTTCAATCAGGTCCGGTATATCATGAGAGGGGTGCTCACATCAATGTTGTACAATAGCAATCCCACACTGTCCGCAGGACCAGTAATCACTTTGCCCTTTTCAATCTTGACAACGGCCTCCAGTACCTGATGCAGAGCACTTTTACCTCTGATAGCTCCAGCCTCATTCTTCTCATCCGCCTGAGGTCGTTGCATTGACGAACTAGCATCGATACAGAACAAGATATGGTCTCTCGCAGCGTATTGATACTGTCATCAGCTCCCATACTGACTGAAGACATACCTCGGATCTGATGAGATCATCATCATCGCCTCCTTCTAGGGAGTCCCATGATGGGATATCCCGTGGTCTGTCGCCGTAGTACGATGTCATGACGCAAGATTATTGAGTACAGAAAGTGGTCTAGACAGTTAGACGTCTCGAGTGGAGGTGGTGAGTTGGCCCCGCGTCGAGTTGACTAATCTATGAAAGGGGGGTAATAGATAAGGATTCTCGATCTCATTGCTCATTCCTACGGCAAGTAATCTCTTGGCATGCATACCATCCAATTAGCACAGCAGAGAGGGGGACAAGATCTGCTTGTAAATGGTCAAGAATCCACCGCTATGCATCGTCCGTAGTGAACAGGTGAATCCCATGTCGGTACTCGGTAAATGATGACGTCCTCGGTGGAGGTCACTTGACCGTGTGGAATCCACTCCCCAAGAGGATCTCTCCACTATATATGCTATCATTATTAGCAAAACGTACAAACCTCACAGCTCGATCTCTATACACTACAACAAGACTAGCAAAGATGTCTACCGCTTCTGACCCTTCCACCTATATCTTCAATCATACCATGTTTAGGTATGTTCTTCCCCCAACACAGATATGCCCGTCGATTGACAGTTTAGGATCAAGGATCCTAAGGTATCTATTGAATGGTATGAGCGAGTTCTCGGTATGAAGGTATGTCGATACTCTGGTCTTCCTTCTCTTGTCCCGTCTAAGTACCTGGGCATCATCAATGTGGAGCTCATGCTGACTATTAATAGCTTGTCCGAGAATCACCAGGAGGTAAGCTCATCTCATCCCTCAGCGGAACGCTCAAGCTGACGTCCAGGTGACTTCACCAACTACTTCCTCGCTTTCCCTCGTGGATTCCAAGGACAAGACATCGATTCCATGTCCAAGGAAGACAAGTCCGCACTCCTAGCCAGGCGGGAAGGTGTCCTGGAACTGTGCCACAACTGGGGAACTGGTTCGTTCACCCATGCTCTCTATTTCACGTAGCAAGACCTGATAAACAGAGAAGGATGATTCTTTCAAGGGTTACGCTTCTGGAAACGATGATGTTGGAAAGGGTTTCGGACATATTTGCGTAGCTGTCGATAACCTCGAAGCTGCCGTCAAGCGATTCGACGAGGAGGGAGTCAAGTTCAAGAAGAGGCCCGAGGAGGGCAAAATGAGGGTGAGTCTTGATTTCGGTGCATGGAGGAGACTGCTGATAGTAGCATATTGCCTTCATTTACGACCCTGATGGATACTGGGTTGAGATCATTGCTCACGGTGGAAAGCCCCTTGTCTAGATGATTTAGTTAGTACGAAGTGGAGAAGTTAGTAACAGTCAGATGCAAAGCTGAAGTAATGTATTTGCTCCAGAGCAGTCTCAAGATATACATCATCGCAATACACTACTAGTATGGGATACCACTACTCATCAGCTCGTCCCACAAATTTGTAAGGAAACTCACTTCTGCATCTTCTGGAACCCATCATAGAAGTTACTCCTCATATTCTCATGAGCATTCTTGATAACCCCGTGCATATACTTGGCAGCAGCCCTCTCATTCAATTGCAGTTGGAATCTATCACTCAATCTCTTGATTGTTGGTTCACCCTTGAAAGACGGTAGGCCGGTTCCGAGCATTAGATGGACGGCATCGACTAGCTGGTCTGCGTGTGGTCGGATCGCCAGGAAGGCTTTGATTGTGAGTTCGGTGAATTTCTTGTAGCCTTCGGAGTCTTTTCCGCCCATTACTGCCACCATTTCGTGGGTGAGCTTGAACGAGTTGGGCTCGAACTTGATTCCCTGCTCATCAGCATTCAACTTTTACGGCCATATACACTGGTACTTACTCCTGGGCCTATGTCAAACAAGAAACCAAAGTCTAGGCGTCAGCTGACCACTTGACATTCTGAGGAACTATCCAGCGTACCGATATGAACGATATGACCCTCGCCATCAATCATGATATTCCCATTATGCCTATCCTTGATTTGCAATATATAACAAGCAACGGAATAGGCAGCCATACTCTGAATAAACTGCCATCTAGCCCCCTTGAACTCTTCACTATTGACTCCACCATACGTATCGACGAAATACGAGTACAAGTCATTAACTTTCGTTCTACCCATCTCGTCTCTGGATGTGGCATTGGGCACGACATCGATGATACCACATCCAGGTGCGGTAGCTAGGACACGGTATGGGAAGAGGTAGAGGTCGAGTCCGACTTGGTTAAAAACGTTCTTGAACATTGCAATCACTTGAAGTGCAAGGACATCTTGACGGCAATCGTCTCCCACTTTGAAAATCGCGCCTTGCCAGACATCGTATTTCTTTTTCGTCATCTGAGAATCGTCCTCGGTAGTGCCGGTGCTTGCTTCATATTTCTCTTTCTGAACCTTGAAAGTAGCCATGAACGGTGCCTATCAATCAGCACCTAATCAGGGTATGTCCAGTACACTGACCTTGGCGTGACTCTGAAGTGGTCGACCCGACTTTCGGTCCAGATCAATGACCTCACCATCTGGATTACTTGGTAGATAGACTCCAACTTCCAATTTGATCTTCGCCATCTCCTCGTCAATCTTGGCCTAATTATCAGCTAGACAACGGATAGAATACCGGAGCTTACCTTCTTCTCAGGTTTCGATTTCTTTATATAAGGCTTCAATTTCCCAGAAATAGAAGTGACCTCCTCAAAGAACCCGAACTCGAGCTCGTAGAATGCCTGGGCTTTCCCACTGAGTCCAGCAACTATCATATCGATCATCCTGTCCAGCATAGGTTTCATGGGATCCGGTAATGACTATCATTAGCTTCGTCCAAAGATACGACGAAGACAGAGCTTACTGCATCATCATCCTTGTATGTATTTGCTTTCATGTTCCAAATAATCTGATGACAGAACAGTTGGGAGATCTTGGATGTTTCGAAAATGAATCTCTCTACATAACCCAACCCGTCTGAACGAAGGGCTTGTACACATTGGGGTACGAAGAAGAAAGTCAAGTCTACTGGATGTTGTTCGAGGACTCGCATTGCGTATTGTAGGATCAGAGGGTGATTTCCGTATCGTGGGTGGAAGTAGACCAATGCAGAGACGGGCGGTACAGGTGCCCAGACCGGTAGCCACTACTTGTCAGTCATTGATCTATACAAAGAGGATGGGTGTACTTGTAAAGCTCTTCTAGAAGCTGGATCAAATTTGTCCCCGAGGAGGTAGAAGATAGCTTCCGATACCCCAATAACCGCCTTGGGGTCGGATCGTACCAATCTAGTCAACTCGTGTTGGACTGCAGGATACTTGAATCGTTCTCCCATATGAACAGACATATGAGGCGAGATCCTCCATGCTTTGGCAACAAGTTTTGTCCATTCAGCCTGTCCATCAGCATCTCCATGTGACCCGAATTGTAACAGACATACGAGTGAGACCGATTTCTCAAGCTGACCAGCTTTAGAAGCATGATGTTGAACATTGACGACATCTTTCCACACAGTCAATCGCGATATCTCGCTCTCGACAAGTAATTGGAGGATGCGAACCCGATCCCGGTGTCGAGCATTGTAATCGCCTAGTGATGTGTAGCCTGATTGTTAGCTTTCTTCATCAGCAGCACGGAACAGCTGACCTCGGATGAGGAATGCAGGAGGACGGTCGGTAAGGGAAGTAGTCGAGTGGTCACCTTGAACCGTATCTTCTTGGATGGCTGCTAGGAAATCGTGAAGTAGTTCTAGCTCGCCGGCCACTTGCCCCCTATCTGAACCGAAAGACCATCTACTAATCAGCTAGGTCTGGGTGGGGGTGGGGGAAGCTTACTGAGGTCTAGACGAGAACCAGGCAAAAGCAGCATTGTATAGCCTCTCCCTAAACCTCAATTCCAGCAAAGACTCCATTCGACTACTAGCGAGTATCTGAAATCCGAACAACAGCAGCGAAAATCGTACTTCTCGAGCTAGACAGTGTGTACTGATCGTCAGCTTACTCCTAAATTTCCAGATTACAAGCTCACCTCATTTTCTTAGCTGCTCCTAATGATCGCATGAGAAGTCTGACTAGTGAGACGGTCACTCCTGCTTCTCTGTTCTTCATTCCTTGATACTGTGTTGCCAAGACCTTGATCAGGAGATGATGAGGTCGTAACATTTTGTTTGCTTTGGCCATTTCCAGATCCATTGTCTTCTTGTCACTTGGCGTATATTCAATGGGCACCTCGAATGGGTCTGTGTAACTTCACATAAGCTAAAGTCTTTCGGAGCGCAAGAGTGCTCACTTCATAGAAGTACTGAACAACCCTTTGTTCCTCCTGATAGTATCCAACCAACCCGCAGTGATCTCCCCAAAGATAGTAACTTCAGCATCTACCCGCTGTTTCAAGACTTTGGTCCAAGTCTCTACTCCCGCAGAGATAGCAAGAGGTGTAAACATAGCCATAGGCAGAGCCACGATATAGTGTAGGAGATCCCGATCTAGTGAATTCGAGGAGAGAAGGACCGAAGAAGCCCTCTCTAGTAGGGACCTAGTATCGGCCAGTGGTACCGGTCGGGACCTGGTTCGGACTGCATCGATAGTATCTTCGAACGAGTCCTTCAAGTCTTGCAGCGATTTCTCGGAGCCAGCTTGGGAGGTCTCGGCTTGTGGCTGGTTGTCAGTCCGGGACATAAGGGTCGGAAGGCGGTGTGCTTACCTCCTCCTTGACCGCATCTTCCTTCTCCAAAGCCTTAAGGATGAGGGAATGTATAGGCTCGTCGAGGCTATGGAATGTCAGCCATATCTGATTCCACCGTTATACTAGCTTACCAGTCCATTGTAGCTGTGTACTGCACGAAAAGGTGTTGTGAATGTCAAGGGAAGGAAAGAGACGTCACCCGAGACCGTCGCCCGAATACAGATCACGTGACCACAACTCATGTTGACCTTGCTTGTTGAGCTCCTCCTGTTCTCTACTTTACATTACCATGCAATCCGACTCTCGAACCCTCCTCACCTCCAACGCCACCGCTTCATCTTCTTCGGCAGCTGGAAAGCCTGATCGATTGTATGTCGGCAATCTATCACCTTCGGTGGACGAGTATACCTTAATTCAAGTTTTCCAGAAATATGGTCAGATCACTAAACTGGATTTCATGTTTCACAAAACTGGAGTATTAAAGGGGAAGCCAAGAGGATATGCATTTGTGGAGTTCTCGAGTAAAGATGTAAACCTTTCCATATTTGACCATGTGACGGGCAGGAGCTTATGGTAGGATGCGTTGAAAGCCATGGTGAAATTACATGATCGATTACTGAGGGGAAGGAAACTAGTAGTCACTAGCGCTAGCTCGGTATGTCCCATATATGTCCCATATATGCCTCATTGATACAAGCTGACACCAGTCTACCTCAAATGATATACCGCTTTACACTAATAAAGGCCGTCGCTCAGAGCCCGCAAAGACCACAACCCTGTCCCTACTCAAACAATCGCGTAAACCACAATCGTAAGCTATTCCACCGTCGCATTATGGTCGAAACTGATAACTTAGTGCGGCCGCACAGATAGCTGCCATGGAAGCCAAACTTGCTTCTTTGCAAAGTCGGAAACCCGCAGATGAAGATTATGTCCCTGGACAAGGAATTGATTCCAAATTCGTTCCACCGCCGCGTGACACGACACCACGCTCCGGGACCGCAACTCCAGCAGAGATGGACTTGGATGAAGAGATGGGACTGGACGCTGCTACGAAAGCTGCTGATGAGTTGGAGAGGGAGTTTGGGCTGGAGATTGCTGGGAGACAGGTATCGGTGGATAGAGGGAGGTCTGCTTCAGTGGATGTTGGAAGGGAGAGAACGGCCTCGAGAGAGGCGTCGGTACCTCAGGAAAAGGAGATTGAGGAGACGAGAAAACAGCAAGTGTTTCAAAAAGGTTTGGCGGGTCTGCCAAAGAAGCCGTCATTCTTGTGATATTGTCATGTCGTGTCGTGTCATGCATACCGCCGTTGTACATATCCAATATGGCTCATTTATACCCTTTTCCCACATTTCCGTCTGGATCCTTACCTGTCTAAAACTCGTGTCCACTTAAGGCATCGACTGGTCAAGGTTCCCTACCGACATCATCGATAATCTTGAACACCGCCTGAATTTTGCTCTCGTTCATCGTCCAGACCTGGTTAGATCCAAAACCAAACTTGGTCAAAGCCTCTTCAAGAGGTTTATGCGATCCCTCGTTTCCCTCCTCCGCTTCATGTTCCTCAACTGCGACCGCTTCACTTGCGGTCAAGTGGATCTCAGTCAGGCGAGGGAATTCTCGCAAGAGATCAGGAAGGTTATTTGCGTTGATTCCTGATCCAGGTAAAATCGATATTGTAGTACCAGTGACCTCCATAAGCCTTCTCAGAGTCTCTCGTCCATCCCAAGCTGTAATGGCTCCACCACTTGGCCGTCAGTATTCTGTAGACACACTTGACTGTGCGCTCACCTGGTCAGAATACGGGTCACGTTGGACATGCCAGAATTGCTCTTCAGTCGTGACATCGCTGGATATCAGCCTAGATCTTGCAGTCGCAGGCATGCGTATTCACCATCAAGCGGCATCTTCGTCAAATCAATTGCTCGATGAAACGTGACAGGAATAGGTTCTGCAGCTTTACATAACCTGAAATCAGCATGAGCGAGCCTACCCGGGGGTTTTTACACTCACCTGGTCACGTGAGGGATATCGATAGTACGACCCAAAGTGAGGCAGCCAAAGACAAAGCCAGCTACCGCTTCTTCTTTTAGACTCGAGATCTCTTCTTCCATCGTTATGATCTCGTCTCCTGAGTAGGTGAAATCACCAATACGTGGCCTGATCATGACCTGATACCATCAATACCAGCGATAAGGCAGGGACGCACCATGATATCGATGTTGGGCAGGAGTCTACGTATGGACCTCAGCAGTCCAATAGATGGAGTGAGACCACCACCTAGGTATCAGTCTGGCTCTTGTGAGGCTATACATACCATGGATGAGATTTGAACACAGCTCAATCCTCCATTTAACCCGTTCCTCAAATTCTGCTGCTACTTTCTTGACCCTTTTCGTTAGCGCCATCCTGCCACGGTGCGAGAGACATACGTGCGAGCTGATTGGAGCGAGTCCAAGCATACTTCAACGGTGATCTGTCTCCCCATCCCGCTCGTGAATGTTGGAGAGTGATGAAGAGGACGACGATCAGCGCGTCCTCGGATCAAGTGGGGAAGTGGGGACCTCGAGTCGATATTTTGGAGATTGCCCTGTACTCACGTCACCTTTACATTCCACTCGCTCGAATATTACCCAAAGGCGATGTCGACGCTTCCGCTAGTCCGTTTTCCTGCGCGGACGTCTGTGTTCCGGTTTGGAGCTCCCTCGACTGCGAGCCGAGCAAGTGCGTTGTTGAGATTTGAGGAGGGCTTGACTATTCCAAAAGAGGGGAAGCAGGGATGGGCAATAGTGGGCGATGGTGAAGGACGCCGGCTGGCTGTCGAGGTCAGTCAACCCTCGAGATAAGCTGACGAGCAGACTTTACTAAGTAGACATCGTATACAGCCTGTCCCATCACCTCCTGGTTTATTCCCTTATATCACCTCCCTAACGCCCACTTCCTCCGACACAAGGTTGATACGACATCTCGCTTTTGCTCGTCCACCGCCGACGGGGGAATTTACGGATTTCACAGCTCGTTATGGTG
>Ga0265798_10008651_pt1 | contig 12920 bp, 12 predicted proteins | sample P3T30metagenome_FD_192430 | JGI IMG/M metagenome (GOLD analysis project Ga0265798, IMG submission 192430) | Plant litter microbial communities from East Loma Ridge, Irvine, California - P3 T30 | ecosystem: Environmental > Terrestrial > Plant litter > Unclassified | place: USA: California...
AATGTCAGCACCGGGGCCGACGGCACGACCAGTGGGGGAGGGCTGACCGGCGATTCCACCGTGCGCCACCTGATCCAGTCGATGCGCAACGAGCTGGTCACCTCCTCGGGCTCGAGCAAGCTGACCCTGTCGCAGTTCGGCATCAACACCGACCAGAAGACCGGTCTGCTGGCAATGGATGACGCCAAGTGGAACACGGCCATGGGCGATCCCGCCAACGTGGCAGCCATCCAGGACATGTTCACCGGCAAGGACGGTCTACTTTCGCGGATGACCACCGCGACCGACTCCTATGCGGTGAAAGGCGGCATTCTCGCCTCGCGCTCGGATTCGCTCTCCGGCACGCTGACCAAATTGACCGAGCAACAGCAGGCCCTGGACCGCCGGATCAAGAACCTGACGGACACCTTGAATGCCAAGTACACCGCCATGGACACCCTCGTCGCGCAGCTCAACGCCACCAGCAAGAGCATCATGACCACGCTGAACGCGCTGAACAAAGCCGACAGCGATTGACGAAAAGTGCCACTCACGGGGCCCGGTCTATGCCGGGCCTTTGCATATCCGTCATTTGCACGAACGCCTCCATATCGACGGCGTTCATTGCCTGATACCACGTTACTTCGCATATTCCTTTAGCCTCGCTAAAGTTTTTCCCACCCGCGACGACATAGTAACCAAGCGATACAACATCAAATCATGTGTTACGAGGTCCGCCGCAATGAACGCCATGAGAGCGCTGAGCCAATACCAGAAGGTCGATTCCCATGCCCAGACATCCGAAGCCACGCCGCATCGGCTGGTGCAGATGCTGATGCAGGGCAGTCTCGATCGCATGGCCCAGGCCAAGGGTGCGCTGAGCCGTGGTCAGGTGTCGCAGAAGGGCGAGATGCTCGGCAAGGCCGTGGCCATCATTGGTGGCCTGCGCCAGGGGCTGGATCCAAGCAAGGCCGGCGAGTCGCAATCCATCAAGGACCTCGACGACCTTTACGCCTACATGTCCGGCCGCCTGACCGAAGCCAACATCAAGAATGATCCGCAGTTGATCGACGAAGTCGCCCGGCTGATGATCACCGTCAAGAGCGGTTGGGACGCCATCGCCAGCCACGAATCGGCACAGCCGGCCTGAGGAGTTTGCCATGAGTGCACTACAGCGGATTCAGCAGACTCGCCACGCCTTGGTAGACGCCATGCAGGCAGGCGATTGGGACGCGATCGGCGTTCTGGACATCGAATGCCGGGCTTGTGTCGACAGCGTATTGCAGGAAGTCCCGGAAGACCCAGTGCAGTTGCGCAGTCACCTCGAGGATCTGCTCGAGGTCTACCGTCAATTACTCAACGTCACTCGATTAGCGCGTCAGTCAGTTGTCGACGAAATGTCACAGTTCACCCAAGCGAAGAACGCTGCAAAGGTTTACCATCTGTTCCGCTGACAGCCATTGCGCCATAAATTTGACTAAGTCGATTTTTTTGCCTTTACTAGTGGCTGTTACGATTCGTCTGGCGTCTGTTAGCTGAAACCATGGCCAAAAACGTCGAAAGCGCCCTTTCGGGCTTCGAGTTGACTAGGGAAGTTGCTATTGCATGTGGCGTGAAACCAAAATTCTGCTGATCGATGACGATAGCGTTCGCCGCCGGGATCTGGCGGTCATCCTGAACTTTCTTGGCGAAGAGAACCTGGCCTGTGGCAGCGCTGACTGGCAGATGTCGGTCGACGCGCTGTCGTCCAGCCGCGAGGTGCTCTGCGTCCTGGTGGGGGAGGTGTCTTCGGGCAACCTTGCCGGCCTGCTGAAGACGCTCGCCAACTGGGACGAGTTCCTGCCGGTGCTGCTGCTGGGCGAGCCAGGTGCTGTCGAGCTGCCCGACGACCTGCGTCGTCGCGTGCTGTCGCACCTGGAGATGCCGCCCAGCTACAGCAAGCTGCTCGATTCCCTGCACCGTGCCCAAGTCTATCGCGAGATGTACGACCAGGCCCGCGAGCGCGGCCGTCAGCGCGAACCCAATCTGTTCCGCAGCCTGGTGGGCACCAGCCGCGCCATCCAGCATGTGCGCCAGATGATGCAGCAAGTGGCCGATACCGATGCCAGCGTGCTCATCCTCGGCGAGTCGGGTACCGGCAAGGAAGTGGTCGCGCGCAACCTGCACTACCATTCCAAGCGTCGCGATGCGCCATTCGTGCCGGTGAACTGTGGCGCGATTCCGGCCGAGTTGCTCGAAAGCGAGCTGTTCGGTCACGAGAAGGGCGCCTTCACCGGCGCGATCACCAGCCGCGCCGGCCGCTTCGAGTTGGCCAACGGCGGTACCCTGTTCCTCGACGAAATCGGCGACATGCCGTTGCCGATGCAGGTCAAGCTGCTGCGAGTGTTACAGGAACGGACATTCGAGCGCGTGGGCAGCAACAAGACCCAGAGCATCGATGTGCGCATCATTGCGGCCACGCACAAGAATCTGGAAAGCATGATTGAGGTCGGCACGTTCCGTGAAGACCTGTATTACCGCCTCAACGTGTTCCCCATCGAGATGGCCCCGCTGCGCGAGCGCGTGGAAGACATCCCGCTGTTGATGAACGAGCTGATCTCGCGCATGGAGCATGAAAAGCGTGGGTCGATCCGCTTCAACTCGGCAGCCATCATGTCGCTCTGCCGCCATGGCTGGCCGGGCAACGTGCGTGAATTGGCCAACCTGGTCGAGCGGATGGCGATCATGCATCCGTATGGTGTGATTGGCGTGGTCGAGTTGCCGAAGAAATTTCGCTACGTCGACGACGAAGACGAGCAATTGGTCGACAGCCTGCGCAGCGATCTGGAAGAGCGTGTGGCAATCAACGGCCATACGCCCGACTTCGCTTCCAGCGCCATGCTGCCGCCCGAGGGGCTCGACCTCAAGGACTACCTGGGCGGATTGGAACAGGGTTTGATCCAGCAGGCGCTGGACGATGCCAATGGTATCGTCGCGCGCGCCGCGGAACGTCTGCGCATCCGCCGTACCACCCTGGTGGAGAAGATGCGCAAGTACGGCATGAGCCGACGCGAAGGCGAGGGCGAAGAGCAACAGGCAGACGATTGACGCCTGCGGCTCGACCGGCCGCTGCCCTTCAGGCAGTGGCCATGCTTCATACAACATCTGCCGTTTCCGGCAAAGCGCGCCAAGCGCTTGAACTCCCACACTTTCTCTGCGCCATCCGACTGTTCCTTGCGGCGCTCGCAGCCCGCAGGTTTTCATCCGGCACGGCTATTGCTTTTATCCCTTTCACGATACCGTTTTTGACGGTGAGCCAAGTGAGAGAGACCCATGCCACAGGCCGCTATCCAGCCCTCCGCGCACATGCCCCGCAGCGACGCTTCCGTGTCCGTAGCGCCATCCGACAGCCGCCAGGGGCTGGACCAGGCGTTCGTCCTGTTCGACCAGATGTCCGACCGCTTGAGCGACTCCTACAGCCTGCTCGAGGCGCGCGTGGCATCGCTCAAGGGTGAACTGGAAGTGGTCAGCGCCCAGCGCCTGGCCGAACTGGCGGAAAAGGAACGGCTTGCCAATCGCCTGCAGAACCTGCTCGATCTGTTGCCCGGCGGCGTCATCGTCATCGATGGGCATGGTCGTGTGCGCGAAGCCAACCCGGCAGCCGCGAATATGCTGGGTGCGCCTCTGGAAGGCGAACTGTGGCGCGAGGTGATCGTCCGCAGTTTCGCGCCACGCCGCGACGACGGTCATGAGATTTCTTTGATCGATGGGCGGCGTCTGTCGATTTCCACGCGTTCGCTGGACGCCGAGCCTGGTCAATTGGTGTTGCTTACCGATCTGACCGAGACCCGCCGTCTGCAGAGCGAAGTGGCGCGCAGTGAGCGCCTGTCGTCACTGGGCCGGATGATGGCCTCGCTGGCCCATCAGATACGCACGCCGCTGTCGGCAGCGCTGTTGTACGCCAGTCACCTGACCGAAAAACCACTGCCGGTGCAGACCCAGCAGCGCTTCGCTGGACGCCTCAAGGAGCGTCTGCATGAATTGGAAAACCAGGTTCGCGACATGCTGGTGTTCGCCCGCGGCGAGCTGCCGCTGCCCGATCGCCTCACGCCCCGCCAGTTGCTGCAGGCCCTGCAGGCCTCAGCCCAGCCCCATGTGCACAATGTCGCCGTGCGTTGGCAGTGCGACAGCCATGCCGGCGAGTTGCTGTGCAACAAGGACACCTTGGTGGGCGCGGTACTCAACCTGATCGACAACGCCATCCAGGCCAGCGCCGGCGAGGCACGGCTGAAGGTCCATCTGTATGCGCGCGACGACACCCTGCGCCTGTGCGTCAGTGACGATGGGCCTGGCATGGCCCCGGCAACGCTGGCGCGGCTGGGTGAGCCGTTCTTCACCACCAAGCCCACCGGTACCGGGCTCGGCCTGTCGGTGGTCAAGGCCGTGGCAAGGGCGCATCAAGGCGAGTTGATACTGCGCTCCACGCTTGGCCGCGGCAGCTGCGCCACCTTGACCCTGCCATTGGTGGCCCTGCAGGAGCGTGCTCCATGAGCATCAAGGTGCTGTTGGTCGAGGACGACCGGGCCCTGCGCGAGGCGCTGGGCGATACGCTGGAGCTGGGTGGCTTCGAATTCGAGGCGGTGACCTGTGCCGAGGAAGCATTGTTGGCAGTGGCGCGCGAGCCCTTCGGGATCGTGGTCAGCGACGTCAACATGCCCGGTATCGATGGGCACCAGTTGCTTGCCAGGCTACGCGCCCGGCAGCCGCAACTGCCGGTGTTGCTGATGACGGCCCATGGCGCCGTCGAGCGTGCGGTGGATGCCATGCGCCAGGGTGCGGCGGACTACCTGGTCAAGCCATTCGAGCCGCACGCGCTGCTCGACCTGGTGACCCGGCATGGCCGCGGCCTGATCCCGGCTGGTACCGATCACGGCCCGGTCGCACTGGAGCCGGCCAGCCTGGCCTTGCTCGAGCTGGCGGCGAGGGTTGCACGCAGTGATTCCACGGTGCTGATATCCGGTGAATCAGGCACCGGCAAGGAGGTGCTGGCACGCTACATTCACCAGCAGTCGCGGCGCGCAGAACGGGCTTTCGTCGCCATCAACTGCGCGGCGATTCCCGACAACATGCTCGAAGCCACGCTGTTTGGCCACGAGAAGGGCGCGTTCACCGGCGCTGTCGCGGCGCAGGCGGGCAAGTTCGAGCAGGCCGATGGCGGCACCTTGTTGCTCGATGAAATTTCCGAGATGCCGCTGGGCCTGCAGGCCAAGCTGTTGCGCGTGTTGCAGGAGCGTGAGGTCGAGCGCGTCGGCGCGCGCAAACCCATCGCCCTGGACATACGCGTCATCGCCACCACCAACCGCAACCTGGCGGCCGACGTGGCGGCGGGGCGTTTTCGCGAAGACCTGTTCTACCGTCTTTCGGTCTTCCCGCTGGCGTGGACACCTCTGCGCGAGCGCCGCGCCGATATCCTGCCGCTGGCGCGGCGCTTGTTGGCCCGCCATGTCGACAAGATGAAGCACGCGCCTGTGCGTTTCTCGCCACAGGCCGAACAGTGCCTGCTCGATCATCCGTGGCCGGGCAACGTTCGCGAGCTGGACAACGCCATTCAGCGCGCCTTGATCCTGCAGCACGGCGGCTTGATCCAGGCAGCCGACTTCTGCCTGGCCGGGCCTGCAGGCGCGGCACCGTTGCCGCCGTTGAGCCTGGTGGTGCAAGCCCGTGCCCCGGCACTGCCGTTGGAAACCCAGGCCCCGGTCGGGCTGCCGGCCGGCGCGTTGGAGGACGATCTGCGCCGACGGGAATTCGAGATGATCATTGACACCCTGCGCAGCGAGCGCGGCCGCCGCAAGGAAGCCGCCGAGCGCCTGGGCATCAGTCCACGGACGCTGCGCTACAAGCTGGCGCAGATGCGCGATGCCGGAATGGACGTGGAGGCCAGCCTGTTCGCCTCTTGAATGAGGCGCGCTGACTGGCAGCGGCTGCGGCGATTCGTCGCCATCGATCTGTTTCGCAAGCCTGCGACTGCAACTGGCACCCTCCTTGCTACTACCTCTGTAGTGAATGCAGCAGTGTCAAAAAAACGCAGGTCGTCGCAGAGGGTCACCCATGAGCCAAGGTATTGAATTCAACCGCTTGATGCTGGACATGCGCGCCATGCAGGCGGACGCCATGGCCAGACCCAAGGCGGTTGCGGCGCCGGAAGTCGGCGCCAGCAGCTTTGCCGACATGCTTGGCGGCGCCATCAACAAGGTCGCGGACGTGCAGGGCGCCTCCAGCCAGCTGGCCTCGGCGTTTGAGATCGGCAAGAGCGGCGTCGACCTCACCGATGTGATGATCGCCTCGCAGAAAGCCAGCGTCTCCTTCCAGGCCTTGACCCAGGTGCGCAACAAACTGGTCCAGGCCTACCAAGACATCATGCAGATGCCGGTCTGAGGACGAATTGAGTCATGGCTGAAGCGACCACCGACAATCTCCCGGCCAAGAGCGGCAACAAATCGCCGCTCATGGGTCTGTCCGTCCTGCAGAATCTGTCGCAGATGACCATGCTGCGTCAGGTCGGCCTTTTGGTCGGCCTGGCGGCCAGCGTCGCCATCGGCTTTGCCGTGGTGCTGTGGTCGCAACAGCCCGACTATCGTCCGCTGTACGGCAGCCTGGCGGGCATGGACACCAAGCAGGTGATCGACACCCTGACCACGGCCAACATTCCCTACACCGTCGAGCCCAACTCCGGCGCCTTGCTGGTCAAGGCCGACGACCAGTCGCGCGCCCGCATCGCCCTGGCGTCGGCCGGCGTCGCCCCCAGCGACGGCAATGTCGGCTACGAATCGCTCGACAAGGAACAGGGCCTGGGCACCAGTCAGTTCATGGAAACCGCGCGTTATCGCCGCAGCCTGGAAGGCGAACTGGCCCGTACCATCGGCAGCCTGAACAACATCCGCGCAGCGCGTGTGCACCTGGCCATTCCGAAAAGCTCGGTGTTCGTCCGCGACGAGCGCAAGCCGACCGCCTCGGTACTGGTGGAAATGTACCCCAACCGCACCCTGGACGCCGGGCAAGTGGCGGCCATCGTCAATCTGGTGGCGACCAGCGTCCCCGAACTGAACAAGTCCAACGTGTCGGTCGTCGACCAGAAGGGCACCTTGCTGTCGGCCCAGTTGGAAGACAACGCGCTGACCATGGCTGGCAAGCAGTACGATTACAGCCGACGCATGGAAAGCATGCTGACCCAGCGCGTGCACAACATCCTGCAACCGGTGGTGGGCAACGATCGCTTCAAGGCCGAAGTCTCTGCAGATCTTGATTTCAGCGCGGTCGAGTCCACCTCCGAGCAGTTCAACCCGGAGCAACCGGCGCTGCGCAGCGAGCAGTCCACCACGGAACAACGTTCGAGTGGTTCCGGCCCTTCGGGTGTGCCTGGGGCGTTGAGCAACCAGCCACCGGGGCCGGCCACCGCGCCACAGAACGCCGCCCAGGGTCAGGCCGCGGCCGGCGCGATCCAGCCGGGCCAACCGCTGCTCGACGCCAACGGCCAGCAGATCATGGATCCGGCCACCGGCCAGCCGATGCTGGCGCCGTACCCGGCCGACAAGCGTCAGCAGTCGACCAAGAATTTCGAGCTCGACCGTTCCATTAGCCACACCAAGCAGCAGCAGGGTCGCCTGACTCGGTTGTCGGTCGCCGTGGTGGTGGACGATCAGGCCAAGATCAACCCGGCCGATGGTACGATGACGATGGCGCCCTGGAACGCCCAGGAACTGGCGCGCTTCACCCGCCTGGTACAGGACGCGGTGGGCTTCGATGCCAGCCGTGGCGACAGCGTGACCGTGATCAACGTGCCGTTCGCGGCCAATTCGGCTGAAGTCATCACCGAGCCTGCGTTCTACAAGGAGCCGTGGTTCTGGGACATCATGAAACAGGCGCTGGGCGTGTTGTTCATCCTGGTCCTGGTGTTCGGTGTGCTGCGTCCGGTGCTGACCAACATCACCGGTGGTGGCAAGGGCAAGGCAGGCGATGCCGAACTCGGTGCCGCTGGCGCGCTGGGCGGTGTAGCCGCCTTGGGCATGGACAGTGAGCTGGCCAACGATCGGGTCAGTCTGGGTGGTCCGCAGAGCATTCTGCTGCCCAGCCCGACCGAGGGCTATGACGCCCAGTTGAATGCAATCAAGAGTCTTGTGGCCGAAGACCCGGGCCGTGTGGCCCAGGTCGTGAAAGAGTGGATCAATGCCGATGAGTAGTTCACAAGCCGTCACCCCCAAGCTGACCAAGGTCGACAAGGCCGCCATCCTCCTGCTGTCGCTGGGTGAAACCGACGCGGCGCAGGTGCTTCGCCACATGGGCCCCAAGGAAGTCCAGCGTGTGGGCGTGGCCATGGCGCAGATGCGCAACGTGCACCGCGAGCAGGTCGAGCAGGTGATGAGCGAGTTCGTCACGGTGGTCGGCGACCAGACCGGCCTGGGCGTGGGCTCCGACAACTACATCCGCAAGATGCTGACCTCGGCCTTGGGCGAAGACAAGGCCAACGGCCTGATCGACCGGATCCTGCTGGGCGGCAATACCAGCGGCCTGGACAGCCTGAAGTGGATGGAGCCGCGCGCCGTGGCCGACGTCATTCGCTACGAACACCCGCAGATCCAGTCGATCGTCGTGGCCTACCTCGACCCCGACCAGGCTGGCGAGGTGCTGGCGCATTTCGAGCACAAGGCGCGCCTGGACATCATCCTGCGCGTGTCCTCGCTCAACACCGTCCAGCCGGCAGCGCTGAAAGAGCTCAATACCATTCTGGAGAAACAATTCTCCGGCAACTCCAACGCCACGCGGACCACCCTGGGTGGGGTCAAGCGTGCTGCCGACATCATGAACTTCCTCGACAGCTCGTCCGAGGGCCAACTGATGGACTCCATCCGCGAGGTCGACGAAGAACTGTCCGGGCAGATCGAGGACCTGATGTTCGTCTTCAACAACCTCAAGGACGTCGACGATCGCGGCATCCAGGCACTGTTGCGCGAAGTGTCTTCGGACGTGCTGGTGGTGGCCCTCAAGGGCGCCGACGAAGGCGTGCGCGAGAAAATCTTCAAGAACATGTCCAAGCGTGCGGCCGAGTTGCTGCGCGACGACCTGGAAGCCAAGGGGCCGGTACGCGTCAGCGACGTCGAGTCGGCGCAGAAGGAAGTGCTCACCATCGCCCGGCGCATGGCCGAAGCAGGTGAAATCGTGCTCGGTGGCAAGGGCGGGGAAGAGATGATCTAATCATCCCTTTCCCAGACTTCTGTCGTTGCAGTCGGCTGCCCTGCGGCAGCCGGCTCCGAGCGGCCCCACTTCGCACCCAGGCGTCAGGAATCGCAAGCCATGTCCCGCCCCCCGCAAGAACCCGTCAGTGAACTGATTCGCGCCGTCGACGCGCGCAGTGCCGACCTGTGGGCGTTGCCCAGCTTCGATCCCGAGCGGCCCATTGCCGAGGTGGTACAGGCCCCGGTGTCGGTCGAGGAGATCGAAGAAGTCCCGCTCGACGAAGTGCAACCCATCACCCTGGAAGAGCTGGAAGCCATCCGTCAGGAAGCCTACAACGAAGGCTTCGCCACGGGTGAAAAGGAAGGCTTCCACAGCACCCAGCTCAAGGTGCGCCAGGAAGCCGAAGCCGCGCTGGCTGCCAAGCTCGCCCAATTCGACCGCCTGTTGGGGCACCTGCTGACGCCCATCGCCGATCAAGACACCCAGATCGAAAAATCCCTGGTCGAGCTGGTGGGGCACATCGCGCGCCAGGTCGTTCGTCGCGAGCTGGTGACCGATTCCAGCCAGATCGAAAAAGTGCTGCGCGAAGCGCTCAAGCTGCTGCCCATGGGCGCCAACAATATTCGCATCTTCATCAACCCCCAGGACTTCGAGCAGATCAAATCGCTGCGCGAGAAGCACGAGGAAAACTGGCGGATCCAGGAAGACGATGCATTGCAGCCCGGTGGCTGCCGTATCGAAACCGAACACAGCCGCATCGATGCCAGCATGGAAACGCGCATCACCCAGGCCATCGCGCAATTGTTCGACCAATTGCACGAGCAGAACATGCATCCGGCTCCGGCCGACATCAACATCGACCTGGAGGCGCCCGATGAAGCTTGATCGCACCAGCTTCGGCAAGCGCCTGGGCAGCTACGAGGCGGCCATCGATCTGCCGCGCCAGCCCATTGTCGAAGGGCGCCTGCTGCGCATGGTCGGCCTGACTTTGGAAGCCGAAGGGCTGCGCGCCGCCATGGGCAGTCGCTGCGTGGTGATCAACGACGACAGCGACCAGCCGGTGCAGGTCGAAGCGGAAGTCATGGGTTTCTCCGGCAGCAAGATCTACTTGATGCCAGTGGGCAGCGTGAGCGGCATCGCGCCCGGCGCGCGAGTGGTGCCGGTGGCCGATACCGGGCGCCTGCCCATGGGCATGAGCATGCTCGGGCGCATCCTCGACGGTGCCGGGCGCGCGCTGGACGGCAAGGGCGGCATGAAGGCCGAGGACTGGGTGCCAATGGACGGCCCGACCATCAACCCGCTCAAGCGCGATCCCATCAGCCAGCCGCTGGATGTCGGTATTCGCAGCATCAACGGCTTGCTGACGGTGGGCCGTGGCCAGCGCCTGGGCCTGTTCGCTGGCACCGGCGTGGGCAAGAGCGTGCTGCTGGGCATGATGACGCGCTTCACCGAGGCCGACATCATCGTCGTCGGCCTGATCGGCGAACGTGGCCGCGAGGTCAAGGAGTTCATCGAACACACGTTGGGCGAGGAGGGGCTGCGGCGTTCAGTGGTAGTGGCCTCGCCCGCCGACGAAGCGCCACTGATGCGCCTGCGTGCCGCCATGTACTGCACGCGCATCGCCGAATATTTTCGCGACAAGGGCAAGAACGTCCTGCTGCTGATGGACTCGTTGACCCGTTTCGCCCAGGCCCAGCGGGAAATCGCCCTGGCCATCGGCGAGCCGCCGGCGACCAAGGGCTATCCGCCTTCGGTGTTCGCCAAGCTGCCCAAGCTGGTCGAGCGCGCCGGCAACGCCGAGGCCGGCGGCGGCTCGATCACCGCGTTCTACACCGTGTTGTCCGAAGGCGACGACCAGCAGGACCCTATCGCCGACTCGGCGCGAGGTGTGCTCGACGGCCACATCGTGCTGTCCCGGCGTCTGGCCGAGGAGGGGCATTACCCCGCCATTGATATCGAAGCGTCGATCAGCCGGGTCATGCCCAGCGTGGTCAGCCCGCAGCATCTGGGCCAGGCCCAGCAGTTCAAGCAGCTGTGGTCGCGCTACCAGCAGAGCCGCGACTTGATCAGCGTCGGTGCCTACGTGCCCGGTGGCGACCGCGAAACCGACCTGGCGATTGCCTTGCAGCCGCAACTGGTGCGCTACCTGCGCCAGGGCCTGAACGACAACGAAAGCCTGCAAGCCAGCGCCGAGCGCCTGGCGGCGGTGTTCACACCTGTGGCACCGGGGTAAACGCCGATGGCGATGAGTCGCGCAGCCCGCCTGGCCCCGGTGGTGGAAATGGCCGAAAGCACCGAGCGCAAGGCCGCCCAGCGCCTGGGTCATTTCCAGGGCCAGGTGAACTTGGCCGAAGCCAAGCTGGCGGAGCTCGAGCGGTTTCGCAACGACTACCAGCAACAGTGGATCAGCAATGGCAGCCGTGGCGTTTCCGGGCAGTGGCTGATGAACTACCAACGCTTTCTCAACCAGTTGGAAACCGCCGTCGGTCAACAGCGGCAGAGCCTTGTGTGGCATCAGAACAACCTGAACAATGCGCGCACAACCTGGCAACAGGCCTACGCCCGTGTGGAGGGGCTGCGCAAGCTGGTACAGCGCTATATTCTCGAGGCCCGGCAGTTGGAAGACAAACGTGAACAGCGCCTGCTCGACGAGTTGTCGCAGCGCCTGCCCAGGCACGACAGCTTTTAATCAGAATTCGTCAGTACCCTGTTGAACGTCCTGCAGTGCAGTGCTAAACCTTGCCTGCAGGGCACACCCAAGGAGCATTACTACATGGCTGTAACTCAGAGTTCGGTAAGCCACAGTTTCGATGAAAAGGAAAACACGGCGTGCATTGCCATCAAGGGCCGTTTCGACTTCAGCCTGCACCAGCAATTTCGTGAAGCCTATGAAAGCGCAGGCACGCCGGGCAGCTATATCATCGACCTGAACAACACCACCTACATGGACAGCTCGGCACTGGGCATGCTGCTGTTGCTGCGCGACCACGCTGGCAGCGACAACGCCAACATCAAGTTGGTGAACATCTCCACCGATGTGCGCAAGATCCTGGCGATCTCCAATTTCGACAAGTTGTTCACGATCTCCTGATGCAGCCCGTCAACGAAGAATCGCTGACGGTTCTGATCGCCGACGACAACATGACCGACCGCATGCTGCTGTCCAGCATCGTGCGTCGGCAGGGGCACGCGGTGATCACCGCCAGCAACGGCCAGGAAGCCATCGAAGTGTTTCGCCAGCAGCGTCCGCAACTAGTGCTGCTCGATGCCATGATGCCGGTCTTGGACGGTTTCGAAGCGGCGCGCGAGATCAAGCGCCTGGCCGGCGAAGCGCTGGTGCCGATCATTTTCCTCACCTCGCTGACCGAGGAGCAGGCCCTGGTACGCTGCCTGGATGCGGGTGGCGACGACTTTCTGGCCAAACCCTACAATCAGGTAATCCTGGCTGCAAAGATCAAGGCCATGGATCGCCTGCGCCGCTTGCAGGCCACGGTGCTGGAGCAGCGCGACCAGATCACCCGTCACCACGACTACCTGATCAACGAGCAGCGCGTGGCCAAGGCGGTGTTCGACCAGATCGCCCATTCCGGCTGCCTCGACGCACCCAATGTGCGCTACCTGCAGTCGCCCTATGCGCTGTTCAACGGCGATCTGCTCCTGGCAGCCTATACGCCCTCGGGCGACATGCACGTATTGCTCGGCGACTTCACCGGCCATGGCTTGCCGGCGGC
>Ga0265798_10008656_pt1 | contig 12917 bp, 10 predicted proteins | sample P3T30metagenome_FD_192430 | JGI IMG/M metagenome (GOLD analysis project Ga0265798, IMG submission 192430) | Plant litter microbial communities from East Loma Ridge, Irvine, California - P3 T30 | ecosystem: Environmental > Terrestrial > Plant litter > Unclassified | place: USA: California...
CACTGCACATACCCTCATCCAGCTCCGCCAGCATCGCAGCCTCTGCCTGGTCAGTGCACGACTGCCTGGCTGAAACGCGTCGCCTCGCCTCTTCACCATTCGAATGACCGGCAGGCCCTTTCCCCAGGCTGCTCACCAAGGATTTTCACCATGTCCATGCTCAAAGACCCGTCGCAGAAGTACCGTGCGTTCCCGACTATCGACCTGCCCGACCGCACCTGGCCGTCGAAAGCCATCACGGTGGCCCCTATCTGGTGCAGCTCCGACCTGCGAGACGGCAATCAATCGCTGATCGAGCCCATGGACGCGGCAAAGAAGCTGCGCTTCTGGAAAACCCTGGTCGCCGTTGGCGTGAAGGAAATCGAAGCCTCCTTCCCCTCCGCCTCGCAGACCGATTTCGATTTCGTGCGCACCCTGATCGAAGACGGCCACATCCCGGACGACACGACCATTCAGGTGTTGACCCAGGCCCGCGAAGACCTCATTGCGCGCACGTTCGAATCGCTCAAGGGCGCCAAGAAGGCCATCGTTCACCTGTACAACGCGACGTCGCCGTCCTTCCGCAAGATCGTGTTCAACCAGGACAAGCAGGGCGTCAAGGACATCGCGGTAAATGCCGCCAAGCTGTTCGTCAAATACGCAGCCCAGCAGCCTGAAACCCAGTGGACCTTCCAGTACTCCCCGGAAACCTTCAGCGCCACCGAGCTCGAGTTCGCCAAGGAAGTCTGCGATGCGGTGATCGAGGTGTGGAATCCCACCCCGCAGAACAAGGTCATCCTCAACCTGCCGGCCACCGTGGAGGTGTCCACGCCCAACATCTATGCCGACCAGATCGAATGGTTCGGCCGCCATATCAACCGTCGCGACAGCGTGCTGTTGAGCCTGCACACGCACAACGACCGTGGCACCGGCGTGGCTGCGACCGAGCTGGGTCTGATGGCCGGCGCGGATCGCGTCGAAGGCTGCCTGTTCGGCAACGGCGAACGTACCGGTAACGTCGACCTGGTGACCCTCGGCTTGAACCTGTACACCCAGGGCGTCGATCCCGAGCTGGACTTTTCCGACATCGACGGTATCCGCAAGGTGGTCGAAGAGTGCAACCAATTGCCGGTGCATCCTCGTCATCCGTACGTGGGCGATCTGGTTCACACCGCGTTCTCCGGCTCGCACCAGGATGCCATCCGCAAGGGGTTCACCCAGCAGAAGGAAGGCACGTTGTGGGAAGTGCCTTACCTGCCGATCGACCCGGCCGACATCGGTCGCAGCTACGAGGCGGTCATCCGCGTGAACAGTCAGTCGGGCAAGGGTGGTATCACCTACCTGCTGGAACAGGAATACGGCATCAGCCTGCCGCGCCGCATGCAGATCGAGTTCAGCCAGGTGGTACAGGGTGAAACCGACCGCCTGGGCCTCGAGATGACCGCCCAGCAGATCTACGCCCTGTTGCGTAAGGAGTATCTGCAGGCCAACACGCCTTACGCGCTGATCAGTCATCGGTTGCAGGAAGAAAACGGCAACAGCGCCGTGGACGTCGAAGTGCACAGTGACGGAGAAACCCAACACTGGCGTGGCAAGGGCAACGGCGCGCTGGAAGCGCTGGTCGCCTCCATGCCAATCGCCGTCGAGATCATGGACTACAACGAACACGCTATCGGCGCAGGCACGAACGCCAAGGCCGCAGCCTACATCGAGCTGCGGGTGGCCGGTGGCCGTCCCGTGCATGGCGTGGGTGTGGATGAAAACATCACCACGGCCAGCTTCAAGGCCCTGTTCAGCGCGCTGAACCGGTCGCTGAGCCAGCAGGAAGCCAAGGCGGCCTGACGCCTCAGGCCACACAAGAGCCGGCCCATCAGGGCCGGTTTTTTTATGCCTGCGCTACCCCGTAGGAGCGGTCATCGGCCGCGAAAAACACACCGCAGTGTGTCAGGCATAACGCCATGAACCCTTCGCGGCCACAGACCGCTCCCACAAGGGATCGCAGATCTCCGTAGGAGCGGTCATTGGCCGCGAATAAGTCGCTGCGGTGAATCCTGCTTAGCGGAGCTCGAACTCATCGGCATCCAGATCGGCTGGAAACTTGCTTCGGTAGGCATGCAGTGCCTGAGCATTCAGAGCTATGTGAAACACCCCATCGGCTTCTCCTGCGCAGAGCAGGGATTCGCCCTGGAAGTCCAGCACCTGGCTGTCACCCGTATACGCAAAGCCCTTGCCATCGGTGCCCACGCGGTTCACCGCCGCCACGTAGCAGAGGTTCTCGATCGCCCGGGCCGGCAGCAGGCGGTTCCAGTGAATGCGCCGCGCGCCTGGCCAATTGGCCGTGTACAGCAGCAGATCGGTGCCTTGGGCATCGCGGCTCCACACCGGAAAACGCAGGTCGTAGCAGATCAACGGACGTACGCGCCAGCCCCTAACGGAAAACACCGCCTGAAGCTCGCCAGCACTGTAGTGCTCGTGCTCTCCAGCCATGCGAAACAGATGGCGCTTGTCGTAATGCAGCATCTGGCCGTCCGGGCACGCCCACAACAGGCGGTTGCGATAGCTGCCGTCTGCAGCCTGGACGATCACGCTGCCGGTCACTACCGCGTCGAGCTTGTCGGCCCACGCCAACAGCCAGCCGTGAGTCACCCCACTCTCCGGCTCGCACTGGCTTTCGGACTCCATCGAGAACCCTGTGGTGAACATCTCCGGCAGGACCACCAGATCTGCACCCCGCGCGTGCTCGAGCAAGGCATCGAAGTGCTCGAGATTGGCTTCGCGGTCGTGCCAGGCCAGCTGGGTCTGCACCAATGCGAGCTTGAGTTCCGGGGCATGCTCGACAACAGTCGCTTCACTCATATTCGGCATAATGTGCTCGCTGCCTCGCGCAGCGTCTCCTCACGTTTGGCGAAACACAACCGGATCAGGCGCTGATCCGCTACCGGGGTGCAATAGAACACCGACACCGGAATGCTCGCTACCCCATGCTCGCGCGTCAACCACAGCGCCATGTCGACATCGTTCAGGTCAGGCCGGATCGCCGAATAGTCGACCAGTTGGAAGTAGGTACCGGGCGTGGGTGTCAACGTGAAGCGGGAATCCGCCAGCAGGTCGCAGAGCAGATCACGCTTGCCTTGATAGAACGCCGGCAGCTCATCCACATGTCCAGGGTGTGCGGCCATGTAGTCGGCCAACGCGTACTGCAGCGGCGTGACCCCGCAGAAGCTGACGTACTGGTGCACCTTGCGCAGTTCCCGGTTCAGGGCCGGCGGTGCGATCACATAGCCGGTTTTCCAGCCCGTGACGTGGTAGGTCTTGCCGAACGAGCTGACCACGAACGCGCGCTCATACAAGCGTTCATGAGCGAGCACGCTGGCGTGAGCGACGCCGTCGAACACCAGATGCTCATAGACCTCGTCGCTGAGTATGTAGATGTCGCGGTCGGCGATCAGTGCCGCCAACTGGTCCAGTTCCGCAGCACTGATCAAGGCACCGCTGGGATTATGCGGCGTGTTGATGACGATCATGCGGGTGCGCGCGGTAATGGCATCGCTCAACCGCTGCCAGTCGATCGTGAAGTTCTCGGCATCCAGCTGCACGTGCACGCAGGTGCCGCCAGCCAGTTCGACCGAGGGTTCGTAGCTGTCGTAGCAGGGATCGAACACGATGACTTCATCGCCGTGGCGAATGACCGCCTGGATCGCGCAGAAAATTGCCTGGGTGGCGCCCGGTGTGATGGTGATCTCGGTTTCGGCGTTCACAGTGCGCCGGTACAGACGCTCGACCTTGGTCGCCACCTGTTCGCGCAAGGCCAGCAGGCCGGTCATGGGCGAGTACTGGTTGTGGCCTGCCAGCACATGTCGACCGACCGCCTCGAGCAAGGCGGCCGGACCGTCGAAATCCGGGAAACCCTGGGACAGATTCAAGGCGCCGGTTTGTGCGGCAAGTTGCGACATGGTGGTGAAGATGGTGGTGCCGACATTCGGCAGCTTGCTGCTGATCATGAGCTGCTCCCTGGAAAACCGTTCTCCAGTGTAGCAGGCAGACCGCATCCACCGCCGACGCGGCTTGCGCCGCTGCTACGGGGGGCGTGGTGTGTCTGATGGACCGCATCCACCGCCGACGCGGCTTGCGCCGCTGCTACGGGAGCGTGGTGCGTCTGAAGGACCGCATCCACCGCCGACGCGGCTTGCGCCGCTGCTACAGGGGTCATGGTGTGTCTGACGGACCGCAACCACCGTCGACGCGGCTTGGCCGCTGCTACGGGTTATATATTTTCCTGTAGCAGCGGCGCGAGCAGCGTCCGGCGTCACCACGGTGTATCAACGCTTGTCGCGGCGCTTCTTGTCGGCCTTCTTGTGGTGCGACATCAGGCGGCGCTTCTTGTTGACCTGCCGATCGGTGAGGGTGTTCTTGTTGCCCTCGTACGGGTTCTCGCCACCCTTGAACTCGATACGGATCGGCGTACCGACCAGCTTGAGCACCCGGCGATAGGTGTTTTCCAGATAGCGCACATACGACTTGGGTACCCGCTCCACCTGGTTGCCGTGGATCACGATCAACGGCGGGTTGGCACCACCCAAGTGCGCGTAACGCAACTTGATGCGGCGGCTGTTGACCATCGGCGGCTGGTGCTCTTGCACCGCATCCTCGAGGATCTGCGTCAGGCGGCTGGTGGGCCAACGCGTGATCGCCGATTTGAACGATGCTTGCACCGATGCATACAGGTTACCCACGCCGGTGCCGTGCAGCGCCGAAATGAAGTGGATGTCGGCAAAGTCGACGAAGAACAACCGCCGCTCCAGCTCGACCTTCACATAGTCGCGCTCGCTGGGCTGCATGCCATCCCACTTGTTCAGCGCGATGACGATGGCACGACCGGTTTCCAGGGCGAAGCCCAGCAGGTTCAAGTCGTGGTCGACCACGCCTTCGCGCGCGTCCATGACGAAGATCACCACGTTGGCGTCCTTGATCGCCTGCAGCGTCTTGACCACCGAGAACTTCTCGACTTCCTCGTGGATCTTGCCGCGCTTGCGCACACCGGCCGTGTCGATCAGCGTGTATTTCTCTTCGTTGCGCTCGAAGGGAATGTAGATGCTGTCGCGGGTAGTGCCCGGCTGGTCATAGACGATGACCCGGTCTTCACCGAGCATGCGGTTGACCAGGGTCGACTTGCCAACGTTGGGCCGACCGATGATGGCGATCTTGATGCCATCCTTCTCGCTCGGGCCCGGGATGCGCACGGCTTCCTCGCCTTCGGCCACATCGGCTTCGAGGTCGACTTCGTCATCGTCGCGCGGAAACTCGCCCAGGGCAGCTTCGAGCAACGTGTTGAGGCCACGGCCCTGGGCACCAGCCACGGGAATCGCGTCGCCCATGCCCAACGGGGCAAATTCGGCCTTGGCCATTTCCGGGTCGACGTTGTCGACCTTGTTGGCCACCAGCAGCGAGCGCTTGTTACGCTTGCGCAGGTGTTCGGCAATCATCTGGTCGGCGGCGGTGAAACCGGCGCGCGCGTCGACCAGGAACATCACGACATCGGCTTCTTCGATGGCCAGCAGCGACTGCTCGGCCATCTTTTCGTCCATGCCGTGCTCGTCACCGGAAATACCACCGGTGTCGACCAGAATGTAGGAACGCCCTTGCCAGCGCGCCTCACCGTATTGGCGATCACGGGTAAGACCAGACAGGTCGCCGACAATGGCGTCACGGCTCTTGGTCAGGCGGTTGAACATGGTGGATTTACCGACGTTGGGTCGGCCCACCAGGGCGATTACGGGAACCATGCGGCTCTCCACTGCGTTGATTCAGAAAATACAAAGGCCGCTGCAGGCAGCGGCCGGAGTTCGAGGCGCTTCAAAGGAAGCGGCTTGCCGACACCCGCGGGTGTCAGCAAGCATAGTCAATCACTGCTTGACGGTCAGGGCTTCCAGCTTGCCACTGTTGCCGAAAATATAAAGCATGTCGCCGACGACCAGCGGGCGAGCCCGCACGCCATCGCTGTCGACCCGAGTGCGGCTGACGAAACGACCGTCTACCTGGCTCAACAGATGGACATAACCTTCCAGGTCGCCCACTGCGATGTAGCTGGAAAACACTTCGGGCGCCGACAGCTGACGACGGGCCAGCTGGTCGTTGCTCCACAGGGCGGTGGTGGAACGCTCGTCGACGCCCTCCACGGTTCCCGAGGCCAGGCTGGTGTAGACGTTGCCGAAGCCCTGCGCGACACCTGCGTAGCTGGAGGCATCACGCTGCCACAGCACGCGCCCGCTTTCCAGGTCCAGGCCGGCCATGCGGCCCTGATAGGTGGTCACATACAACGTGCCACCGGACAGCAGCAGGCCGCCGTCGATATCGACCACCCGATCCAGTTCGGAGCGGCCCTGGGGCACGGCAACCCGCGCTTCCCAGACCGGCACGCCGTTGGAAACGTCCAACGCCACGACCTTGCCGGTCGACAGCCCGGCAATCGCCAGCTGGTTGGTCACCAGCGGCGCGCCCGTACCGCGCAGGGTCAGCACCGCCGGGGTGCTGTCGTACAGCCAGCGCTGGTCGCCAGTGCTGGCATCCAGGCCGATCAGGCGATCATCCTGGGTCTGCACTACAACGACGTTGCCATTGTTGGCCGGTGGCGCCAGCACTTCACTGTTCACCCGCGCCTTCCAGCGCTGTTCGCCGGTATCAGCGTCCAGAGCGATCACATCACCACGCAGAGTCCCCAGGGTCACCATGCCGTAGCTCACACCGACGGCACCGGAAACCGGCTGGTCCAGATCCTTCTTCCACAACACGTCACCGGTCATGCGGTTCATCGCGACCACTTCACCGGTTACATCGGCGGCGTAGATACGGTCGTTCTCGACGGCCGGCACGAGCATGTTGTAGGTCTTGCCCTGGCCATCGCCGATACCGCGGCTCCAGACCTTCTGCAAGGACACTTCTTCCTTGAAGTCGGTCAGCTCGGCCGGTGGCAGTTCCTTCTTGCTGTTGCTGCTGCAACCCACGGCCATCAAGGCCAGGGCCAGCAATGCTGCATGTTTCCAACGGATCACGTCACGCATCCCCTTTGGCCAGGTCGTCGAGCTTGATTTGAAGGCCACCCACCGCCGCTTCATCGGACAGCGCAGCCTTGGCTTTTTGATAGGCGGCATAAGCGTCGTCGCTGCGGCCCAGTTGCACCAGCAGGTCGCCCTTGAGCTCTTCGCGGGCCGCCAGGAAGGCCTTGTCGGTGTCGCCGTCGAGCAGCTTCAAGGCGTCTTCGGCCTTGTTCTGCGCGGCCATGACCTGTGCCAGGCGCTGACGCGCAACCTCACCCAAGGTGGTGTCGGCTGGCTTGTCGACCACCGTCTTGAGCTCGGCTGCAGCGTCATCGAGCTTGCCGGCATCGACGGCAGCCTTGGCCAGGAACAGGCTGGCGTACTGCGCGTAGGCAGTACCGCCGAACTCGTTCTTGAGCTTGCCGGCCAGATCCGCCACCTGGGCGGTATCGGGCTTGCCGGTCGGGGTCAGGCTGGCTTCCAGCAACTGCTGGTACAGGTTGGAAGCGCTCTGCGACTGGTTGCTCTGGTATCGGGTCCAGGCTTGCCAGCCGAACACGATGACCAGGGCCAGCAGGCCACCAGTCACCAAGGGCTTGCCGTTACGCTGCCACCAGTCCTTGAGTTCGCCCATTTGTTCGTCTTCGGTACTCGACACCCCAATGCTCCTATTCGCGCAAATGCTTGATGCTTGCTTGATTCAGCCCTGCACAACGCAGGTCGCCAGATGATCGGCCAATGCCGACCAGGCAATGTTCTGTTGTTCGCCCTGGCCGCGCAGGGGTTTGAAACCTACCACTTGTTGGGCCAGTTCGTCGTCCCCCAGGATCAAGGCATGCAACGCACCGCTCTTGTCGGCTTTCTTGAACTGACTCTTGAAGCTGCCGGCACCGGCATTGACCATCAAGCGCAGCCCAGGCACCTCGTCGCGCAGCCGCTCGGCCAGGGTCAGACCTGCCAGCTCGGCCTGCTCGCCAAATGCACACAGGTACACATCGACCTGTCGGGAAATCGACTCGGGCACCTGCTCCAGGGTTTCGAGCAGCAGGATCAGACGCTCGATGCCCATGGCAAAGCCCACGCCTGGTGTCGGCTTGCCGCCCATCTGTTCGACCAGGCCATCATAGCGGCCACCGGCACACACGGTGCCCTGGGCGCCCAGCTTGTCGGTGACCCATTCGAAGACGGTCTTGCTGTAGTAGTCCAGGCCACGCACCAGCTTGGGGTTGATCACGTAGGGAATGCAGGCGGCGTCCAGACGCGCCTTCAGGCCGTCGAAATGCACGCGCGACTCGTCGTCGAGATAATCGGCCAGCTTCGGTGCGTTGACCAGCACCGCCTGGGTTTCCGGGTGCTTGGTATCGAGCACGCGAAGCGGGTTGGTTTTCAGACGGCGCTGACTGTCTTCGTCGATCTGGTCCAGGTGCGCGGTGAGAAACTCCACCAGCGCCTCGCGATAGCGACCGCGGGCTTCGCTGGTGCCCAGGCTGTTGAGTTCCAGGGTGACCGCGTCACGGATCCCCAGCAGCTTCCACAGCCGCCAGGTCAGCACGATCAGCTCGGCATCGATGTCCGGGCCGTCGAGGTTGAAGACCTCCAGGCCAATCTGGTGAAACTGGCGATAGCGCCCTTTCTGCGGCCGCTCATGACGAAACATCGGCCCCATGTACCAGAGCTTCTGCACCTGGCCACCACCGCTCAAGCCATGCTCGAGCACTGCGCGGACACAGGCTGCGGTGCCTTCCGGGCGCAGGGTGAGGGAATCGCCGTTGCGATCCTCGAAGGTGTACATCTCTTTCTCGACGATATCGGTGACTTCGCCGATGGAACGCTTGAACAGGTCGGTGAACTCGACGATGGGCATGCGGATCTGGCGGTAGCCGTAGCCGTCCAGCAAACCGGCCACGGTGCCTTCGAAGTAGCGCCACAGCGGCGTCTGCTCGGGCAGGATGTCGTTCATGCCACGAATGGCTTGCAGAGTCTTGCTCACAAAATATCCTTAGAAATCCCGGTTAGCCGCGAATGATCAACGCCGCGTCGGCTTCGACCTTTTCCGCTGCCTTCTGCCGGATCAGCCTTTCGAGCTCATCCACCAGATTGTCGTTGGTCAGTTTCTGTGACGGCTTGCCGTCGATGTAGATCAGGTTTGGCGTACCGCCAGTCAGGCCGACATGGGCCTCCTTGGCCTCGCCCGGTCCGTTGACCACGCAACCGATGACCGCGACGTCCAGCGGCACCAGCAGGTCTTCGAGACGCCCTTCCAGTTCGTTCATGGTCTTGACCACGTCGAAGTTCTGTCGCGAACAGCTGGGGCAGGCAATGAAGTTGATGCCACGCGAACGCAGGCGCAACGACTTGAGGATGTCGTAACCAACCTTGACTTCCTCCACCGGATCGGCTGCCAGCGAAATGCGAATGGTGTCGCCGATACCGTCGGCCAGCAGCATGCCCAGACCGACCGCCGACTTGACCGTGCCGGAGCGAAGGCCACCGGCCTCGGTGATGCCCAGGTGCAAGGGCTGGATGATCTGCTTGGCGAGCAGGCGATAGGCGTCGACGGCCATGAACACGTCGGACGCTTTCACGCTGACCTTGAAATCGTGGAAATCCAGGCGCACCAGATGCTCGACGTGACGCAGCGCCGACTCGACCAGCGCTTCGGGCGTCGGCTCGCCGTACTTCTTCTGCAGGTCCTTTTCCAGCGAGCCTGCGTTGACACCTATACGGATCGGGATCCCGCGGTGGCGGGCGGCATCGACCACGGCGCGCACGCGGTCTTCGCGACCGATGTTGCCGGGGTTGATGCGCAGGCAGTCCACGCCCAGTTCGGCCACGCGCAGGGCGATCTTGTAGTCGAAGTGGATGTCTGCCACCAGCGGCACGCTGACGCGCTGCTTGATGCGACCGAACGCCTCGGCGGCGTCCATGTCGGGCACGGACACGCGCACGATGTCGGCACCGGCATCGACCAGACGTTGGATCTGCCCCACGGTGGCATCGACGTCATTGGTATCGGTGTTGGTCATGCTCTGCACGGCAATGGGCGCATCGCCCCCCACCGGCACCGAGCCAACCCATATTTTGCGCGATTCGCGGCGCTTGATCGGAGATTCACCGTGCATGTTATTGCCCCAGCTTCATGCGAGCAGTATTGCCCTTGGTAAAGGGCGCGACATCCACCGCTTGACCGTTGTAAGTGACCTGGGCGGCATTGGCCACGCCCAGGCGTATGGCGAACGGCGGCTTGCCGCCGACCTGAAGGTTCTCGCCGGAACGCTTGAGACCGCTATACAGGACCTTGCCGGTGGCATCACTGACCTGGGTCCAGCAATCGGCGACGAAATTGATCCCGACCTGGCCTTGCCCGGCAACTGGAGCTTCAATGGGCGCAGGGACGGCAGCCGGTTCGGCAGCACTGCTAGTCGGGGCGCTGCTCGGGCTCGGCGCGGCAACGATCGCTGGTGTCTGCGCCGCAACCGGCGGCTGCGCCGCGGTGGCGGCAGGCGTACCGGTGGTGGCCGGGTCGACCGGGGCCTGGCCCTGGTTCAGGCTCAAGGCCGTCGGCTCGCCTTCGCGCGCCGCCACGACCGCCTGGTCTTCAGGCTCGTCGAGCGGATGGATCTGGGTGGTGCCATCGGCACTTTCGACTTCGACGTGCTCCAGCGCGACGTTGGTCGGATCGGTGCCCCGCGCGGTGGTCTTGTCCTGCCACCAGAGGAAACCGCCACCCACCAGCGCCAGTACCAGCATCAGGCTGACGATGCGCAGCAGGTTGTGAGCCAGGCGCGATGGTTCTTCGATGCGACCCAGGCCATGCACGTTGCTGCCCTGCGCATTGGTGCCCGTGTACTGGTCGAACGCCTGCACCAGTACTGCCTGATCCAGGCCCAGCAACTTGGCATAGGCGCGGATGTAGCCACGGGAAAAGGTGTGCCCGGGCAGCTTGTCGAACGCGCCCGCTTCCAGGTTGGCCAGCGAGGTGGGCGTGAGATTGAGCCGGGCGGCCACCTCAGGCAACGACCACTCTTTGCTTTCGCGGGCCTGACGCAAGGTATCGCCGGGGTTTACACGAGAGCCTGCTGCTACTTCGGGATGCGCCGCTTTCATCTTTGCTCCGACAGGTATTGCTGATATTCCGGCGTACCGGGATAAAGCCGTTTGAGTTGCAGGCCATAACTGGCGGCCTTGTTCTTGTCTTCGTAGACTTTCGCCAGACGCGTGCCAAGCAGCAGGCTGCGCGCGGTGTGCTCGCTCAACTGGGTGAACCGGTCGAAATACTCCTTGGCCGGCACATAATGCATGTCCTGGTATGACATCTCGGCCATTTCCAGCAATGCACGGGGCTGCTGACGGTTGAGCCGCAGGGCCTTCTCCAGGTTCTGCTGTGCCACCTCGCGTTGCCCAAGGGCCACTGCGGTCATGCCGAGGTTCTCGAAGACCCGTGAACGCTCCGGGTAAAGCGTATCGGCGGCGGCCTTCTCGAACAGTTCATAGGCTTCCTTGTAGCGTTTCTGCTCGTACAGGAAACTGCCGTAGTTGTTCAGGATACGGGCATCGCTGCGAGCGTTCAAAGCCTTGCGAAAATGCTGCTCGGCGAGCTCCGGTTCCATCTCCGCCTGGAACACGAGGGCCAGTGCGGCATTGGCGTCGGCGTCGGAGCTGTTCAGCTCCAGGGCCTTCTTCAAGGGAATCTTCGCCCGTTCGGTACTGCCTTCCTGCAGGTAGCCCAGGCCCAGTTGCACATAGGCCTGACGTGCCTCGTCCCGCCCCTTGCTGGTGTCCATCGGGTTGACCTTGCCCGTGGTGACGCAGCCGGTCAGCAAGGCGAATACGATCAGCAGCGCAGCGCGCAGGGTCATGGGGTTCCTCTCGTTCAGTTCCGATTCGCGGCAGTTTGCGGCATATCGGCCTCAGCGCCTAATTGGCGTACGGCGATGTAGCGTTCACTGCGGCGCGTGCGGTCCATGACCTGACCCACCAGCTGGCCACAGGCCGCGTCGATGTCCTCGCCGCGGGTGGTGCGTACGGTGACGTTGAAGCCAGCCTGATGCAGGTGATCCTGGAAACGACGGATCGCATTGTTGCTCGGGCGCTCGTAGCCGGAATGCGGGAACGGGTTGAACGGAATGAGGTTGACCTTGCAGGGCACGTTCTTGAGCAACTCGACCATTTCCACGGCGTGCTCGAGCTGGTCGTTGACGTCCTTGAGCAGGGTGTACTCGATAGTCAGCACGCGCTTCTCGCCCAGCTGCGACATGTAGCGCTGGCACGACTCGAGCAGCATCTTGAGCGGGTACTTCTTGTTGATCGGCACCAACTGGTTGCGCAACGCGTCGTTGGGCGCGTGCAGCGACAGGGCCAGGGAGACGTCGATGTGATCGGCGAGCACGTCGATCATGGGCACGACACCCGAGGTCGACAGGGTGACCCGGCGTTTGGAGATGCCATAGCCCAGGTCATCCATCATCAGGCGCATGGCCGCGATGACGTTGTCGAAGTTCAGCAGCGGCTCGCCCATGCCCATCATTACCACGTTGGTGATGGCACGGTCGACGGTCGCCGGGACGCTGCCGAAGGATTTGTTGGCAATCCACACCTGGCCAATGACTTCGGCGGCGGTGAGGTTGCTGTTGAAGCCTTGTTTGCCGGTGGAGCAGAAACTGCAATCCAGCGCACAGCCCGCCTGGGACGACACACACAAGGTGCCACGCTTGCCCTGGGGGATGTACACGGTATCGACGCAGCTGCCGGACGCCACGCGCACCACCCACTTGCGGGTGCCGTCGGTGGAGATGTCCTCGCTGACCACTTCGGGGCCGCGGATCTCGGCACAGGCCTTGAGCTTTTCGCGCAGGGCCTTGCCGACGTTGGTCATGGCATCGAAATCGTCCACGCCAAAATGGT
>Ga0265798_10008658_pt1 | contig 12914 bp, 15 predicted proteins | sample P3T30metagenome_FD_192430 | JGI IMG/M metagenome (GOLD analysis project Ga0265798, IMG submission 192430) | Plant litter microbial communities from East Loma Ridge, Irvine, California - P3 T30 | ecosystem: Environmental > Terrestrial > Plant litter > Unclassified | place: USA: California...
TGTTTCAAGCTATTCAAATTATCTTGATCTCCTTTAATATCCTTCCAGTTACTGTTGGGAATGCCACTCGTGTATTGTAAGAGGTGTCGAATTCTGATGCTGTCAGCCCAGGCTGGGAGCTCTTGGATGTACTTAGACACCACATCGTCAAGGCTCAATTGGTTGTGTTCTTTCAGTATCATAATGGCAACTGCGTTGAATTCCTTTGCAATGGAGCCAATATTGAAGCGGTGTTCCTTGCTGAGCATTTCCTTGCTGTTTGCTTTGGCCGGACCGAATGATCCCAAATAGATCTGTTTACCAAATTGCATTACCAATACGTTGCCATTAAAAACGCCAACGTCATGCGCATCCTGTATGAGGTCTCTAATCTGGTCCTTTTTATGTTGGCTGAAGGCCTTTAACTGCAAGGTTGAGAGCAAGATGAAGAAGATTAATCTGCTCAGAATCATCGATTTCGCTGTTGTCATAGCTAATAGATAAGCGCTGCCGGTATTTGTTACAATTGGAGATCAATGATCGCGCTAGCGGAATATCTAAGTTCCAATTTAACCCCCAATCAAACAAACCTGAATGACAACCGTTGTTGTTGCAATACGTCAATCGATTTGCTCAACTTTCTCCTGATGCACTCAGCGATTCAATCCGTAATTCTATGACCAACGACGAGAATCCACGATCACATGCAAATTCAGCACTTTCATTCAGCCATAAAGTCTGGATTGTAACCGGAATACTTACTTTATCTGTTATCGTCATCTTTGTCTTGAAGGCAGCCTTTAGCGTATTATTGATTGTTTTGGCCGCTTGCCTTATTGCAGTATTCTTTCATGGACTAGGGGATATGATTGAGCGATTTACAAAGTTAAGTCACAGTGTGTCTGTGTTCATTGGAGTGCTCATTACAATTGCTTTTCTTTCGGGAATTTTTTGGTTCATGGGCAGCACGATACAGGCACAAATTGCAGAGCTAAAAAGCGATCTCCCTGAAATGATTGATAAAGCTAAGGCTTCACTGAATGGTTCAACGGTTGGTAAGAAAATTTTGGAAAGCGTTGGGGGCTTTGATGACAGTAAAATGATGTCTACCGCTAAGGGTGTGTTTAACACCAGCTTTGGGGTGATTGGCGATCTTTACATCATTATCTTTCTAGGTATTTTCTTTACAGTTGATCCATCAATATACAAGGAGGGGATCATCAAGTTAACGCCAGTCCCCGGAAAAAAAGATGCCAGGATTGTAATGGATCGCATCAGCGCAGTTCTGAAAGGCTGGTTGAAAGGTATGTTACTGGCGATGTTTCTCATTGGTATATTAACCTTGATTGCATTAACGATATACAAAATTCCCCTTGCCTTAACCCTGGCTATATTAGCAGGAATCATGAATTTCATACCAAATTTCGGCCCGCTCATCGCAATGGTTCCGGCAGTACTTATTGGTTTCACGATAAGTGTAAATATGGCTATAATCATTGCCATCACCTATCTGGTTATCCAAACCATTGAAAGCAACGTAATCACGCCGATGATCCAAAAGAAGATGATTAATTTGCCTCCCGCTTTAACAATATTGAGCCAGGTACTCATGGGTACAGTGTCGGGATTTTTAGGAATCTTACTGGCCACACCACTTCTTGCAATCATCATAGTACTCGTAGATGAACTTTATGTGAAGAAGCAAAAGATAATAGCGCTAAGTAGCGACCAATTCAATGAGAAATAGTGTTACAAATACACATTTTTCAGCTTATCTTGAAGAAGATAGCATCCATTTCAGTATAGAATCCGTAAGTTAAATAAAGCCTTAGCCTTAAACCGAAGTATCTATATGTTTCAAGTCATCTCCAACTTACTAAGAAACTCCGGGGAGTTTCCATCCAGGATTAGAAAACGACACACCATGTTTTGGACTGATCCAGATGCTGAATTGGTGCGAAACACGAAGATGCATGAAGGAATGCCACTTCATTCCTGGCAAGATGTTCCGAACTGGCAAAGAAAATTAAGCAATAAGTACAATGCGAGAGAATTTGCAAAGCTTCTTGGGTGTACTGTTGCAGATCTTTACTGGAAGGGAAGAGACCTTAGTTCGCTGGATTTCGATTCGATTCCAACACAATATGTAATCCGGCCGACAATCGGACATGGATCCAAGGGCGTGTTTATCATGGATGAAGGTTTAAATCATTTTGACCAAAAGCTGTATTCGACAGAACAAATCCGGGAGCGGTTACAAGCCGACCTGGATAAACATCCAGCTTTAGAATTTCTGTTTGAGGAATTTGTACAGACCGAAGGCGGGAAATTTGCTATTCCCAACGACTTTAAATTTCTTTGCTTCAATGGTGAGGTTGCTTCTATTGCTGTCATCGATCGAGTAGCGCCCAAAGTCGGATATAGCTACTTCTATGATGAGCATTGGAACAAAATGGAGCGACTGCATCACTTGTATCCGGGCAAGGATGAACCGGAAAAGCCAAAATGTTTCGACGAGATGTTGGAACAGGCAAAACGGCTGAGTAAAGCATATGGCATCTTTGTGAGAATCGATTTTTTCGCGACTGTCAATGGCCCTGTCTTCTGTGAATTCACGCCGACACCTGCACTAGGAAGAGGGTTTACAAAGTATGGTAAAAATTTACTTCTGAAGTACTGGGACCAATATTGCCCCGGAATGATTTAATAGACAGCTGGCTAAGCGGTTTAAATTTCTGCACTAATTCGCTTTGTTGAAGGAGGCTATGATAGCATCAACCCAAAGGGCGTGCATTTTGCCTGAATAGTGAAGCCCATCTTGAGCAACTAATGTAGGGTCTGATGTCACCCTGTTTGATAACAATGTGATGTTGGTGTAAATCACACCCCGTGCAGTGGCCTCCGCCTTGTTAATGGCATTGAACGCGGCAATATCTTCCGTAATTTTCTGCCTGTCGCGGCCGCTGTTTCTTCCAAATGGTGTTTGGCCCCAATCTGGTATGGAAATTACAGCAACGTGGCTTGGCTTGCCTCCAGAATACAGGATGGCGCGGTTCAGTAGATCTTTAAATTGTGATCGGTAAGTAGTTTTCGACAAGCCCTGATATTGATTATTAACACCAATGAGAAGACTTACAAAATCGTACTTCCTGGTAATGTTTGCTGCAATCACAGCCTTTTGTAAATCGTTTGTTGTCCAGCCGGTGCGGGCAATCACCCTCGGTGCAGCAAAGTTCTTCCCTCTCGAATTTAGTTTTGATACCAATAGATATGGAAAGCTTTGTGCCTGCGAGACGGACTCCCCGATGGTATAGGAGTCTCCGAGGGCAAGGTAGCTTTGTTGGGGCGCTGTTGTTGAAATAGCAGCGATTTCATTCTGCTCAGAATTTGCCCGTTCAGGGCTATTTTCATTTTTGCTGCATCCAAACAAAAGCAGCATTAAAAATAATGTGGAGGAGATCTTCATTGTTCAATAACCCGCTAGTTGTCAAATAGTTTTTAGTTGAATCGCTCTTTCGTTTGGAAATGATTGCTACAGGTAATCTGGACGCTTTTTTGTTATCTGACTGAGCCGGTATAGCGTCTATTGTTTGATTTTGCCTGTGGAAACTGTTGAATATCACACGAATTTGAACTAAATTGTAGAAGATGAATAATATAGAGCCAAGCGAAAACCCAGAGTTCTACAAATGGGGTGTTTTTTATTACAATCCTGATGATGACCGCATCCTGGTGCCTAAGAAAGTCAAGACGATGGGCTGGACCTTCAACTTTGCAAAGCCAGAAGTATACCACTTTTTGTTTATCGTAGGTGTAATTATCTGGTTATCAAACAAATTCGGGTAATAATGGGCTAGCGCAGGCCTAAGATCCAATTTACCTGAAATGAATCGGTCACTTCTATCAGGCCCTGAGTTTCATGATCCTTGTCCTTGAGCAAACCACTACTAACAGCCAATTTTTCCTCGAAAGACTTACGCTCATGAACGTTTTTACAAGGCAGAAATATCGAAATGTGGTTTCCGATTCTTCTGCCTTCGTCATGAACCAGGTCTGAGCCATGAATGATGATCCGTTCCGAGATTAGCGAGCCGATGATCACTGGTGCCGCTGCAAAATCATCTAGTGCTTTTTCGAAAAGCTCAAAATGCAGCATGCCACCAAAGCAGCCTTGATAGAAGGTAAGTGCTGCTTTGCAAGTCCCTGGAAAGGTAATGAATACGCTACTTCTCAACATGCTTATACCTTGACGCTCCATATCAGATGGATTAGGCATCCGGGATTTCTGGTTCAACCAGCCTTTTGAGTTTATCCAGACATTCTTGCCAGCCCAGGTAACACATGTCCGCAGGGATTACATCCGGGATGCCGGTTTGTTCGATCTTGAGATCAGTTCCCGCAGATACGCCATTTAACCAGATTGTGGTAGTGATTTCCCCAGGTAGGGCAGGATCATCAAACTTGTCCGAATACCTAATGTACTCCTGTGGCCTGATCTCCTGAAATACGCCACTAAAGGATTGTGCAGTTCCGGTCGTGAAATTCACGAAAGACATTCTGAACTGTCCGCCTTCCTTGAAGTCCATCTCGTGTATCTGGCATAGAAAGCCATATGGCGGATACCAGCTTGGTATCGCTAAGGGATCTGCAAAAGCGCGGAAAACCTTTTCGGGACTCGCCTGTAGAACCCGGTGTAATGTTACTGTGTTATTTTTCATTTTGCCTGGTTTTGTTAGAAAGAAAATTTATTAAATAGCGATGGTTTGCTGCCTGCTGGAAGGGTGGTAGCTTCTCATAAGCGAATTGATAAACTGTTTAATAGCTTGGGTAAGTTCGAAACCGAACTGCTTGCAGCTTCCGGTTATAGATATAAGAAACTGCAAGAATGGCTAAGAATACCAGTGGCATCAGCATGAAGCCAATATTCTTATCTACACATGCATGACTGATAAATGCAAAAATCAGGTTAAAGGCTAGTCCTGCATAAGCCCATTCCTTCAACAGTCCTGGTGTATTTGGATAGGCAATTGCGATTACGCCTAATACTTTACAGATGATTAAGGTGTACGCGAAATAATTAGGATACCCCAAGGGCTTTGTCCCAGCATTGAAATATTCGTGTGCGAAAAGCAGGGTGCCGAGTGGCATTAGTCCTTCCCAAAGTACAAGGATTAGCGTAGCGGTCCAAAAAATGGTTTTTATCTTTTTCATGGTGAACGGAGTTAGTTATTACTGCTTTTTGCTGAAATATATCTGACGAAATTTTCAAGGATAGCTTGCCAGCCTTGTTTTTGCATTTCAAGCTCGTTTTCTGTTTCTGCATCGAAGGTGCTCGTAATGGTCGTTGTGCCATTTTCAGCGGCAAACCAGGTGTTCACTTTTCTACCATCCGACATTGCATAGCTGATTTCCTGAAGTGGTTCAACCTTCTCATATTGGCCTTCAAAATCGAAACCAAAGCTTCCATCTTTGGCTTCCATCCGGTGTTTGAACTTGCCACCGACGCTGAGGTTGTTTTCACTGGCTGGACAATACCAGCTAGGGTCTGCAGCATTCCATTGCATAATATCATTTGGATCATTCCAGGCTTCCCAAACTTCCGATATTGGAGCATTTACGGTTGCTTTAACCGTGATCTTTGTTGCTGTTGTCATGGCTTCTGTTTTTGATTGTAATTTATATTATAAAGTTGCTGGGATTTCCGAAGTTGAAGCTGTTGTAAAAACGACAATTTAGGGGTGGATTGCGACAATACAATATGTAACTTGTGGAGTAGTACGGATACGTACTGTAATATTTAAGATTATGCGCATTTCGGTTTTTGTTCCCAATCAGGGTGTGATTGAAGCGATCACACCACCATTCAGGACCTTTAATACAGCCAATGAATTCCTGACGGCGTCCGGTAAAAAGTCCATCTTTAAAGTTGAGTATGTAGGCTTAACGGAATATGTATCTGCCAGTGGCGGAGAATACATGATTAAAACAGACGGCCTACTGAATGATTTGAGGGAAACTGACCTGCTGGTGATACCGCCAACCTTCGGGAATCCGGAGCTAGGCATACAAGTGAATGCAGAAGCAATCCCATATTTTAAGGCACTGCACGAAAAAGGAGCCTCACTTGCCAGCTTATGTGCAGGTGCTTTTTTACTTGCGGAAACCGGCTTGTTGAACGGAAAGAAATGCTCCACGCACTGGGCACACATTGCAGCGTTTAAAGAAAGATATCCTCTAGTTGAAGTTGAAGATGGTGCTGTAATTACGGAATATGATAACATTTATAGCAGTGGAGGTGCCAGTAGTTTGTGGAATTTGCTTCTGTATCTCGTAGAGAAATTTGCCGATCGGGAAACGGCAGTGATGATCTCGAAGTATTTCGCAATAGATATCGGGAGGGATAGCCAGTCGCAATTTGCCATTTTCAAAGGTCAGCGTGACCATAAGGATTCAGGTATCAGGCAGGTACAGGAATACATTGAGAAGAATTACGATGAAAGAATAACGGTGGAAGTCCTTGCTGCGCATTTGCTTGTTGGTAGAAGAACTTTTGAGCGGCGGTTTAAGGAGGCCACAAATAACACCCCACTGGAGTACATACAACGCGTAAGAATAGAGGCCGCAAAGAAATTCTTCGAGGCCTCGAGTAAAAATGTATCCGATGTGATGTATGATGTTGGTTATACGGACACCAAAGCGTTCCGGGATGTATTTAAAAAAGTGACTGGTCTTACGCCAATAGAATATAGGAACAGGTTTGCAAGACCGGTTTTGACTAACGACTACCTGTGATCCATCGTGGTAACCTATGAAAGTCAAGAATAGTTCTACTGCCTATTGGACCGAAGGCTTTTGATATTCATTAGTACAATAGCAGCGATGATCAATAGTATGCCGATCCATTGCACAAGATTTACGGGTTCCTTTAACAAGATGTAAGCAAACATTACAGAAACTGGAAGTTCTACTGAAGCGATGATGGTTCCAAGTCCTATACCGGTATGTGGCATCCCACTGGTAAATAGCAGCGGTGGCAGGATTGTACCGAATAAAGCCAGAAAAACGCCCCAAGGCCAATAAATCCCAAAGTTAAAGTTCTCATATGATGATGTGGTGCCGAAGATGAGTACTATGATGATCAAACCACCAACCAATAACCATAGGCTCCTCTTTATTGAGGGCAGGTGCGCAGCAATGCTGTTCGAAGAATATAGAGAAATGGTGTAAGACAAACCTGCTGCAAAGCCCCATGCGATGCCTTCCCAGTTCAGTTCATGCCTTGCAGAAAGGATGTTTGTGGCAAGTGCGGTACCGATGAGCACAATGAATGTGGCTACAATCTTTCTTCTGGAGGGCCATTTTTTATCCAGTACGGCTTCGAGCAATATGCCCATCCAGACCGACTGCATCAACAGTACAATGCCGACAGATACAGGAATGTATTTTACTGAGAAGTAGTAGAAGATACTGGTTAGTCCCAGTGATGTTCCACCGATCATAAGTTTTAAAATCGAATATCTGGACCTTGTTTCCTGTCGTTCTGATGGTGTCTTGAACAGGATTTGCAGCACTAGCATGACAGCTAATCCAATGGAAAACTGCGCCGTGGAGACCTGAGCAGTTGTAAATCCTTTTGCATAGGCTAGTTTGACAACCGTTGCTAGAGCGCCGTAGCTGGAGGCACCCAGACCGACCAGCAATGCTCCCTTTAATACATTTTTCTCCATTTATATTAGCTAGTAAATTTTGCTGCAAAGAAACTGAATCCAAAATTACCTTATATCAGATGGGTGTATAATTGCGGATCGTCGAAAGGAAAGTAGAGAGGAGTTTTAGCATACCGTTGAATATCAAGTTAATAACCCGTATTTTTAATTAAACAAAAAGCGATTATGTGGGCATTACTTACAATATTCCTACTGGCGATGGCGCTAAGTTGCCATGCTCAAGTCGCAGATCTGATATTATATAGTGGAAAGATTTTTACTTCTGATACAGCTAAACTTTACGTTGATGCACTTGCAATTAAAGACGGCCGGATTTTGGCAACAGGCACTGATGCTGCGGTAAAAAAGCATCAAGGCACTAACACAAAACAGATTGATCTTGCCGGCAGGCTTGTTGTTCCAGGCTTTAATGATGCTCATAATCATTTGCCAAATGCCTTAAAGTCGACCAGGATCAATATTAATGAGCTGAATCCATCCTGGCAATCTTTAGTAGACTCCATTACGCTTGTGCTAAAACATACGCCTAAGGGACAGTTCATAACGGCGAGCATAGGTCTGGATATTGCCAATAGTCCAGATGCAACACGCTTCGCTTTGGATAAGCTGGCTCCTGACAATCCTGTGTTGCTTTTATCCTGGTGGGGGCACGTGGGTATTTTTAATACCATGGCTATGGAAAAGTTCGGCATAAGAGCCACACAGCCGGATCCGAAAGGTGGACCTTATGAGCGGCTGAAAGATGGCAAAACCTTGAGCGGGAAAGCTTACGAGAAGAACGCCTATTGGCCGAATACAAGCTACAAGAAAATGATGGCCATGCGGGATGAGGAAAGACTTATTATAGATCTGCGAGCTATCAGTCAGGATTTGTTGAGCCTTGGTATTACATCCTTTCAGAATATGTGTACCGGTGCCAGCGCTGAAGATTTCGTACAATATTGGAAGAAGGCTGGATTGCCTTTGCGGATGCGACTCATACGATGGGGAGATGTAAATCCGGATGGTAGTCTAGACATACCTTCTAAACTGCTTCCAGCAGAAGTTAAGGGGCTGCCATTGCTTCGCATCAGCGGAACTAAATGGCTACTTGAAGGTACGCCGCTTGAGCAAGGGGCTGCTCAGCTGGACCCTTATCCAGGTTCAGAAAACTGGCATGGGCGGATGAATTACAGCGTTCCAGAAATGGAACAGATGATTCAGGAAGCGATTGCCCGTAAGGATCAAATCTGCTTTCATATCGGCGGTACCAAAACCATTGGTGTGATCTTAGATCTGATGAGCAAATTAGATATAGACTGGCCGATGCTGCGGCCAAGATTTGAGCATGGAGATGAGGTTGATTATACACCGGAGTATCTAGACAGAGTGCGTCGATTTGGGATAATTGTGGTGCAAAATCCTACTCACTTCGGACCTGTGCCTGGAATGCCATTGCCGCCAGCAGCCAGCCATGGAATGGCAATGAAAACACTTTTGAAAGCAGGCATCCCATTGGCCATAGGTTCTGATGGGCCGCACAATCCTTACCTCAACATCATGCTGGCTAGTACCCATCCGATGCGGCCGTCTGAAGCATTAAGCAGGGAAGAGGCCGTAATTGCATACACGAAAATGGCCGCTTATGCGGAGTTTCAGGAGCAGGAAAAGGGTACTTTGACCAAAGGAAAATATGCTGATCTGGCTGTTTTATCGCAGGACATCTTTGCTGTTCCATTCAATGACCTTATGAAAACAAGAAGTTTGCTAACGTTAGTGAATGGCGAAATCGCGCACGATGCGCGGGTAATCGGTATTAAGTAGATTTTTTAAGCCCTTCAAACCAGTTCAGGACATCACTGGAGATATTTTGCCAACCGGGTTCTCCACAGATAAAGTGACTTTTATCATCGTATATCTTTAAATCCACTCGACTACTTAAATCGCTATACCGCCCAGCTATAGTCTGAGTTAGTGAAGATGGAAAAATATGGTCCTGACCTCCAGCGATAAACAAAATAGGTACGTGCGGTTTCTCAAAGTCAATGTTGGAAAAAGAATCTAATACAAGCTGACGACTAACCTTATAACTTTCTGGGACAGCATATTTTTCATAGGCAGCAGCTTTCTCTGTTTCAGGGATTGTGTTGAAGAATGCATAATCGTACCATTTACGACTTCCGAGGAAGCAATTTTTGGAAGAGAAAAATCCAAATGCCGGTAATACGGTTTTAAGCGTCTGAAATGGTGGAAAGACATTTTTAGGTGGTGCGCCATCAATATTCACGGCTGCCGCTGCTTTACCCATTTCAACAAGTTTTAATACAGCCATTCCGGCCATGGAATGACCAATGATCAACGGTTTTTCCGGCAGTCCATCAATGATTTTTGCTAAATTATTCACGACTTCTCTGAACCCCGTATTTATTAGTTCGGGATGAATCTTCGTCCTTAGTTCCTTGGGTATACCTTCGTGTCCGGGGTTGGCAGGTGTATAAACTGAGTAACCCCTTTGTTTATAGTAACTGCTCCAATCTGTCCAGCTGGTATTATTCACAAAATTCCCATGAATGAGAACAACGGTTTTTGAATGTGCCATGGTTTGAAGTTTAGCTTTGCATACTTAAATCTATGAATAAAATAGACTAAATGTCTCCAAGTCAATGGATTAGGTGGGTTCTCTGTATGAAATAGCTAGAACTAGTGATTTACAATTAAAACAAGAGTATGCTACTTCTAAATAAAATTATCACCGTATAATGAAAACCGCATTATCGGATTTGACTACACCAAAAGCAGATGTAGCTAAATCTTTTCCGCCCTTGAACCTGAAATTTGTAATACTAAAACAATTCAGATATGAAAGTATTCATCACAGGAGCCACAGGCTTTGTTGGTTCTGCGGTTACGCAGGAGCTTATTAATAGCGGGCACCAGGTACTTGGATTAGCCCGTTCATCCGCGTCTGCGGAGAAACTTAAAGCAGTAGGGGCAGAAGTGCTGTACGGAGATCTCGAAGATAAGGAAAGTCTGCAGCGTGGTGCAAAGGCTGCAGATGCTGTTATCCATTGTGGTTTCATCCACGATTTCGCCAGGTACAACGAGGTATGTGAAGTAGATAGGCTTGCCATTTTGGCGATTGGAGCAGCGTTAGCGGGCACCGAAAAGCCGTTCATTGTAACTGCCGGCACTGCACTGGTAAGTCCAGGTCGTATGGCAACAGAAGATATCATTCCGCCGTTCAACCCCGCATTGCCGCGTGCCTCGGAACGAGCAGCGGATGACGTCGCTGCACTTGGTGTGCGGGTTTGTGTTGTGCGATTGCCGCCTTCGGTACATGACGTAGGGGATCATGGATTCATATATACACTATCTAACATCGCCCGGGAGGCAGGGATCTCTGCCTACATCGCTGATGGACTGAATCGCTGGAATGCCGTGCATAGACTTGATGCCGCACATATGTACAGGTTAGTTCTTGAAAATGCAAAGGCTGGTGCACGATTCCACGCAGTTGCAGAGGAAGAGGTTAGCATCCGCGATATTGCCGAGGCAATCGGCAGGCAGTTGAACATACCGGTGCAATCCATTTCAGCAGATCAGGCAGAGGCGCATTTTAGTTGGATCTCCGGCTTCGTAGGGATAGACTGTCCAACATCGAGTAAGCTGACAAAAGAACACCTAAACTGGAATCCTGAACACCAAACACTTTTTGCCGATATTAAACAGGGTGTTTATTCCAATCACTAAACACAATAAGTATATTGCCATATGAACAAGCAGCTGCTGCGGATCAGTTCGATTACCGAGTACCATCGCATGGCCAAGTTGCCTAAACCACAACATCCACTTCTCAGTGTTGTCCAATTTGACATGATCACACCTCCAATAACCGAAGGTTCCATTAATCTGGTTTTTGATTTCTATTCCATTTCGATGAAAAGGGTGCATCATGCAAAGTTCAAATATGGACAACAACCCAGTGATTTCGACGAAGGCGTGCTGTTTTTTATGGCACCTGGTCAGGTATTTTCAATAGAAATTGAGCGAGGTAATTCGCACCACGCTGAAGGTTGGATGATTCTGATCCACCCGGACTTTTTGTGGAACACCCAGCTTGCTAAAACAATCAAGCAGTACGAATTTTTTGGTTATGCGGTAAATGAAGCATTGCATCTCTCAGACAAAGAAGAAACCATGCTTAACCTGCTGGTGAAACAAATAGTACAAGAGTATGAGGCTAATATTGATCGCTTTAGTCAGCAGGTAATCATTGCTCAGCTTGAGCTGCTGCTTACCTATTCACAACGGTTTTATCAGCGTCAGTTTATTACGCGTAAGGCTGTGAATCATGAAATCCTTTTCCGACTGGAAAATCTTCTAAATGAATATTTCAACAGTGGTGCCCTGGCACAACAGGGTTTGCCAAGCGTAACCTACATCGCACAATCACTGCATATTTCAGCAGGCTATTTAAGTAGCCTGCTGAAATCCTTAACCGGGCAAAGTACACAGCAACACCTGCATAACAAGTTAATTGAGCTGGCAAAGGAAAAGCTCTCTACCACCAACCTTTCCGTAAGTGAAATTGCCTATGAGCTTGGATTTGAACATTTGCAGTCGTTCAGCAAAATATTCAAGACCAAAACGAATTTGTCGCCCTTGGAATTCAGAAAGTCTTATGAGTGAAAGAATTCTTATAGCTGTTCCGCTTTTATAACGAAAGCCTTAAGCTCGTGCAGCTTGCCTTCACGGAATTTCCAGCTGTCACAGTAATCATAATCGGTTGTTTTTCCACTTTTGTCTTTCAAGCTTATTTTTCCAATTACGGTAACGAAATCGCCCTCCGCAACAGCATGTTCAACCTCGAAAACTGGCGGCTCCACATAGACTTCTGCCATGTACTGCCTAACCGCTTCTTTACCGCGCAGGATACGCTCGCCGAGAAAGGTCCATACGGTGTCTTCTGTACAGTAGGTGAGAAAGCGCTCATAGTCGCCCTTCGCAACAAATGCGTTTGCTTCGCTGAGGATAGCTTTGTTGTTTGCGTTCATATCTATTGAATTATTGTCAATTTGATAGTTGTTGATGTTGAACTCGCGACGGCTTTTTCTTTATGCTTCGCTATTCTGCGGCAGCCTGAAGGGCCGTTGGTAAGCCATCCAAACTGATGCGATTTTTTTCTTCCTGGTATTTTTCTAAACCTTCGGGTCCTTTTTGCGCTGACCA
>Ga0265798_10008659_pt1 | contig 12912 bp, 12 predicted proteins | sample P3T30metagenome_FD_192430 | JGI IMG/M metagenome (GOLD analysis project Ga0265798, IMG submission 192430) | Plant litter microbial communities from East Loma Ridge, Irvine, California - P3 T30 | ecosystem: Environmental > Terrestrial > Plant litter > Unclassified | place: USA: California...
CTTTCGTTTAAGCAGCCGGGATAGGCAACTCCTCGAGCTTCTTGTCGCGGGGGTGCTCGACCAGGGGAAGACATCCCTGCTCGGCAACGATCTGGGCTACGAGCGCTTCCATGTAGTACGCAATGGAGACACCGCTGGCAGCAGCAGCTGCGCGGACCTCCAGGCGTGTCTCCGGAGACACGCGGCCCTGTAGAAGGACCGTGGGGACGTTCTGGGGTCGGTGTGCCAGTCCACGGATTGCGCTCATGAGGTCATCTTGGGCACTTAAGATGCATACACCTGCCTCATCTGGGCGCGTGTCGCGGTTAAAGTCACCAGATTTTCAAGAATCACGGTCTGTCGGCAGCGAGCCACACCTCACGGAACAGAGGGGCGCTGTCGTAATCAGATGACCTCGTCGTCAGCCAAGAAGTTCGGTGCGGAGCTGAGCAAGGAGCTGCTCGACGTACGGGCCATCGACGGCGTACCGGACGGCATAGCCGCGGCGGTCTTCGCCTGCGACATCGCCGAGGATGACGCCGGTGGACTCAAGCTCCGCGAGGTGTCGGCCGAGGCTGCTGGTGGCCACACCCGTTCCTTCTTGGATCTGGCCCTTGTAGCTATTCGGGTGCTCGATCAGGAACCGGATGATCCTCCGGTACTGAGGTGAGCGCGCGAGGGCGCTGAGGGCGTCGAGCCCGGCGGCCGGGTCCTGGGGTGCTGGCACGGAGATAACTTTCTACAGCGTGGACGGGCGGCTGCATGGAGGGGTTGTGACCGTTTGCTGAATCACTGGGCTGCGCCCCCACGAGAACGAGAGCACGGCCAGGCCAGCAGGCCCTGATGTGGTCTAGCGGTCGACAGTACTGACGAACCCCCGTAAACGGTCAAGACGGTTTTTCTCATTGGGGCCTCACCCCTTCGTGAGCTTCGCAAGGTGGACAGTGAAGGTCTGATCACCGATGGCGACGCGGTCACCATCAGCGAGCGTGTGGGGATCTCCGGCGTGCAGCTGCACAGCCGGGCCCCGTCGACGGGGAACACGACGGTTCTGTTGCCTGAGCCACGGTCTGTGATCCAGAAGCCTGCATCGTTCCAACCCGCCAGGAGGTGGCTTGTCGAGACCGAGCGTTCCGGGTCCTCGATCGTGACGAGCGGGTCGACGCCTTCGCCCTCGTCAGACGAGGGGCGTCGGGCGATCAGGGCCGTCCCGGCGACGCTCACGGGTTCCCTCAGTCGTGAACACGAGCCGTGCTTCTCGTCTGTCGCCGGCGTTTCGGACGATGGGGGCCTCGATGTCGTCGGGGAGCTCCGGGTTCGGGGTCCAGACCGCCGGCTCCGGGTCGGTGGTGGCCGTGACGATCGCCACCTGCTCATCTGGGCTTGGCATCACGGGCAGGGGCGGTGGTGTCGGGTCGACGTCGATCGGTGCTGCGAGAGCAGCGGAGCTGCCGGCGGGCATGTACGCCTCGGGCGGTGCCATGGGCGCCGGCACCTGCGACGGGCCTACCGGCTCCGGTGCACGCTGACTGGCGCCGCCTCGGTGCACGATGACGCGACCGTCGGGGTGGACGGAGAATCGGACGGTCGTGCCGTCGTCGTCAGCTGTCACGTCGAGGGGGAGCGCCTGGACGGCCGCGTGGCTGGTGAGGACCGAGATGGCCTGTTCTCGGGCAGCAGCGAGGGTGCCGGCCTCGAGTGGGACGCTGCGGCCGGGGAGGCCGACGATTCCTCGGCCGGTGGGATGCAGGATGACGTGGATCATCGGTCGTCTCTTTCGTCCTCGCGGCCGAGCGCGTAGAGCAGTGTGCTGTCGACCTTCTCGGCCACAACGTAGGCGTAATCGGCCACGGCGGCGGCGGGCACGGTGGGGTCGTCCGTCGAGAGCGTCGTGAACGGGGCGACCTCGAACGAATCGCCCTCGAGGCGCGCGACGACCGGCTCGCGCTCCTCGGTGCCGTAGATCGTGTCGCCGTCGACGACGGCGGGCACGACGTCGTCGACGGCCACGATCTGCGGCGCTTCGCCGTAGTCGATGAAGATCCCGCCGAGTGTCAGCGTCGTGCCCGTCGTCGAGTGAATCGGGGCGGTGTCGTCCCGGACGGTCCCGCTCGGGACCTTCGCGGCGGCGACGATGGTGTTGGTTTCGAGGTCGATGAGGTTCACCAGGTCGGTCGCGTTGTCGTCGGTCGGCCACACGGTGATCAGGTGCGTGTCGTCGGCTGCGGTGATGAGCGTGGGGTCGTAGTCGACCCCACGCGGTCCGGGCAGATCGTTCTTGACCGGTTCGCCGGCGGTGGGGATGGTCCACCAGCTCTTTGCGTTCGCGGCGATCGCGGTGTCTTGGGTGGCGAGGATCGCCGTGGACGTCACGGGCACGTCGACGCGCTTCACGCCGTCCTCGGTGAGGAGGGCGACCGTCTGGTCAGTCAGTGTGACCAGGGGTGCCGAGCCGAGATAGCTGACCTCGCCGGAGGCTCCCAGATCCACGCTCGTACCCGGGACACGGGCGGAGTCGTCGGTGTCGAGGGGCCAGAGGGTCAGGGCTGTGCTGCCCGCGGTGGCCAGCACGGGCCGGTTCTCGACGGTCGTGGCGTGGATGCCTGCCTGTCCTGTTGGGCCTCCGTTGCCGCGCCAGGTGACTGATCCAGTGGCGCCGTCGAGGATGGCGAGGTTCCCGTCGTTGTCGACGACGACGACGCCGCCGTCCTCGAGCAGCACAGGTGTCGAGCGCGACTGCACAGGGACGGACCAGGCCGCTTTCTGGCCGTAGCCGGGCGGGGCGAGCACGGGGAGGTTCGCGAGATAGCCGGGCGGTTCCGCGGCGGTCGGTGCGACCACGGCGGGCTCAGACCCGGTGGTGAGCACGACAGCTCCGACACCGCCGGCGATGAGCACCATGGCGAGCACCGCGGCGCCGCCCACGACGATGCGTCGACGCTTGCCCCCGTTGGATGCGACTGTGTCTGGGGGAGTGATGTCGTATGGGGTGCCGTTGGCCTCGACGACCATCAGGTGCGTGCCGTCTGGAGAGGTGGCGCGGACGCGGATGGCCTCGAGGCCGTGGTCGCGGGCGATCTTGGCCACGGCGGCGATACCGGCGTCCGTGGGCGGTTCGTCCATGCCGATATCGACGGGGGCCCCGTTGACGGTGATGGAGCTGTCGTCCCGGAGATCGAGGGTGACGACGGGGAACGGGGGGACGGTGGTCGGGTCGAACTCAGGCATTCGTTTTCACTCCGTAGAACTCCCAGTGCCAGGCCTCGTGCGGGCCACGACCGCCGGGCTTGGCCCAATCGGGGTGGACCCACCCGTAGGTGCCGGCGTTGGTGACGAGCCAGTTGTATGTGCGGTCGTAGTAGGCGATTCGTGCGTGACTCGGGGTGCCGATGTCCACAGCCAGAGCCCACCCGTGGTTGGAGAATCCGGGGGTCGCGGCGCCGCCGCCATAGAGCTTTTTCGCCTCGACTTGGCCTTGGAAGTCGCGGTACCCGTCGTTGATCGGGATATCGCTGCCGAACTCGGACCGGTAGGCGTTGTTCATCGCCGTCAACGCGTCGGCCGCGTCCGGGCGGAGGTACATGGTCCCGACGTAGCTCTGGTTCGTCGTCCACGGGATCGGGACAACGGCGGTGGCAGCGATGCGGCCGTTCGCGTACCCGCCCCACTTGCCGGGCTTCGTGCCGTTGGCCTCGGCGTAGTCGCCGGAGGCACCGACGGCGCACGCGGAAGCGCCGGGCCCGCCAGCTGAGGGATCGAGCTCGACCCCGGAGAGGGCGGACACGATGTTCACGGCCCCTGACCAGTACTTCTCGTAGTGGTACGGATCGGCATTGACCTGCACCCGGTGCGCCGCGATGCTCGGTTCGAGGCCCTGCCAGTTCTCGACCGTGATGAGCTTCTTGAAGAAGTTCGTCGCGCTGATCGTGGGGTTCATCCGATCCTCGTATGACCCCCATGTCCCGTTGGCGCGCTGTTGAAACAGGCCCCGCGAATCGGGTCCGACGTCGTCGCCCTTGTCGATGACTGTGAGCGAGGACTCGCCCATGGCTGTCATGACACCGATGGCCTGGCCCTTGGCGTCGAGCCCTAGAGCCTGTCCGGCGTTCATGATGTACGCGGCGTTCACGAGCTGCACACCGCTGTAATCACCGACTGCCTGCACCGGCAGCTCAGCGACGTCGACGCTGACTGCAGGCGTGCCGGATACCTGGCCGGTACTCGCACTGGCCGGCTGGCAGTCGCCGCCAGAGAACAGCACCACGACCAGCAGCGGAACCGCGAGAAATACAGCAGCGCCGCCGGCGGCTACCCGCTTCATCCGACACCCTCGGGCGGGGTCAGCCGTGACACCGTCCACTCCCCGCCGACCGCCTGACGGTTCAGAAGCACTTGGTACTGACCGACGTCAGTCGGAACAAGCACGGTGATCTGCGTTGCATCAGGGGCGGCGCTCACGCGTGGCTCGCCGGTCACGCTCGAGGCAGGGACGAGCTCCGGGTCGGTGTACTCGTACGCCACGAGTGCGTCGCCGTCGAGGTAGGGGCTGAACCCCATCCACCACTGGTCGTAGGGGAGATCGTTCTGCACGAAGGACTCCATGGCCTCTCGGGCGACAGCTGTGGCTTCCTCGGCACCGGAGTCGTCCATGGTGTCTGGGGCCGGTGTCCCAATGTCGGTAGAACGTGCTGTACTGATTTCTGGGATGGGGGTCTCGGGGGAGTCAGGCGACGCACACGAGCTGATCCCGGGGACAAAAGCGAGAGTGACAACTAGGGCTACACCAGGGGCAGATCGTCGCGCCATCGGTCGTCTCCTTGGGTGCGCGCGGGTGAACCTCGAATGAGTTTTTGAACGTACTTGTCTGTATAGTACTACTTGCCTACGGTATAGCTATCTTGCGAAGCAAGTTTCATGACAAGGGGATCGGCATGGGGCGCCGAGCAACAACCGGCCTGAGAACAAACGCGAATCCATTCATCCCGGGGGAGGCCCCGCCACCTCCCGATGAAGCCGTCGAACCCGACCCTCTGTGGAATGGGCAGATGAGCATCAAGGGGCCCAGCAGCCCTGAGTCCGCACCTCTTGTCGATGTCTCCGCCGAGGAGCCGTGGCCTGTGGTCGAGATCACCGACCGACCCCTGATGACGGTCATGGGCCTTCACGGTGGCTCGGGAGCAAGCCTGGTCGCGGGGCTCTTGGGCGCGGATGCACTGGATGTCGGCCGCGCGTGGCCGGTCTTCACCGGCTGGGACCGCCCCGCACCGTCCCTGCCCGTGATCGTCACGGCCCGCACCAACTACGAGGGCGTCGCCGCCGCGTCGCGCTTCGCACGCCTGTGGGCGGGGGAGACCCTGCCGGGCTCGACGCTCCTCGGCATCGTGTTGATCGACGACGGCCCGAAGCTCACGTCTCAGCAGCGCTCAGTCGTCCGACGGATCGGCCAGATGACCCCCCACGGTTGGCACCTGCCGTGGAACGAGTCCTGGCGGCTCTCGAAGCCGTCCGCAGAGGCGTCATCCCTTCGGGTGCGCCGCATCGTCAGCAACATTCGAACGCTCGCACAGAGCACGAACGGAGACATCTCATGAGCAACCTGCTCCTGGCCACCGCCATCAACCTCGCCGGTGTCCTGCCTGATCCCACGCCGGAGCAGCCCCCAGGCACCGAGGGCTTCACGACCCTCCTCAACTACATCAGTTGGGGTGTCATCACCCTCGGCCTCGCGGGCTTCCTCGCCTCCGCCGGCTACCTCGCGTTCGCCGCCTTCACCGGCCGTGAGATCAACGGCTTCAAGGGCCTCGTCCTGGCGATCATCGTGTGCATCCTCGCGACGAGCGCCGGGGCCATCATGCGCGTCTTCATCTAACGACCGACTTCCCGGGGGAGGCACCATGAGCACCGACAACAACACAAAGACCGATTCGCCGTTCAACATGTGGTGGGTGGTGTCGGGCATCGGCGTCGTGCTGGTCGTCGTCGCACTAATCCTGGTTCTCGTCTTTGGACGAGGCGGCGGATCCGACGACGCGACACCGGCCGAGACATCGTCCGCGAGCAGCGCTCCTGCCTCCTCGAGCAGCGCCGACGACAGCGTCTCGTCCACTGGCTGTGACCTCGACGACTCGAACCAGGACATCCCCGTAAGAGCTCCTGAAGCAACCTGGACCACGGTCGACTACCTGCTCGTGCCGACCTCTAACGAGTACGGGCCCGCGCCTCTTGAGGGGTCAGAGTGGGCGTGCTTCGCGCACTCCCCGACTGGTGCGCTTTTCGCGGCGACACATGTCATCGCTGGGGCCAGCGGTCTCGAGTACGAGTCGTTCATGAATGACGCTGCAGTCGAAAACTCCGCCCGCGCAGGCTGGATCGCGGGGGAGTCACCGGAGAATCGGGCTCAGACCGCCGGGAATGTGGCGCAGTTCGCAGGCTTCCAGATGACGTCCGTGGCCGACGATCGGGTAACCGTGAAGCTCGCTCTGGCCCAGTCAGGAGTGTTGGGCTCGTACACGGTCGACATGGTCTGGGACAACGCCGACGGTACGTGGAAGGTCGACATGAGTGCGAGCACCTTCTTCGATAACGTCGCCACCCTCGAAACCCTCGACACCTTTACCCCGTGGTCAGCGACCGATGGCAGCTGATAGCGGACAGTGCGCGCCCATCGACCTCGTCTGCAAAGGCAAGGAAGGGGTCACTGATTTCGCTCAAGGGCAGATTGCGGACTTCGTCAAGTCAATGGCCGAAGGAGCGATCGCAGTACTGAAAGCACTGACGACGTTCTGGATGGAGCTGCCGTCGCCGACGGTTACCTCGTCCGCCGTGACGACGATTCAGGAGAACCTGTCCTGGTATACGTTCGCCTTCGCGCTGATCGGGGTCTTCATCGCCCTCGGGCGGATGGTGTTTACCCAGCAGTTCAGCACGGGTATGACGGCCGTGAAGATGATCATCAACTTGATCATCGTGACGGCTGTCTACGCGACCGCGTTCACGGCCCTTATCGCGGCGAGCGATGCGTTCGCTCCGTGGATCGTGGAGAAAGCCACCGGTCAGGATCTCGATCTGGCGGGGATGCTGAACGTCGAGCTGATCATGTCTGCCGGGATCGGACCGGGGCTCCTCATGGGAGTGCTCGCGTTCCTGGGGAGTCTCGCCAACGTGATCTTCATGCTGCTTCGCGCGGTCATGATCGCGATTCTGTTCGCGTTCCTGCCGACACTCGCGGCGGCCTCCGCCTCCGAGACGGGCAACCAGGCGTTCAAAAAAGCTCAGGGATACCTCCTGGCGTTCGTTCTCTTCAAGCCCATCGCTGGGGTGATCTACGCACTCGGGTTCCTGACGATCACCAACCCGCCCACGTTCCGTGGCCTCGACGAGGCAGGCGCGGCGCTGTTCAGCACGGCAGTCGGCGTCATGACGCTGCTGATCGCGAGCCTGGCGCTTCCGGCACTGATCAAGTTCATTGTCCCGGTGGCAGCAAATGGCACCTCGGGCGCGTTCTCCGGTGCCGGCATGGTCGCAGCGGGTGTCGCAGCTGGCGGGGCCGTCGTGTCGCTCGGGGCCGCAGCGGCCACAGGTGGCGCGTCCGCGGCCGCGGGCGGCGGCAGCGCCGCTCTCACTGGCGGCAATGCGGCCGCTGCGGCGGGCGGACAGAGCGCGGCGTCGAGTGGCGGGCAGGCCGCGGCCGCGAGTTCCGGCAGTGGCAAAGCGTCAGAAGCCATCAGTGGCAGTGGCGGCGGCACCGCGGGCGGCAGCGGCAGCGCCTCGTCGTCCGGTAACGCCACGGGTGGCCCCAGTTCCGGCGCCGGTTCATCCGGCGGGAGCAGCACCACCTCCACCAGGGGAGGGTCCTCCACGGCGAGCACGGGTGCGTCGGGCAGCGGCCAAGGCGGTGTGAGCACGGGGGGTGCTGGCACGTCGGCAGGCGCCGTTCCCGCTGGGGCCGGGGGTGGTCAGGCTCCGGCGCAGACGTCGAGCGGGTCGTCTAACGGCGGTTCAGCTGGTGACACGGCGAGGGTTCTCGGTGATCTGGCCGCGGCCGGTGGCAACCAGGCTCACGCGATCGACGACGAAGCAGAGGAGAAGTGATGAGCGACACGACCCCGCCGAACGTCTACGGCAACATCGTCAAGCCCGGCCGGATGGGGATCCTCGGGCTTCCCCTCGGGATCTCGCTCGCCGGTGTCCCGCTGGTGATCGTCATCGTTCTGATGCTCACCCAGAGCTGGTTCTGGCAAGCCCTCGTGCTCGTCGTCATCGGCACAGTCCTGTTCGCCCTGGTCAACATTCGCCGGCCCTCTGACGGACGCAACTTCTACGAAAGACGAGCCCTCATGTTCGCTCACAAGCGCAGCGTCAAGCGCGGCGACAACCTCAACATTGGCGGCCCCACGGGACGCGCGCCGGACGGCACGACCCGCCTCCCGGGACTCCTCGCGCCCAGCGAGCTCAGCACGCACCACGACTCGTTCGGAAACGAATTCGGCCTCATCAGGCTCAGGGCAGCACGGCACTACACGGTGGTGCTCGAGGCGTACCCGGACGGAGACAGCCTCGTCGACCAGGCCCGCATCAACTCTCAGGTCGACCACTGGGGTGCATGGCTGGCTGACCTCGGCGTCGCCGAAGGGGTCATCGGTGCCAGCGTCACCGTCGAGACCTCCCCGGACTCCGGGCTCCGCCTTGCCCGCATGACGCAGAACAACCTCGACCCTCAGGGGTCTGAGTTCTCTCACGCTGTCGTCGGCGAGATCCCCGCACGCTTCAACTCCGGCTCGCCCGCGATCACGACGCGCCTCGCCATCACGTTCAGCGGTAAGGGCCTCGACAAAGACGGCACCGACCGCGGCTTGCAGGTTATGGCCGACGAGATCGGCAACCGCCTCCCGGTGCTCCTCGGGAACCTCTTCGACACTGGCGCCGGCACCTCCGTTCGGGCGTGCACGGCTCAAGACATCGTCGACTTCACCCGCGCGGCCTACGACCCCACCGTCTCTGCCCAGATTGAACAGGCGCGAGCTGAGGGCGGCACGGGCCTGACGTGGGAGGACGCCGGCCCCGTGTTCGCGGCCAAGGGAATCGACCTGTACTACCACGACCGTGCCGTATCCAAGACGTGGCAGATGTTCGAGGGCCCTCGCGGGCAGTTCGGGTCAAAGACGTTGCGGCCCATGCTCGAATCGACCCCGGGGGTGCTCCGCAAGCGGGTCACGATCCTCTACCGGCCGATCCCTGCGGGGGAGGCCAGCGAGGTCGTCGAATCCGACATCAACAACGCGAACTTCTCCGGGTCGACCAAGCGCCGCCCGAGTGCTCGTGAGCAGCAGCGTCTCGCGTACGCGAAGAAAGCGGCCGCGGAGGAGGAGCAGGGCGCCGGCCTCGTGCGGTTCGGGATCGTGATCACGGCCACGTGTGCTGCGACGACGGAGTTCCCGCGGCTGGACAAGATCATCCCGTCGCTGTCGAACCGGGCCCGGTTGAAGATTCGTCCGGCTCTCGGTAACCAGGACGTCGCTTTCCAGGCGGCGCTCCCGCTCGGGGTCGTGCTCCCGGAGCACACCCTGATTCCCGACCAGGTGAGGGACTGGATCTGATGTCGCTGCTGAATAAGGACAAGCCCGCCGTCACCGACACCGACCTCACCATGACGCTGTCGCGTCGTGAGGCCAGGCGCCTGGACTCGCTCGGGAAGCGGATGGGTCGCCGTCAGGCCCGCCGCCGTCCCGACGGGACGCCGGTCATGTCGCAGCTGCAGTCGTTCTGGAATGACTCAGCCCAGGCCCGCAAGCAGTCGGGGCTACGCCCCGGTCGGCGCGGCTGGATGGCTCGGGCCGCGGGCCGGGTCAACTACATCGAATCGCCCATCGAGTACCAGGGCACCACCGTGCAGGTCGAAGGGCTGTGGCCCTTCGTCATCGGTTCCGGTTCGCCAGTGGTGGGTGTTCCCCTCGGGCCGCACCTGCTGAACAGCTCGACGGTGTGCGCGGACCCGATCTTCTGGTTCCTGAACAACCTCGTGTTGAACCCGTCCGCGTTCGTCGTCGGCCGTCCGGGACTGGGGAAGTCGACCCTCGTTCGCCGGATGATCACCGTGCTCGAGGCGTGGGGCATCGTCCCCATGGTCCTCGGTGACACCAAGCCCGACTACGTCGACCTCATCGAGGCGATGGAGGGTCAGGTCATCACGATCGGTCGTGGTCGGGCGTCGATGAACCCGCTGGATCTCGGTCCGATGATGACGGCCCTGCTCGAGCTGCCCGAGGGCAGGCTTCGCCGGCAGGCGTTCGAGGAGATGCGCGGTCGCCGGCTGAACCTGTTCACGAGCATGCTCGCGCTGCTGCGCGACAAGTCCCTCGAGTCGTTCGAGGTGTCGATCGTCAGCGAGTGCCTGCGAATCCTCGACCCGGATCTCATGACGCCGCCCCTGGTGGGCGACGTCCTGGCGCTCGTGCGCGATCGCCACCCCCGGATCGCCAAGGTTGCCATCGACCGCAACGACGAGGCGCACTACTACGCCCGCGTCGAAGGTCTCCTCGACCTGCTGACCGCACTCGGGGAGAACGGCCCGTTCGGGGACATGTTCTCCCGCCCGACCACCGAGCACGTCGAGCTGGGTCGGCCGATGGTGTTTGATCTGTCCTCGATCGATGACTCCGACTCGATGCTCCTCGCGGCTGCACAGTCGGTGTGCTGGAACTACGGTTCCGCGGTCGTGTCGGCTGAGAAGCACCTCGCCGAGGCGGGGCTGCGGGAGCAGCGGCACTACTTCCTCGTGATGGATGAGCTGTGGCGGATGCTCCGCGCGTCGAGCACGATGGTGTTCTTCCTCGACGCCCTGACACGGCTGAACCGTTCCCGCGGTATCGGCCAGATCATGGCCACCCACACGATGAACGACCTCAAGCTCTCCACCCAAGAGCTATCCGACATCGCCTCAGGCTTCGTCGAGCGCGCCGCCATGGTGTTCATGGGCGGCCTCGCGGAAGCCGAGATGGGGAACCTGACGAAAGTGTTCTCGATGTCCCGCGCCGAGCGGGACATGATCACCGACTGGTCCTCCGAGGGCAGCGTGAACCCCGAGACCTCGAAAGCCGCCGCGCCTCCTGGACGTGGGAAGTTCATCCTCAAGATCGGTAAGAAGCCGGGCGTTCCCTTCAAGGTGCAGCTGTCCAACATGGAGTTGTCGGTCAATGACACCAACAAGGCGTGGAAGAGCGCGAGCGATCGCGCCGCGATGAGTTCCACCCATCAGCTCGACGTCGAGCACGAGTGGGCTGACCTGTGAGCCGCGAAGCGAGCCGGAAGAGCCAACCCGGGACCGGCGAGGCGGGCTGGATCGCACTCGGCGGTCTCCTCGTCCTCATGGTGCTGGTCGTCATGGCGATCTGGGTCGGAGCACAAACCAACCCCGGGACCGAGAAACTGCCCACGAGCGACCCGGTGTCGATCATGGGCGCCCTCCTCGACGGCACCCTCGTCCCCACCGGCGCACAGATCGGTGCAACGCTCGGGCTCCTGATCGTCCCCGCCGGCGTCGGCGCCCTCCTGGTCGTCGTGGCGCTGCGCCAGCGCCGCACGAGGTCGCGGGTCGACTACAAAGCCCGCTCGATGGCGCAGAAGCGCGATCTGATCGACCTGTTCGAGAAGGCGGCCGACAAGGACGCCCAGCGCCTCGGTGCCCGCCAGGCCGGCCCGGGTGTGCCGTTGGCTTCGACCGTCGCCCTCCCCGGCGGGAAGCTCTACGCGTCGTGGGAATGGGTGCAGATCTGGCTCATGGGCCCCCGCGCCGGCAAGACGACGTGCGTGTGCGTGCCGCAGATCATCCAGACCGAGGGCCCCGTGCTCGCGACGTCGAACAAGCGCGACATCGTCGACCTCAGCCGCGGCCCCCGCAGTCAGAAGGGCGTCATCTGGGTCCACGACGTCCAAGACATCATCGGAGAGGCCCCGTCCTGGTGGTGGAACCCGCTGACGTTCGTGACCGATATGGAGACGGCCGAGAAGATGGCCGACATCTTCATCACCTCCGCCACCGCCGCCGGTGCGAAACAGGATGCCTACTTCGAGTCCGCCGGCAAGGAGACACTGTCGAGGCTTCTCCTCGCGGCAGCACTCGGCGGACTGTCGATCTCTGAGGTGTTCCGGTGGGCCAACAACCCCGACCCCGACTCAACCGTCGGCGCCCTCGACCCCGCCGAAATCCTCGCCCTGCACGGGCAGTTCGACCAGGGCGAAGCGCTCCGCAGCACCCAGACGCTCACCGAGAAGCAACGCGACGGTGTCTACGGCACGATCCGGCCCTGGATCGGAGTACTCGGCAGCGACAAGGTCCTCCCGTGGATCACCGACAACGGCTCCAAGCGGCCGCACTTCGACCCCGAGGCCTTCGTCCGCTCGACCGACACGATCTACCTGATCTCCAAAGAGGGCGGCGGGTCCGCCCGGGCCATAACCGGAGCGCTCACCATGGCGATCCTGATGGCCGCAGAGAAGGTCGGGGCACGTCGGGCTGGCGGGCGCCTCTCGACGCCTCTGATGGCCGTTCTCGACGAAGCAGCGAACGTCTGCCGGTGGCGCGAGCTACCCGACGTGTACTCGCACTACGGCTCGCGCGGCATCATCATGTCCTCGTTCTTCCAGTCCTGGTCTCAGGGCGTCGAGGCTTTCGGGGAGAACGGCATGTCCAAGCTCTGGTCGTCCGCCAATGTCCGTGTCGCCGGCGCGGGCCTTGCCGAAGACAAGTTCCTCTCGTTCCTGTCGAGCCTGATCGGTGACCACGACGTCACCAAGCGCAGCTCGTCGACGCAGGCCAAGGGCCGCAGCGTCACGACGAGCATTCAGCGCGAGCGGATCTTCGACGTCGCGGATCTCACGGCTATGCCCCGCGGCCGCGCGGTGATGCTCGCCTCCGGGATGCCCGCTGCTCTCGTG
>Ga0265798_10008660_pt1 | contig 12911 bp, 9 predicted proteins | sample P3T30metagenome_FD_192430 | JGI IMG/M metagenome (GOLD analysis project Ga0265798, IMG submission 192430) | Plant litter microbial communities from East Loma Ridge, Irvine, California - P3 T30 | ecosystem: Environmental > Terrestrial > Plant litter > Unclassified | place: USA: California...
TGAACGATGTGTTCGGCGACACGCCTGTCGTGGGCTTCTCGACCTTCGGGGAGATCCTCGGGCTGAACCTCAATCAGACGCTGACCGCCGTGTTCTTTTTCAAGGTGCCTGAAGGCCAGTCCTTCCGTGACGACTACATCGACAACTTCATCGCCTACTATGGTGAGTTCAAGGCGTTCTTTCTGCGTCGGCAGATCAAGAAACTGGCGGGCCTGAGCCATGTGGTGGTCAAGCAGATCGACCAGTTCAAACAGCGCAATTTCGTCCAGTCCATTGATCCTAGCGGTCTGGATGAACAGATTCGTCCGGTGTTCAGCGGCCTGAGCGATCTGGGCGATGTGCTGGTCAAGGCTCACCAGGACCAGGAAGAGATTGCCGGGCAGCTGAGTCACTACTCAGGCGAGCTGCACGTATCGATGGATGAACTGACCCAGACGATCACGCATCAGGAGAAGGTCATCGACAAGGCGGGCGATACCGTCAAAAGCCTGGTCAATCAGGCCGACGAAGTGGTGTCGGGTTCGCGGGAACTGGCCAAGTCCAGCCTGCGCATCCAGTCGGTGGTGCAGACGATTCAGCAGATCGCCGGACAGACCAACCTGCTGGCGCTCAACGCCGCCATCGAAGCGGCACGCGCAGGCGAGATGGGCCGTGGCTTTGCAGTGGTGGCCGACGAGGTTCGGCAATTGGCGCAGAAGACCTCGCAGAACGCCAACGACATCGGCACCGATATCGAGCGTCTGGCTGAAGAGATTCGCAAGGTCGCCCAGCATATCGAAGAGCAGTCGGCCGAGGTCGGCACGCTGACCGGGTTGTTGAGCGAGCTGGAGGGATCGAGCGACATGACGGCGGGAACATCACAACGCACCCGGCAGTTGGCGGATACCTTGGTGGGGCTGACTCAGTAACGAAAAAACCCGGTGCCATCGGATACCAGGACTTCGTCTCCTGTCACAACTGTCAGTAGATGTTCGCTGCAGATTTTCGAGCACTGGAAGTCATCAGAACGCTGATGCGGGACGTGTCCCTGAAGAAGGCGTAGCCCGAGGCTGCGGTTGCAGCCCCGAGCGACACGCAGGCTTACTGGGCGCCTAGTGCGCCGACTTTGCCCATGACCGTCGCCATGAACTGCTGCAGGGTCATCTTCTGGCCGTTGAAGTCGACCATGTTGTTGGCGTAATGCAGGTCGGAGACGATGGTTTCGCCCTCGACCTTGGCCAGTTGCATCATCTCGGCCATCGCGCTGGCCATGTCACTGGCAGCGCTGGCCTGATCGGCGATGGCCTTCAGGTCGGTCTGGCCTTCACGAATGGCCTGCTGGGTGACGATGTCGCGGATCATCGGCTTGGAAAGCACGACCTTGGCGTTGACCTCGCCTACCGTTTTCACGGCCAGCGCATCAGCGGGCTGATCAAGCGAGCCCGGATCGGTCAGGTCCACCGCGATCTGCATATGGCTTTCGCCGTTGGCGGTCTTGAGCGAGAGTTTCTCCAGTTCGATACGAGGCTTGCCGGCCAGCAGCGTTTTCGTCTGGGTGTTCATCACTTCACGCTCGGCAGGCGTCAGTTCGAGCTGCAGCGGACGCTCGGCCAGAATCGCGGCCTGCTGTTGCGGCAGGATGGTGTTCTGGTAGAGCTGGTACAACGCCTGAGTGGCCACCGCATTGAAGTTGGCGATCTTGATACCCAGATGGGCGGCACCGACGTCCTTGCCGCCATAGGCGATCATGCCGATGTCGTAGTTGACCTGTGCGGCAAAGTTACCGGCATCTTCCTGAGCGAGGTTGGTGTTGGTGAAATCCTTGAGCTGCACCTGCGGCTTGCCGACCAGCTGGAACGCGGCGGCCTGAATTTTCATGTTGGTATGGCCCAGGTAAAACCCGGATTTACCCTTGGTGCCGCCGGTGTCGAACGTCATGCCTTTGACTTCGATGTTCACCGGACCATCGGGCGACAGGACATTCAGCTGCAGGTTGTCCAGGCTGCCGTCGAGGTCGAACTTCTGAGCGTCGGCGGAGGACGCGGCATTCACAGTCATGCCGGAGAATTTGAACGTACCGTCAGTTTCGTTCATTTCCAGCGGTGCCAGTTGCACCCAGCCTTTGGTGGCGCGGTCATAACCGATGCTGGCCTGACCCTTGAGGGGCGATACGTCCTTGCTCAGCGCAAACCATTTTTCCGAGCTTGGGCTTTTCTCCATCTCGAAATTGCTCAGCGCCATCACAGGCAGCAGGTTCAGGGTCTTGAGGCGGGACAGCGGGATCGGCCCGTGCTGGATGTGATCGACGAACAGGAACTGCCCGCCCTGTGTGCTATCGGACAGGTTCTGGATATCGACGCGGTAGTGCGCGGTGCTGCTGAAGAAATGGCGCTCAAGGGAGAGCATTTCGAGCTTGACGCTGGTGTCGGTGCCCTTGAACGACTTCGCCAGTTCCTGGTTGGCCTGGCTGATGGAGTCGTTCAACGCGCCTTCCAGTTGAGTACCGGTGTACCAGGCGCCAGCCGTCGCCAGAGCTCCTGCCACGACGATCACGCCAACCGCTATACCTGCTGATTTATTCATAGTGACTCGAAGATGTCCGTTCTGATGATGAGAAGTCGTCCCTGAAATCACAGTGTGTTCACACCTGTGAGTCGCGGGTCGACAGAGCCTGCAGCGCTGCCGAAAAGTCGCGAGAGATTATCACCGCCAGCTCGCGACGGCCCAGCATTGTTGGTCAGTTCTGTGTGCGTTTGCACTTATTGAGTGCCCCTTGGACATGGCCTTCTGCCTTTTGTTGCGAACAGGCCGTTCTGAAACTGCCTTCAAGACACGCTCCTTGAAACATGGGGTAGCCATGGTCTTGGCGGAAACGTTAGGCTGAAACGAATTTGCTGACCGGACGGAATCACATGAGCACGACGCAGAACCCACGCGGCCCGATCAAGGCCGTCATTTTCGATATGGACGGCCTGCTGCTCGACAGCGAAGGTATCTACACCGAAGTTACTCACGCCATCGCCAGCCGCCACGGCAAGACGTTTGACTGGGCGATCAAGCAGCACACCATCGGCCGGGGCGCCACCGACTTTGCGGAGTACGTGACCAAAACACTCGAGCTGCCGATGACCGCCGAGGAGTTTCTGGAGATTCGCCAGCCGATGCTCGACGAGCGCTTCCCGCATTCGCCTGCCATGCCGGGTGCCGAGACGCTGGTGCGTCATCTGGCCGAGCACAACATTCCGATCGCCGTGGGCACCAGTTCGTCGGTGCATTACTTCCACGCCAAGACCACGCTGCACCGCGCCTGGTTCGAGCTGTTCGAAACCGTGGTGACCGCTGATGACCCGGACGTGACGGCCGCCAAGCCGGCGCCGGACATTTTTCTGGTAGCCGCGCGCCGTCTGGGCGTGGACCCGGCCGATTGCCTGGTGTTCGAGGACTCGCCGTTCGGCGTCACCGCAGCCAAGGCGGCGGGCATGTATGCCGTAGCAGTGCCTGATTCGCACATGCCGCGTGAACAGTATGAGCATGCGGATCTGGTCATTGATTCACTGGCCGAGTTCTCGCTCAAGGACTGGGGACTGCCGGATATCGGCTAAGCAGCCCTGTCGCTGACCGCTCGGCGTTATACACAAGCCCTCCTGGAGGAATACGATGATGATCGTTCCTACGCTCTGCGTGGGCATGCCTCCCAGGACGCTCCGCGTCCGCTCTGGAATGTGGCGCAGATGTGTGCCCAAGCTCCAGCGTTATCCACGTCATGCGCTCGGCTTACTGAATCCTCAGTCTGTGCCATTTGTGACGCGGGGCGTCACGGGAGGCATGCCCACGCAGAGCGATGGGCACGATCAGTGTCGAGGCGGACTTGTGTATAACGATGAGCGCTGACCGTGGGTCGACTCATCTTTTCAATGCCTCGGCATACGCGCCAGTATGTCCGACTGATCCCGCGTGAATGACAAGGAGGATGTTAAACATGAATTATCGTGTTCTTGGCCAGTCCGGCCTCAAGGTTTCAACACTGACTCTGGGCTCGATGATGTTCGGCGAGCAGACAAGCGCCGACGAGTCCTTGCGCATCATCGATAAGGCCTGGGATCAGGGTGTCAATTTCGTCGACACGGCAGACGTGTACAACGGCGGACGCTCGGAAGAGCTTGTGGGTCAGGCCATCGCCTCGCGTCGCAGCGACTGGGTGCTGGCAACCAAGCTCGGCTACAGCGCTCCCAGTGACATCCCCAACCGGGCAGGCTTGAGTCGCAAACATGTGTTCAACGCCATTGAAAACAGCCTGCGTCGGCTGAATACCGACTATGTGGATATCTATTACCTGCACAGAGAGGATCACGACACCCCGCTGGAGGTCACGGTGTCGGCGATTGGCGAGCTGATACGCCAAGGCAAGATCCGCTATTGGGGCGTCTCCAATTTCCGTGGCTGGCGGATCGCGGAAATCGTCAACGTCGCGCAGCGTCTGGGCGTGGACAAGCCGGTCGTCAGTCAACCGCTGTACAACATCGTCAACCGTCAGGCAGAAGTCGAACAGATCACTGCCGCTGCGTTTTACGGACTCGGCGTTGTGCCCTTCAGCCCGTTGGCGCGTGGTGTGCTCAGCGGCAAGTACGCGCCGGACGTCACGCCGGACAGCAGCACCCGTGCCGGACGTCAGGACAAGCGGCTGCTGGAGACGGAGTGGCGTGTGGAGTCCTTGCGCATCGCGCAGCGCATTCAGGCGCACGTGCAGGAAAAAGGTGTCGGCATGGTTGAGTTCGCCATTGCCTGGGTACTGAACAACCAGGCCGTCTCTTCCGCCATCGTCGGCCCTCGGACCGAAGAGCAGTGGGATGGCTACACCAAGGCACTCGACGTCATCTTCACTCCGGAAGACGAGGCATTCATCGATTCGCTGGTGACGCCCGGTCACGCATCGACGCCTGGCTTCAACGACGTACAGCATTTTGTGTCAGGCCGTCTGCCACGCAGTTAAGGGTCGGTTCTGGCCGCCCTTGGGCGCTGGCAGTGATCTGCCAGCATGCTCAGCGGTGAAAACACAGCTGAAAAATTGCTATGTGTATAAATGCTCATTCGGCACTCGGCCTGAGGGGCGCTAAGATAGTGTTGAACGTATCAACGATTGCTCACCACAATGCGACTCATGTGCTCCATTAAAAATACCGAACACACCTCTACGCTCGCGACTTTCTGGCAAGTCTTGGCTAGTCTGTCGGCAGTCCAGCTAATTATTGGATCCTATCCTGCCGGGTTGATGAAGAAGTATGGCGATGCGTAAATCAGACAGAGAAGCCTTTTTAAGCTCGGTACTGGGCAACGAACAGCCTGCAGCCAATGTTGCACGGGCCGTTATCGAAGAAAAATTGCGCAATGCAATCATCGACGGCAGCTTGCCGAGCGGCACTGCGTTGCGCCAGCAGGAACTGGCCACGCTGTTTGGCGTGAGCCGGATGCCGGTACGTGAAGCCCTGCGGCAACTTGAAGCGCAGTCCCTGCTGCGGGTGGAAACGCACAAGGGTGCCGTAGTAGCCCCACTCATCACCGAAGATGCGGTTGATGCCTACTCCTTGCGCATCTTGCTGGAGTCAGAAGCGCTGCGGCTGTCGATTCCCCACCTGACCGCAGAAGATCTGGCAGCCGCCAGAAGCTATATCGAGCAGCTCGAAGTTGAGACCGATTACACCCAGATCGGCAGGCTCAATCGTTTGTTTCACATGTCGCTGTACGCTAAAACGCGCAACAAGCGGCTGATGCAGCTGGTTGAAGAAGGTCTGAACGAAGAAGAGCGTTTCCTGCGCTTCAATCTGTCGTCCATGGGCCTTGGCAAACTGTCCCAGGATGACCACTGGGAACTGCTTCGCCTCGCAGAAGCCAAGGCCGTCGAACCGACCGTGGCTGCACTGCAATATCACCTCAATCGCGGCGTTCAGGCCATTACCCAATACCTGAACAGCAAGGCCAGCGAAGAGAAAACCGTACGCCCCCGCAGAAAGACTCACGACTGACCTCCCTCCTGCGGCTTTCCATCCGGATCAGCCGCTGTTGACTCCCCGACTCCCCTCTCCGTCCAGCGCCCGGCACCGTGTTGTCGGGCGTTTTTATATCTATTTTCCCAGGCCGTCGGTTGGTCGGTCGCCTGAATAAGGCAAACTCGGCCGTGACCTCGATGGATCCAACCGGAGGATCCAACGCTGGTCGGGATTCACCGCCTGCGCGTTATCAGGGCGGTGATATCCGTTTATGTGAACGCCACGAAAAGGAGTCAGCGCAACGGGCAGAGAGACATTGGAAGTCGTTTCCGATATCGCCCGCCAAAAACCTATTCATTCTAATTGTTCGGCATCACGGCAACGCTGAACGAGGCATTCGTTCATTATTTATAATTCTGGTCCTTATCGACCGGAAGGGTTGCCTACACCCATATAAAACTTGAAACCCACGTTTTATATGGCAACTTTCAACCTTGATAAAGTGCAACTTGAAATAATTAAAAAACCAATTGCACAAGTCGTTAATTGTGTTTTAACTTTTCTTCGCAGTCCTTGTGGAAGATGCCGCAACCGCACAAACCCAAGGCCTCAAGGGCTGACGGCGCCAGCACATGGCACCGCAAAACTAATGAAGTCGTATAAAGAACGTTGACGATTTTAATCGTTTCAACCCACAGACCCTCGCGTGTCCGTTATTCCGATGATGGAAAGATGCGAATACACGCTGCGTATCAATACGCCAACTTTAATTTATCCAACATGATCAAGAGATCTCGCCATGCCTTGCCAAAAAACAGTATTGGACCAAAAGAAACTCGAACTTAGCCGTCATCCGGTATTTAGTGAAATCACGTCTCTGGACGTGCTGAGACGCTTTATGGAAACCCACGTATTCGCGGTGTGGGATTTCATGTCGCTCACCAAACGCCTGCAACAGGAACTGACCTGTACACAGCTGCCCTGGCTGCCGCCGAAAGATCCCGCCGCCGCCAGACTGATCAACGAGATCGTGCTGGGAGAGGAATCCGACGATCGACTGGATCGGGGTCACTACAGCCATTTCGAGCTGTATCTGGATGCCATGCGCGAGGTAGGCGCCAGCACTCAGCAGATCGAGCGCTTCATCGAGCTTCAGCATCAGGGAGTGCATTACACAACCGCCCTGCAACGCGTCAACGCAGGCCAGGCGGCATCGGTGTTCGTGACAAACACACTCGAGACGGCACTGCATGCGCCGGCTCACAGCGTGGCGGCTGCATTTCTGCATGGCCGCGAGAGCGTCATCCCCCTGATGTTCCAAAGCATTCTCGATGACTGGGGCATCACCGGAAATCAGGCACCGACGTTTCGCTATTACCTGGAACGCCACATCGAAGTCGACTCCGAAGACCACGGCCCGGCCGCAGAGCACCTGCTGGCACGTCTGGTGGCGGGCGATCCGCAAAGGGAACAAGAGGTGTATCAGGCCGCCATCGCCGCCGTGGAAAGCAGGGTCCAGCTGTGGGACACGCTGCGACTCAGCATGCGCGCACCGCTGATGCAGGTCAGCGCCTAGCAACGGTCAGTTCCCGAGGGCTGCCCTCAACGGTCAGCGCTCAAGCCTCTACAAGGAAGCCATCATGAAAGCAGAAGACTACAGCTCGTTCATCGATGCGTGGGAAGGTCGCGCCACGATTCGCACTCGTCCACGCCGAATCGTCGAGAACGATGAAAAACTGATCTACCCGCTCAGCCGCCAGCCACTGGTGCTCAGCGAAACCTTCAGCCGCGAGTGCGCGCATTTGCGTGATTACGCGCTGGTTCAGAGCCTCTACAAATTCATCAATGATGTGGTGATCTTCGAAACCGAGATCGTTGACAAGACCGCGCGCAGTATCGCCAAGGACAACTTCGCGATTCGCTTTCCCTTCGCCTGCCGTTACGACGCCATGACGGTGGTGGTGGATGAGGACTACCACGCGCTGGTTGCCATGGATTTCATGCAGCAGACCATCGCGCTGACCGGCATACAGCCCATCGAACTGCCGGGTGAAATCGAACTGAGCCGGGCGATCCCTGCGGCGCTTGCACTGGCGCCGGAACACTTGCGCAGCGCTGTGGAGCTGATCTGCGTCGCGATTGCGGAAAACACTGTGACCAACGATGTGGCGGCCTTTGCCAGAGACGACTCGGTCAAGCAGTCGGTCAAGGGCCTGATGGCCGACCACCTGCTGGACGAAGGTCGCCACTCAGGCTTCTGGGCGCGGCTGGTGCGTATCTACTGGCACACGGCAAGCGAGGCGGACCGCCAGTGCATCGCTGACATCATGCCGGTGTTCATCGCGCAGTACCTGACCAGCGACATACAGCACGGCTTTGACTTCACGCTGATCGAGCATCTGCCGGTCGCTGAATCGGTCAGGCAGGCACTCAAGGCTGAATCCCTGGCGGTGAGTTTTCCGATAAACCGCCATCACCCACTGATCGGCAACATCATGCGCTTTTTCAAGGCCAGCTCGATGCTGGACGCCCCGTGTGTACAGAAAGCGCTGGCCGATTACCTGCCCGCCCAGGGGATGCTGCAATGAAACGCCTGGAGATCGTGCTTCTCGGTCACAGCCTGACCCTCAGCGAACTGAATACCGAACTGCAGGCTCACGGTCATGCCGTGCATCACCTGACTGACTTGGCCGCACTGCAATCACAAAGAACGTCTCACGCCTCGACGCTGATTGAGGACGGCAGCCTGGCGTTGGGCGGTGAGGACTTGAAAGGGTTAGGCCAGCCGGCTGTGTTGAGCCTGCGTGTCGGGCTGGACAACACTGCAGGATCGCTTCCACGGCTGGAGCTGTTGTGTTGGCATGGATCGGCCAAGGCACAGCGTCTGATTGTCCGCGAGTGGCTGCCCGTCGAACCTTCGGGCAATGGTCGAATGCTGCGAGACAACGCTGTTGCCGCATGGGTGGACATCATCGCCCTGCAGGTGAGCCGACGCTCACGGGACGATCATTACTTCGATGATCTGCCCGTGGCGCAGCCTGCTCAGAGCGAGCGCCAGGACGGCTTGCAGGCAATCGATGCGCTGCTGTTCGAGCATCAGTTCAACCAGGCCGCGAAAACGGAGCTGTTGCAGCTGGCGGAAACGCCGCTTACCCGGCGGCTGGCGCTGGCCTTGCAGACCTTTGCAGAGCGGCCAGCCTTGTCGGTTCAGGATAAGTCGTACAGTTATCGCGAACTGGCCATGTACAGCGCCGCCATTCAGCGTCATCTATTGCCGCTCATTGCACAGGCCGGCAACACGGATATGCCACCCGTGATCGGTATCTGCCTGCCCAAGTGCGCGGCACTGTATGCCGGCGTGCTTGCGATCCTGGGTTGCGGAGCGGTTTACCTGCCGCTCGACCCGGCTCTGCCGTTGCAGCGGCAGCAGTACATCCTCGAAAACGCCGGGGCGAGGCTTTTGCTGCATGACGGATCGCACCCATTGGCGGCCGCCGAGTTTCCCGCACTGAACATCAGTGCCATGCAGATCCCGGAGACAGTCCCTCTCGCAGCAAACGCTTACCCTGCCTGCGATGCGCCGTGCATGGCGCTTTATACATCGGGTACGACGGGCCATCCCAAGGGCGTCCTGCTCAGCCAGCGCAACCTCAGCCATTTCACGGCCTGGTATGCCGACTACGTGAACCTGAATCAACACAGCCGGGTTCTGCAATTCTCAACCCTGAGTTTCGATTCCTCAGTGATCGACATTTTCCCGACCTGGCTCAGTGGTGCTGAACTAGTGGTGCCCGACGAGGATCAGCGGCGTGATCCGCTGCAACTGGTCAGCGTGTTGAAGGACGGGCTTACCCATGCGTTCCTGCCACCCGCTTTGCTGAGCATCCTGCCGTTGGATCAGCCATTGGGGCTCAAGCATGTCGTGACCGGCGGTGACGTCTGTGAGCCTCACGTGATCGCGCAGCTCACCGGGCAGTGTCAGTTTCACAACCTGTACGGGCCGACCGAAGCGACGGTGCTGGTGACGGCCGGGCAGTTCCAGCCAAACAGCAGCAACCGCAATCTGGGCAGACCGATCGCCAACAGTCAGGTCTGGATTCTCGATGACCAGTTGCGGCCTGTGCCACAGGAGGTTCAGGGCGAGCTGTACATCGTCGGACCCGGGGTTTGTCTGGGCTACCTCAACAATCCCGAACTGACGGCTGAGCGCTACGTGTGGCTGACGCGTCCGGACGCTGAGCGAATGCGCGCCTATCGCACCGGCGACATGGCCAAGTGGACCGCAGAGGGTATCGAGCTGAGCGGACGTCGCGACAATCAGGTGAAGATTCGCGGCTTCAGGGTCGAGCCTGAAGAGATCGAGCATTGTCTGCGTGCCAGTCAGCTGTATCGACAGGTCGCAGTGGTCGTCGATGCGCAGCGGCGCATTCTGGCCTTCGTCGCTCAGCCTCACGGTGCCCAGAATGATGACTCGACGCTGAGCGCGTTGAAGGCTCATACCCAGCAGTTGCTGCCTGACTATATGCATCCAGTTGCCTATACCAAGGTCGATGCCTTGCCATTTGCCAGCAATGGCAAGACTGATCGCAAGGCATTGCTGGAGCTGCCGGTGAGCTTCAGCGATCAGCACTCACGGCGCCTGCCGGAAAACGAGCGGCAGGAACAGCTAGTGGCGTTGTGGGGCGAGTTGCTGGAGCTGCCAACCGGTGACATCTCGACTGACGAGAGTTTTTTCAATCTGGGTGGCCACTCGATTCTGCTCTCGCGCATGCTGTTGGGTATTCGCGAGCGGTTCGGACGCAGCATCCCCATCAACCGCTTCATAGAAGCACCGACCGTACTGACGCTCGCAAGCCTCCTCGATAGCGAAGGCAGCTCGACCTATACCATCAGCCCGAAAGCGCTGATGGATGCGAATCCGCACGTACAGGTAACGACGCTGCCTGTCAGCCAACTGGGCGACGTCCATAAAGTGATCGTGACCGGGGCGAATGGTTTTCTGGGTGTGCATATCGTCCAGGCACTGCTGGACTGGGGCGCGACCGAGATTGCGTGTCTGGTGCGTGAATCGGCCGGGCATAGCGCACAGGAGCGCTTCGAACAGTCGCTGGCGGAGAACAGGCTCGGGCATCTGGACTTGAGTCGAGTGACGGTCTATCCAGCCGATGTCACCCAGCCGCGTCTGGGTTTGAGCGAAGCGGTGTATGAGCGGCTGGACCGTGACTTCGGCGCGCTGGTGCATAACGCAGCCAACGTGAACCACGTTCAGGATTACGAAGCGCTGTTCAAGGACAACGTTGAGCCTGTCTTCGAATGCCTGAAGTTGTGTGAAGGACGCAGCAAGAAGGTCTTCAATTTCGTCTCGACCTTGTCTGCCTGCAGCGCAATTGATGGCACCGGCGCCGTGCTTGAACAACCGGCTGCCGCTACGCCGCCTATCTACATCAAGAACGGTTACAACCTCACCAAATGGGTCGCTGAACGTATTTTGCAGCACGCCAGGGATCAAGGCGTGTGGGTCAACATCTACCGACCCGGCAACATTGCCTTCAACAGCCGCACTGGTGTGTGCCAGCCGCAGAAGAACCGCTTGATGCTGATGCTCAAGGGGTCCCTGCAGTTGGGTCAGGTCCCGGCGTTCGACATCAACTTCGACTTGATGCCGGTGGACTTCCTCGCGCGCTTCATTGGCTTCCATGCCAGTCGCTATCAGCCCGAGCGCGCCGTATTCAACCTGCATAACCCTGAGCTGTTGAGCTGGAACCACTACGTGGAGTCGTTCCGCGAGGCGGGTCGCGAGTTCAAGTTGGTCAGCGTTGCCGATTGGCAGGCACAACTGGGCCAAGTCGACAGCGATAACGCCCTGTTTGGCGTGCTGGGCTTCTATCTGGACGGCTTTGAAGAAGACATCGGGGACATCTCGATGATCGAGTACCAGAACACCCTGGCTGGCGTCCGCCAGATGGGCGAGCAGTACCCGCAGAAAACCCCCGCGCTGTTGCGCAAGGGCTGCGATTACCTGAAGGAAATCGACTTCATCTGAGTCGAGTCATCAATAAGCAAAATGGAGAACGACATGAACACGATCCACAACAATCTCAAGCCTGACACCCTCATCAAGAACCCTACGCTGTGCCGTGTGTCGGCAGCGGTGGAGATCCCGAGCGATGCCAACAGTGTGTGGGCAGTCGTGGGAGACTTCGGTGGCTTTCAGGCGTTCATTCCTGCGTTGGAGAGTACTGAAGTCACCGGCAAAGGTGTCCGCTCGGTACGCAAGAAGCTGTTCAAGGACGGCAACTTTGCGATCGAGCAATTGAACAGCCGGGATGATCACGCGCTGTACATGACGTGGTCGCTGATACACACCAGTTTGCCTGTCGGCAATCTGTGGGCATCCATGACGGTGCAGCCCAAGGGTGACAACGAGTGTGTTGCTACCTGGACGATCATTGCTGAACCCGATCAGGGAGGTCCTGAAACATTGCCGGACTTCGAGGCGTTTCTACAGGGCTTCGCAGACAGCGCCATGAGCAACGCACGCAGTCTGTTTGCCTGACTCTGCAGTTATTCAGAGCCGGAAAAGACAAAACCCCTCACCGCGTGGGCGATGAGGGGTTCTGGAATTTAATCTTGACGATGACCTACTCTCACATGGGGAAACCCCACACTACCATCGGCGATGCATCGTTTCACTACTGAGTTCGGGATGGGATCAGGTGGTTCCAATGCTCTATGGTCGTCAAGAAATTCTGCAGCCGATCCGTTAGCCAGTAACGTGTCAGCGAAAATGGTGACTTCTACTAAAAGACAAAACCCCTCAACGCGTAAGCGATGAGGGGTTCTGGAATTTAATCTTGACGATGACCTACTCTCACATGGGGAAACCCCACACTACCATCGGCGATGCATCGTTTCACTGCTGAGTTCGGGATGGGATCAGGTGGTTCC
>Ga0265798_10008661_pt1 | contig 12911 bp, 9 predicted proteins | sample P3T30metagenome_FD_192430 | JGI IMG/M metagenome (GOLD analysis project Ga0265798, IMG submission 192430) | Plant litter microbial communities from East Loma Ridge, Irvine, California - P3 T30 | ecosystem: Environmental > Terrestrial > Plant litter > Unclassified | place: USA: California...
GGTTGTCGGGTTGAGCCGCGCCTTCAGGGTCTGGCGATAGGCTTCGATGTCGAGGATCGGCTTGGTGGCGACGCCCGAATCCATCGCCGCCTTGGCGACGGCGACCGGCACGATCTCCATCAGGCGCGGATCGAACGGCGCGGGAATGATGTAATCCGGACCGAAGCTGTGCTTGACGCCGTACGCCTGCTGCACTTCCTCGGCGACCTGCTGGCGGGCGAGCGCGGCCAGCGCCTGTGCGGCGGCAACCTTCATCTCGTCGTTGATCGTCGTCGCGCGCACGTCGAGCGCACCGCGGAACATGAACGGGAAGCACAGCACGTTGTTGACCTGGTTCGGATAGTCCGAACGGCCGGTGGCGATGATCACGTCGGGCCGGGCGCGCTTGGCGTCGGGCGGGGTGATCTCCGGGTCCGGGTTGGCCATCGCGAAGATGATCGGCCGAGGCGCCATCTTGGCGAGATATTCCGCCGGCAGCGCGCCCGCCGCCGACAGGCCGATGAACACGTCCGCCCCGTCGAGCGCCTGTTCGAGCGTGCGCGCCTCGGTGTTGGCGGCGTGCGCGGACTGCCACTGGTTGACGCCTTCGCGGCCCTGAAAGATCACCCCGCCGAGGTCGCACATGATCAGGTTCTCGCCCGGCAGGCCCATCGCCTTGATGAGGCCGGCGCAGGCGATCGCGGCGGCGCCCGCGCCGTTGATGACCATCCTGACGGTCTTGATATCGCGCCCGGTGAGGAACAGCGCGTTGATGAGGCCGGCGGCGGCGATGATCGCGGTGCCGTGCTGGTCGTCGTGGAACACCGGGATGTTCATCCGCTCGCGCAGCGTCTGCTCGATGATGAAACACTCCGGCCCCTTGATATCCTCCAGGTTGATGCCGCCGAAGCTCGGCTCCATCAGCTCGACCGCGTCGATGAAACGATCGACATCCTCGGTCTTCAGCTCGAGATCGATCGAATCGACGTCGGCGAAGCGCTTGAACAGCACCGCCTTGCCTTCCATCACCGGCTTGGAAGCAAGCGCGCCGAGATTGCCAAGCCCCAGGATCGCGGTGCCGTTCGAGATCACCGCGACGAGATTGCCCTTGGCGGTATAATCATAGGCGAGCGACGGATCGCGCGCGATCGCCAGCACCGGCACCGCGACGCCGGGCGAATAGGCGAGCGCGAGGTCGCGCTGCGTCGCCATCGGTTTGGAGGCGATGATCTCGATCTTGCCGGGGCGCCCTTCCGAATGAAACAGCAAAGCTTCGCGTTCGGAAAACTGGACGTTGGATTCGTTCGACATGGCGCAGGCTCTCTCCGGATCGCTCTTGCCTTAATGTCACTTGGTGGGAAAGGGAACGCCGCTATCCTATTTTGCGGGTGTCAAAATCCTGCCGGGCCTGCTCGATCCGATCGACGTTCGCTTCCGCCCACAGCCATACCCCGCAGAATGCCTCGCTAAGGCTGTGGCCGAGATCGGTCAGCCGGTAATCGACATGCGGCGGGATCACCGGGCGGACGGTTCGGATCACCAGCCCGTCGCGCTCCATCGCGCGCACCGTCTGGGTCAGCATCTTCTGGCTGATGCCGGTCACCTCCTTGGCGAGTTCGGAGAAGCGCAGGACGGCGTGCTGGGTCAGCGCCTCCAGCACGATCATCGTCCATTTATCGGCGACGCGGCCGATCACCTCGGTAACGAGCGCCTCGACACGCGGATCGAGTTCCGGATGATACGGCGGCGCGCCCACGACTTTCCTTCTGGTAAGTACCGCACCTTTCGGTGCTTACTTCCCATTGGTAAGCTACGCGCTACATCGTGTCCATCACGCACAGGAGACCCAGCATGGACATCACCGGCAACACCATCCTCATCACCGGCGGCGGATCGGGCATCGGCCGCGCGCTAGCGATCGCGCTGCACCAACGCGGCAATACCGTGATCGTGGCGGGGCGTCGCCTCGAACCACTCGAAGCGCTCGCCGCGGAGGTACCGGGCATCGCGGTCGCGCAGCTCGACGTCGCCGATGGCGCGGCGATCGCGCCGTTTGCGGATAGCGTGACCGCCGCGCATCCGGCGCTGAACGTCGTCATCCACAATGCCGGCATCATGCAGGCGGAGGATCTGCTGGCGGACGGCTTCGCGCTCGACACGGCGGAGGCGACGATCACGACCAACCTGCTCGGCCCGATCCGGCTGACCGCCGCGCTGCTGCCGCACCTGCGCGCGCAGCCCAACGCCGCGATCCTGACCGTATCGTCGGGCCTCGCCTTCGTGCCGATGGCGGCGACCGCGACCTACTGCGCAACCAAGGCGGCGATCCATAGCTGGAGCCAGTCCTTGCGCGCGCAACTGAAGCCGACCGGCATCGACGTGATCGAGATCGCGCCGCCTGCGGTGGCGACCGACCTGATGCCCGGCCATGCCGAGAACCCGAACTCGATGCCGCTCGACGCCTATATCGCCGAGACGATGGCCTTGCTGGAGGCGCATCCGCAGGGGCCGGAGAACACGGTGGAGCGGGTCAAGTTCCTGCGCAACGCCGAGCGTGAGGGGCGTTATGACCAGACCTTCACGATGCTGAACGGGCAACACTGAACGGCTCCTCCGGCCTGCTTCCTTCCGCGGCCTGCGCCCGGGAAGGACGAAGCAACGGTTCCGTTTCGGCGCTGGAGGTTCTATCGGCGTGGGCGTGACCGAACCCGCCGCCCCCACGCCGATGATGGCGCAATACCTCGCCCTGAAGGCCGAGGCGCAGGATTGCCTACTGTTCTACCGGATGGGCGATTTCTTCGAGATGTTCTTCGACGACGCGAAGATCGCCGCCGCGTGCCTCGACATTGCGCTCACCGCGCGCGGCGAGCATGACGGCGCGGCGATCCCGATGTGCGGCGTGCCGGTGCATGCGGCGGAAAACTATCTCGCGCGGCTCATCAAGGCGGGGCACCGCGTCGCCATCGCCGAACAGACCGAGACGCCGGCCGAGGCGAAGAAGCGCGGCGGATCGAAGGCGCTGGTCGCGCGCGGTATCGTCCGTGTCGTCACCGCCGGCACGTTGACGGAGGAAGCGCTGCTTGATGCGCGCGCCGCCAACTGGTGCGTCGCGATCGGGGAGGCGGGCGGCGGCGTCGCGCTGGCGGCGGCGGATGTGTCGACCGGGAGGTTCGAGCTGATCGAGACGAGCGCCGCCAATCTCGCCACCGAACTCGCGCGGCTGAACCCGGCCGAGACGATCGCCGCCGAGGACAGCGGCTTCGCCGACATGGCGACGTCGCTGCGCCCCAAGGCCGCGTTCGACAGCGCGCGCGGCGAGGCGCGGCTGCGCGACCTGTACGGTGTCGCCACGCTCGACGGGTTCGGGCAGTTCGATCGCGCCGCGCTGGCGGCAGCGGGTGGGCTGGTCGCCTATCTCGACCACACCGCCAAGGGCGCGCTGCCGTTCCTGCGCCCACCGGTTCTGCGCCAGAGCACGCAGGTGATGGCGATCGACGCCGCCACGCGCGAGAGCCTGGAGCTGACCTGCACCACCTCGGGCGCGCGCAAGGGCAGCCTGCTCGACGCCGTCGATCGTACCGTGACCGGCGCGGGCGCGCGGGCGCTTGCCGCCGATCTCGGCGCGCCGCTGGTGGACCGGGCCGAGATCGAGGCGCGGCTCGATCTGGTGCAGTTGCTGTGCGAGGACGGCGGCCTGCGCGAGAGCCTGCGCGCCACCTTGCGCGCGCTGCCGGATATCGGTCGCGCGCTCGGGCGGATCGCGGCGGGGCGGGGTTCCCCGCGCGATCTCGGCCAGTTACGCGACGGGCTGAACGGCGCTTGGTCGCTTGGCGAGAAGCTGGGCGGGATCGAGCGGCCACCCGCTTTGCTCGCTGACCTCGCGCCCCGCCTGCGCGGGCACGGTGCGCTGATCGACCTGTTTACCCGCGCGCTGGTGCCGATGCCGCCGGTCGATGCGGCGGACGGCGGCTATATCGCCGGTGGCTACGACGCCGCACTCGACGATCTGCGCGATGCGGGGGCCGGCGGGCGGCGGGCGATCGCCGCGCTGGAGGCGGACTATCGCAGCCGCACCGGCATCGGCGCGCTGAAGATCAAGCACAATGGCGTGCTCGGCTATCATATCGAGGTGGCCGCTAGGGTGGCGGATGCGCTGATGGCGCCGGACAGCGGTTTCACCCACCGCCAGACGCTGGCCGGCGTGGTGCGCTTCAACGCGCCCGAACTGCACGAGGTGGCGGTGAAGGTCTCGCAGGCGGGCGCGCACGCCCTTGCGGCGGAGGCGTCGCACCTCGAAGACCTCACCCACGCCGCGCTCGCCAAACGGGAGGCGATCGCCGCCACCGCCGATGCGCTCGCCCGGCTCGATGCGTCGGCGGGGCTGGCCGAGCGTGCGTGCGAGGGTGGCTGGGTGCGGCCGACGCTGGTCGATCACGCCTGTTTCGATATCGCCGGCGGGCGCCACCCCGTCGTCGAGGATGCGCTGGCGAAACGCGGCGAGCGCTTCGTCGCCAACGATTGCCGGCTCTCCGAAGATTCGCGACTGTGGCTGGTGACGGGTCCGAACATGGGCGGCAAGTCGACCTTCCTGCGCCAGAACGCGCTGATCGCGGTGCTGGCGCAGGCCGGTGCCTATGTGCCCGCGACGTCCGCGACGCTCGGGCTGGTCGACCGGCTGTTCAGCCGCGTCGGCGCGTCGGACAATCTCGCGCGCGGGCGCTCCACCTTCATGGTCGAGATGGTCGAGACCGCCGCGATCCTCGCGCAGGCGACCCCGCGCAGCTTCGTCATCCTCGACGAGGTCGGGCGCGGCACCTCGACCTATGACGGGCTCGCCATCGCCTGGGCGGTGGTGGAGGCGATCCACGAGGACAATCGCTGCCGCTGCCTGTTCGCGACGCACTATCACGAACTGACCCGCCTGGCCGAACGCTGCGAGGCGCTGTCGCTCCACCACGTCCGCGCGCGGGAATGGAAGGGCGATCTCGTCCTGCTGCACGAGGTAAGCGAGGGTCCGGCCGATCGCAGCTACGGCCTCGCCGTCGCGCGGCTCGCCGGCCTGTCGCCCGCCACGCTGTCGCGCGCGAAGGCGGTGCTGGCGAAGCTGGAAGCGGGGCGCGCCAGGACCGGCGGCATCGCGGCGGGGCTGGATGACCTGCCGCTGTTCGCCGCCGCCCGCGTCGAGGAGGCACCGCCGAGCGACGCGTTGCGCGACGCGCTCGCCGCGGTCGACACCGATGCGCTCACCCCGCGCGAGGCGCTGGAGCAGCTCTACCGGTTGAAGGGGCTGCTCTGACGGCGGACGATCGGGAGATGACGCGCGCCCCCGCCTGTCCTATCTCTTGCTCATGCCCAGCCGTTTCGACTCCCTGCCGCACCGCCGCGCGATCATCGATCGCCGTGGCCTCGCCGATGCGCTCGCCGCTCTGGAGGGGACCGATCCGCTCGCGTTGCGTGGCGCGGGCACCGCGCTCCTCAAGGCGGCGCTCGATGCGGGCCGCGCGGAGATCGGCCGACGGCTGATCGAACATCCCTCGCGCGGGCTGGAGATCGCCGCCGCGCAAGCATTCCTGGTCGATCAGATCGTCCGGCTGCTGCATGATTTCACCACGCAGCGGCTCTACCCGGCGCACAATCCCACCGCCGCCGAACGGCTTACCATCATCGCGGTTGGCGGGTATGGGCGCGGCGAAATGGCGCCCTACTCGGATGTCGATATCGGCTTCCTTACGCCCTGGAAGCAGACCGCCTGGGCCGAGCGGGTGATCGAGACGATGCTGTACGCGCTGTGGGATCTCGGCCTGAAGGTCGGCCATTCCAGCCGCTCGCTCGACGAGATGGTGCGGCAGGCCAAGGCCGACGTGACGATCCGCACCGCACTGCTGGAGGCGCGCTACGTATGGGGCGACCAGCCGCTGTACGACGAGGCGGCGCGCCGCTTCAAGGCGGAGGTGCAGGCCGATACGGTGCGCACTTTCATCACCGAGAAGCTCGACGAGCGCAACACCCGCCACAAACGGATGGGCGACACGCGCTACGCGGTCGAGCCCAACGTCAAGGAGGCCAAGGGGGGCCTGCGCGACCTCCACACGCTCTTCTGGATCGGCAAATACGCGTATAACGTGTCCGAACCCGGCGAACTGGTCGAGGCCGGGCTGCTCAGCCGCGCCGAATACCGCCAGTTCAACCGCGCCGAGAATTTCCTGTGGGCGGTGCGCTGCCACCTCCACAGCATCGCCAGGCGCGCCGAGGACCGCCTCACCTTCGACATGCAGACCGAGATCGCACGGCGGATGCGCTTCGCCGACCGGCCGGGCAAATCCAAGGTCGAACGGTTCATGCAATATTACTTCATCCAGGCGAAGCGCGTCGGCGATCTCACCGGCGTGTTCCTCGCGCATCTGGACGAGAAGTTCGCGGCACGCGGGCGCCGCTTCGGGCTGCCGATGCTGGGCCGCCGTGCACCGCGCAAGCTACACGGCTTCACCGTCGATCGCGGACGGCTGGCGATCCCCGCCGACGACTTCTTTCAGGGCGATCCGGTGCGGCTGGTCGAGCTGTTCGCACTCGCCGACCTGCACGGCATGGAGGTCCACCCGCTGACGATGCGCGTCGCCGCGCGCGACGCCAAGCTGGTCGACGACTTTCGCGCCGACCCACGCGCCAACGCGCTGTTCCTCGACGTGCTGACCAGCCCGCGTGACCCCGAGACGGTGCTGCGCTGGATGAACGAGGCGGGCGTGTTCGGCCGCTTCATTCCCGATTTCGGCCGGGTCGTCGCGCAGATGCAGTTCGACATGTACCACCATTACACGGTGGACGAGCATACCATCCGCGCGATCGGCCTGCTGTCGCGCATCGAGAACAAGACGCTCGACGAGGATCACCCGCTCGCCAGCGCGGTGTTCGAGCAGATCGTGTCGCGGCGTGCGCTGTACGTCGCGGTGCTGCTGCACGACATCGCCAAGGGGCGCGGCGGCGACCATTCGGTGCTGGGTGCCGAGGTCGCGCATCGGCTGTGCCCGCGCTTCGGGTTGAGCGAGGCGGAGACCGAGACGGTGGCGTGGCTGGTGCGCCAGCATCTGCTGATGAGCGCGACCGCGTTCAAGCGCGACCTGTCCGACTTCAAGACCATCCTCGATTATGCCGAGACGGTGCAGAGCGCGGAGCGGCTGCGGCTGCTGCTGCTGCTGACGGTGGTCGATATCCGTGCGGTCGGGCCGGGCGTGTGGAACAGCTGGAAACGGCAGTTGCTGACCGCTTTGTATGAATCCGCCGAGGAAGTGCTGCGGCTCGGGCACAAGCAGAAGGGCCGAGAGGAACGGATCGCCGCCAAACAGGCCGCGCTGCGCGAGGCGCTCGGCTGGGACGAGGCGCGGTTCGCCACGCTGCTCAAGCGCATGCCCGATCCGTATTGGGTGGCCGAGCCGGACGAGGTGCTCGTCCAGAACGCGCGACTGATCGAGCGCGCCGGCACCGCACAGCTTTCGATCGACACGCGCCCCGATATCGCGCGCGGCGCGACGCTCGTCACCGTCTACGCCGCCGATCATCCCGGGCTGTTCTACCGCATCGCCGGGGCGATCAGCCTGGCCGGCGGCAACATCATCGACGCGCGCATCCACACCACGCGCGACGGCATGGCGCTCGACAATTTCGTCGTGCAGGATCCGATCGGCGCGCCGTTCGACGATGAGACGCAGTTAAAGCGGCTGCGCACCGGCATCGAGGATGCGCTGGCGGCACGCGGGCGGCTGGTCGACAAGCTGCTCGCGAAACCGCTGTCGCGGCCGCGCGCGTCGGCATTCCCGATCGCGCCCAACGTGCTGATCGAGAACAAGGCGTCGAACCGCTTCACCATGATCGAAGTCAACGCGCGCGACCGGCCGGCGCTCCTGCATCAGTTGGCGCACGCGCTGTTCGATTCAAAGGTGACGATCCACTCCGCGCATGTCGCGACGTACGGCGAGCGCGCGGTCGACACCTTCTACCTGACCGACCTGACCGGCGACAAGATCGCCAGTACCACCAAGCTGCGCGGCATCGAACGCCGCCTGCTTACCGCCGCGCAAGGGGAGAAGCTGCGCACGGCGGCGTGATGGCGCGGCCTCCCGGCCAGGAGATGCGCGCCCTTACGCGCTGAGGTCAGGTCGACGCACAAGGCGCAACCACGCAGGCAACACATGCGTTGCCCGCCCTGCCGCTCGATCCGACAAGCAGCAGGAGCCCGCATGGACCGCATCCGTACCGACACGCTCGACATCGCCTACACCAGCGGCGGCCCGGCGGACGGCTTTCCCGTCCTGCTGCTACACGGCTGGCCCGATGCGCCGGACGGCTGGGCGGAAGTCACTCCCGCGATCGAGGCGGCGGGCTGTCGCTGGATCGCGCCGTGGTTGCGCGGTTTCGGGCCGACCCGCTTCCTCGACGCGGCTGCCCCGCGCGACGGTAGCGCCGCCGCGCTCGCCCGCGATGCGCTCGACCTTGCCGATGCGCTTGGCATCGATCGGTTTGCGGTGCTCGGGCATGATTGGGGCGGACGTACCGCCTATGCACTCAGCGCGATCGCGCCGGAGCGGATCGCCGCCAGCGTGGTGCTGGCGATCGGTTACACCCCGCACGGCCGCTTCGTGGTGCCCGACTTCGCGCAGAGCGCGCGCTGGTGGTATCAGTGGCTGATGACCTCCGACGCGGGCGCGGCGAAGGTTGCCGCTGATCCGATCGGCTTCGCGCGCGCGCAGTGGGACACGTGGAGCCCGCCCGGCTGGTTCGACGAGGCGGCGTTCGTGCAAGCGGCTGAGAGTTTCCGCAATCCCGACTGGCTGGCGATCACGCTGCACGGCTATCGCTATCGCTGGGGCAGCGAACCGCTAGACCCGCGCTACGCCGCCGAACGCGCGGCGATCGCAGCGACCGAGCGGCTGAGCGTGCCGACGCTGCTGATCCAGGGTGGCGACGATCGCTGCGATCCGCCGAGCGAATCGGAGGCACAGGCGCAGGGGTTTGCGGGCCATTACGAGCGGTTGGTGCTGGCAGGGATCGGGCATTTCCCCGCGCGGGAGGCGCCGGATGCAGTCGCGGAGGCGGCCATCGCGCATTTCCGGCGGTTTTGCTGAAGGCGGGAAGCGCCGCGGTCAAGCCGCAACGTCGGGCATCGCTTTAGCGAAACCGACCGGGCGACTTACTGTGCGATTTAGCGACGCTAAATCGTCGCAAGTCGCTGGAGCGGGCGAAGGGATTCGAACCCTCGACCCCAACCTTGGCAAGGTTGTGCTCTACCCCTGAGCTACGCCCGCTCTGGCGAATGTGCCTTCCGAAAGCTGCCGGAAGGCTGGGTGAGGCGCGGCTATTAGCTGTGCTGTTCGGGGCTGGCAAGCCCCATCTTCACGATTGTGCCGAATGTCTCGAAAAGCCTTGGCTTGTTCGCCCAAGCGCCCACATAAGGCACCACACAATCGAGCATTGGAGCGCAACTTGGCTACCCTGGGATTGAACGCCGCCGAACGCGAGGCCGTCGAGAGCTTCCGCCGCGACGTCGTCGAGCCGTCGATGACGAGCCTCGTCATCATCGATTTCTGGGCGGAATGGTGCGGGCCGTGCAAGGCGTTGACGCCGCTGCTGGAAAAGGTCGCCGCGGCCTATGCCGACAAGGGCGTGGTGCTGGCCAAGGTCGATACCGACAAGAACCAGTTCATCGCCACGCAGTTTCAGATCAAGTCGATCCCGACCGTGTACGCGATGTTCCAGGGGCAACTCGTTGCCGATCTGACGCCGGCGCGCACCGAATCGCAGCTCCGCACGATGCTCGACCAGATCCTCAAGCAATTGCCGATCGAAAGCGAAGGCGCCGCGCTCGAGGCCGAGATCGAGCCGATGATCGCGATGGGCGAGCAGGTGCTGGCCGACGGCGATGCCGCGCAGGCAGTCGACATCTTCCGCCAGATCGCGGAGCTGGCACCGGACAATCCCGCCGTCCACGCCGGGTTCGTGCGTGCGCTGGTGGCCAGCGGCGATCTCGACGGGGCCGACGCGCATCTGGCGCTGATCCCGGCGGAGATCGCCAAGCTCCCCGAGATCGAGCGTGCCCGAGCGGCGCTGACGCTCGCGCGGGATGCCAAGCCGGTCGACGATCTCGCCGGCCTGGCGGCCGAGGTCGCCGCCAACCCGCACGACATGGACAAGCGCTTCGCGCTCGCCGGCGGGCAGATGGCGGCGGGGGACCGCGAGGCCACCGCCGCCACGCTGCTGGCGATGATCGCCGAGGACAAGGCGTGGAACGAGGCGGCCGCGCGCACGCAGTTGCTCAAGCTGTTCGAGGTGGTCGGGCTCGAAGATCCGTGGGTGTCGGCGCAGCGCCGCAAGCTTTCCGCGATCCTGTTCGGATGAGCGAAGTCGCGAAGACCACGCGCCTGTCGATCTTCCCGCTGCCGGGGGCGTTGCTGTTCCCGCGCATGCATTTGCCGCTGCATATCTTCGAGCCGCGCTACCGGGCGATGGTGTCCGACGCGATGGCGCGCGATCGCCGCATCGGCATGATCCAGCCGCGCACGGGGCGGATCACGCGCAAGGATTCGCCGCCGCTGTTCGAGATCGGCTGCGTCGGCAAGATCGGCGAGTTCGAGGCGGGCGAGGATGGCCGCTACAATCTGGTGCTGGAAGGCGTCGCGCTGTTCCGCATCATCCGCGAACTCGACGTGACCACGCCGTTCCGCCAGGTCGAGGCCGAATTGCTGCCGCTGGCGGACGAGCCCGAGATGCTGTCGCTGTCACGCCGCTCGCTGCTGGAAACGGAGTCGCGCGCGTTCGCGGATGCGCAGGGATATGCGGTCGACTGGGATGCGGTGACGCGGCTCGATGACGAGGCGCTGGTCAACGGCATCGCCCAGATCGCGCCGTTCGATGTGGCGGCGAAACAGGCCTTGCTCGAGTCACCCGATATCGAGGAACGCGCCGAACTGATCATTCAGTTGATGCAGTTCTTCGGCCGCCATGACGGTGAGGATTCGGTGACGCTGCAATAACGTCGGGAGGGTCGGGACAGGTGGCGGACCACCCGTCCCGCGCCCGGTCAGGCCTTCTTGCGGCCGCGCTTGGGGGCGGCGGCGGCTTCGGCGTCGTGTTCCTCGTCCGGCTGGTCTTCACCGGCTTCGGTCAGCGCCTCGCCCAGCGCCTTCAGCTTTTCCTGATTGGTTTCCGCCTTGTCCGCGATCTTGGTGGTTGCGGCACCGAGACGGTGGAGCAGCGCATGGATGCGGTCCGCGTCCGGGGCGTCCTTCTCCAACTGTTTGCGCAGCGAGCCGAGATCGCGAAGAATACCCTTCGCGCCGGTCGTCTCGATATCGGCGAGCGCGGCTTCCCAATCCTCGATCATGTCGGCGCCCTTGGCAGGCTTGGTCGATTCCAGTCCGCGATTGATCGCGTTCATCGTTCCGGCGAATTTCACGGCCATGCTATGTCCTCTCAGGCAACCGGCAAACACCGGCGCCCGTCAACGAGACATGATGGCGAAAGCCGCATCGTCGGATCGGTTAAGCGGCAGGCCGGGGCTGTAGCGCCACGTGCCGAAAATTTAAGACAAGATACTGATTTCGATCAATATCAACCGGCTGAACAGGTCTGAAGCCATGCCGTCAACCGGCAGCCATCACACCCGCATCGGCATCAGCACGTACAGCGCGGCGGCCTTGTCGTTCTCACGGATCAGCGTCGGCGCGGCGGCGTCGGCGAGATGCACTTCGATCGTGTCGCCGTCCAACTGCCCGAGGATGTCGAGCAGATAACGGCTGTTGAAGCCGATCTCGAACGGCAGCGACACGTATTCGCCTGGCACTTCCTCGGCGGCGGTGCCGTTGTCGGGGCTGGTGACCGACAGGATGATCTTGTCGCGGTCGAGCGCCATCTTCACCGCGCGCGTCTTCTCGGTGGCGATCGTCGACACGCGGTCAACGCCTTCCTCGAAGCTGCGCGGGTCGATCTTGAGGATCTTGTCGTTGCCGGTCGGGATGACGCGGCTGTAATCCGGGAAGGTGCCGTCGATCAGCTTCGAGGTAAGCAGCGCGTGGCCGAGATCGAAGCGGATCTTGGTGGAGGACAGCGACACGCCGACCTGCGCATCGACCTCGTCGAGCAGCTTGCGCAGCTCGGCGATACATTTGCGCGGCACGATCACGTCGGGCATCGCCTCGGCCCCTTCCGGGCGCGGCATCGTCACGCGGGCGAGGCGGTGGCCGTCGGTGGCGGCGGCCTTGAGCACCGGCTGCGGATCGGCCGAGACGTGCAGGAAGATGCCGTTGAGGTAATAGCGCGTCTCCTCGGTGGAGATCGCGAAGCGGGTCTTGTCGATGATCTGCTTGAGCGTTTCCGCCGGCAGCTCGAACGTGACGGGCAGTTCGCCCTCCGCGATCACCGGGAAGTCGTCGCGCGGCAGCGTTCCGAGCTGGAAGCGTGCACGCCCGGCCACGATCGTGAGCTTGCCGTCAGCGGCGGCGAGGCTGACCTGCGCGCCCTCAGGCAGTTTGCGCGCGATATCGAACAGCGTGTGCGCGGACACCGTGGTCGCGCCGGGCTGCTCGACGCTCGCCGAGATCGTCTCGTTGATCTGGAGATCGAGATCGGTCGCCATCAGCTTCAGCCCACCTTCGGCCGTCGCCTCGATCAGCACGTTGGAGAGGATCGGGATGGTGTTGCGCCGCTCCACCACCGATTGCACATGGCTGAGGCCCTTCAGGAGGGTCGCGCGTTCGATCGTCGCCTTCATCTCAATCCCCCGGGCCGTCAGCCCATTTCTCGTCCCGCCCGGCGTTAAAAGCCGGGGGTTAATGCGCCGTTTCCATCCTTAGGGTCCAAACCCCATCACGGCAACGGTCGTGATCGCCCGGAGAAGGCTGCTGGCAAGGAGCGCGGCGCAGACGCGTGGCACAAGCCACGCGCAA
>Ga0265798_10008662_pt1 | contig 12908 bp, 7 predicted proteins | sample P3T30metagenome_FD_192430 | JGI IMG/M metagenome (GOLD analysis project Ga0265798, IMG submission 192430) | Plant litter microbial communities from East Loma Ridge, Irvine, California - P3 T30 | ecosystem: Environmental > Terrestrial > Plant litter > Unclassified | place: USA: California...
AGACCAGCCTGAGGGTTGCGGAATGAGTTGTCGAAGAAGCCAGCGGGTGTCCCAGAGGCGGGTGCTTGGGTCGGGGAGGCCTGGAATGCACCTGGGCTAGTGATAGAGCCGAAACTCGGCTGCGAGTGCAGGCTCTGAGCACTGGAGTGGCGGTGCAACTGGCCACCTTGAGAGGTTCCACCAGGAGCAAAGCCTTGGTGCGGGCCCTGAATGTGCTGCATACGATGGGCGATCTGCGCCTGGGCGAGGTGCTCCTTCTGACGGGCCATGAGATATTGCTCCTCCTGCTTCCTACGCTCGAGTGCATTCTGCTGGTCGGCAGTCAAGGTAGTGCCAAAGGACGGGAAGCTCGAAGCAAAAGGTGGCTGGGCACCGCCAGTAGGGGGTGCAGCAGCAGGAGGTGCGGCGGCAGCCCAAGGTCCGGGAGGCGACGCGGTGGTTTGACCGTGAGGAATGCCGATCTGCGGGACCAGGAAGGGCTCTCTGGAGTTTCCTATTCTACGGATGAGCTGTGCCAATGGTTCGTAATCTGCGTCTTCGGCCTTCTTAACCAGCAGTTCCGGCGAGAAGAACCCGGCCTTGTACCAGTCGTGCATTTCAAGTCCAGACCATGGTCCTTGAGTCTGCCCCTGAGGGTCGCGGTAGATCCACCGCATTCTATCCGGCATGACCATAGTGCGCTGTTGCGGAGGCGGAGGCTGGTTGGAGGCTGAGCTCCCCGGCTGCTGGTGCTGGCTGGCCATTTGCTCCTGCAAGAACTCGAGGGTCTTCTGGTCTCCGTCGAGTTGGCCACCGAAGCCTTGTCCCTGGAAGGGGTTGTCGACGTCGAGGCCGCCAAGTCCGGCAAACTGTCCTTGGCCAGGTCTGTCCTCGTGTTCTCCCGGCCTCATCTGGTCTTGCATGCCTTGGGGGAACATGCTCGACATTCTGCTGCCGCCAAAGCCGGATCCGATATGGGGGCTCATTCCACTACCGCCTCCGAGTCCGGCCAGGCCCGGTGACTGCATGTCTGCAAGAGAGTTGCCGAGCATACCGCTTCCGAATCCAGACAAGTTTGCGTGCTGACGACCTGGAGTTCCGAGGCCAGGCTGGCTAGTAGGCCAGGGAGACCCGCCGCCAAATTGTCCTAGACCTCCGAGGCCAGTGAATCCACGGTTGGGCCCAACGCTGCTGGTCTGGCTGCGGTCGTCGCTCACCGGACCTTGGTGGCGGCCAAGGTTGGGGAGCGCACCGAGACCACCGAGACCAGGCTGGTGCATTGAGTCGCCACCAAATCCAAGACCTGGAAGAGGCGCGCTTGGAATGTCCGGGGTAGCCTGTTCCAGTGCTTCGCGGTTGTGCTCGGCGCCATGATCAGGCGACTTGTAGGGATTGGTGTCGGTTGGACTTTGCGGATCGTTGCCTGCAGGGCGTCCAGGTGTCTGCTGGTTGGATTGCAGGAAGCCAGACCCGAATCCACCAGTATTGTCGGAAGTCATGCCAAAGGCGCCAAAGCCAAAGTCACGATCGCGAGTGCTCGATCGACTCGGGGTATCGTAGCCGCGGAGTCCTTGGTGCGCATTCGGCGGGGAAAGGTCAGAGCCCGCAGCCAGCGCGGCGCTTCCAGATGGAACCCCCTCATCCTCGTCCGCCTCTTCCAGAGGGGCAGCAGTGGTGTCAGATCGGTCCATGGGTCTCCAAGATTCGTTCTCATTGACCTTGGGAAGATTGGAGATGCTCGTCTTGTGCTCCAGAGTCTTTGCCCCAAGATCTTCACTACTGTCCTTCGACAGAAGATTCTTGAACCTGCTCTCTGCCCTTCCGTTTCCCAGACCAGTCCGCTTCTCACCAGGCGTACCTTGACCAGATCCTCCAAGGCCAAAGTTTCCGAACGAGCCCATTGGCGAAAATCCAGCGCTTTGCGGCGCATTGCCCCAGGGCGACGTGGGAACGCCAAATCCAGCACCTCCTAGCGGACCGATAGGGTTGCGCTTGACTGAACCGGACGGCGTGGTCGCAACTTTGTCTTCGCTCGAGATGTCGTCGGCCTTGGTCGAGTCTTTCAGATCGGTCCTCCTACGAAGAAGCGACGGCGGGGGCGACGGCGCGCGTTGCTCCTCCCTGCCAGCTGGAGAGGCGACAGAGTTCGGGAAGGGATACGACTCTCCAGTCTGACGACGAGACGAGCCGCGGACAACGCCTGGAGACTGCATGCCAAAGCCGCCAGGGGAGTTGACGGACAGTTTGCGACCCAGCACACCGTTCGACTGTTGATTATCCTTCGTCACAGTCGGTGGCTTCATCGGGGTGTTGACGGAAGTGGTGAAGAGCTAGTAGCAGCATTAGTCTCATGCCCAGCAGCAATTATGAAGGCCATGTACAAACCTCTTTCTCCTCATTGTCCATCTCGGTCAAAGCCAGCGGTTCGTAGGCGCCATCGTCATCCCAGCAGACGTCAGGACCAGAAGGCTGCTCCCTGCTCGCGTCGTTCCTGCCCCAACCCGCAGCAGGAGCTCCGTTCTGACCATTCGGCTGCCAATTCCCAATGTACAGATGCTGGAGATCTTCCTGGAGGCCATCGTCGGCGCTTTGTTGCAGTCGGTAGAGGTCCAGAAGCTGCGACTTGGAGTAACGGGGATCGGTCACGGTGCCGTTGCGGTGTGGCGGGACGTAACGAGGGGGTTGTGAAGAGACGGCGGGACTGGCGATGTTCTCGTTGTTCTGCGGCACGGTGTTGGACGTGTTGACGGCGTTGGAGGTTCGACGGAAGGTCTGCGTCGCGCCGTTGGGTCTACGCGCCCTGTATACGGAGTGTTAGCGTCTGGTAGTTGATCAGATGTGGTGTGTGCGCCGGGAGCTGTGTCGGTCGCACAAGCGCAAGAAGGACGACAAGTCTCGCAGTCGAGGAGGGCAAGGACGCACCATTCCGAGCCAGCATCGCGCTGTTGGGGGGTTTGTTGGTTGCTGCCGGCTGCCGCCGAGGCGAAAGTTGAAGGTGCCATTGTGTTTGATGGAAGTGGATAGTGGCAGGATCGGTTCGGGAGAGGCGAACAGATCGAGTGTGGATGCGGTTGCGGGCGCTGAAAATGCGGCTCAAGTGCGATGATAGTGAGGGAAGATGTTTATGCGTCGTGTTGGAATCGTTCGGTGGTCAATTGCTCGCGGTGATCTGAAGGGCGTCGGGAGGAGAGCACGCGGTCTCGAGTTGTAAGTTAAGGAAGAAACCACCAAGTGCCGCCAGCCTTCTTACGCTAAACCCTTTTGGTCGCGTGACGTCCATTTACATCCACTCTAGATATTCGTGCAGACATTCAATGCCTCTATCTGCACAAAGATGTTAAAATGGTATTTCACTTACGTCTGGTGCTGGCAGCATTATTGACCAACTGTGTCATACACCAAGCCTCTGAAGAAATACATCTGCTTACCTGCATATAGCCTATGACAGCTGTTGTTGTTACGCGACGCGTCTCAGCACTCGAAGCCTCGAAACTTTCACTTCACTCCATCCCATCGTACTGTTGTTTTGAAGTATCACATACGATCCCTCAAGCGTCACTCACTACACGGCTCACTTCTTCGGCATGAGTTTTCATCACGCGTGGAGACTTACTATGGTGCTACCTAGGAGGCCTGGGCGGTTTGACCATATCATGTGGTTGAAGGTACCATGATATGATCTAGGGGCTGTAAACCCGATACTCTCGCGTTACTACGTGATATTGCCTCAAGGAGTCCACGCAGATCTGACCCTTGGTCATCACCGAGATGCTGGCCTGATCATAATCACAGGCAACAAGTCATCGAGTCACGTTCCACTGATTAGGTACAGCACTGCTCAGCTCATCGCCGACACGCAGCATGCATCTCTCCACCATCGTCATGTGGCAGGCAGATCTATAAGCAGAACTGTTTGTTTGCTACCAACGCCAACAACCCTGCAACGAACGAACCAACCGGTCCGTCCGCATACGGGCCGGTGGAAATGTTTGCAGCGCACCCGTCGTACGAACCTAGCGCGGCCGCCTTGGAAGAGTGCATGCAGCCAGTCAACGATATCTAGAGACCTCCTTGGGCGAACAGAACCAACTCGAAAGGCAATATCGGTGCACCCGGGAAATGCAGCAGGGAAAGCCATATATACGGTCTGCTGCCCAACAATCTACTCTTTCTAGTGATTTGATACAGAAGCATACACGTAGTCTTTTCGTTCAACCACAAAGACACATTCTACTCATACTCGCTTAGAGCACTCACTCAGCCACTCCTTTCACAACCTATACTAGCGACATAGCACGCACCCGCTGCTCGGGATGGATCCAATGGCGCTGGCTCTGATGAGGTCTCCTCATCCCGGCCGTCGGTCTGGCGGCTATGGTATGTTGTTCTTATTCTTTCATCTCCACGTTTCGCTTCTCTACCCACAATTAAAAGTCTTCACCAAAAGTCACCCGCAACAATGTCACTCGTCTCACGCATGTGATCTCTCCTCTCAGGCTACAGCCCACACACGTCCCTCAACCAAGGGTATCCAGGCATGGGAATGGGCTCCCACGGTAGCATGTACCCAGGCATGCACCAAGGCATGTACGGCGGTATGCACGGCGGCCTGATGCCTTCCAGCCTCGGAATCAGCGGGCTCGATCCCTACTCCAGCCTTGGACTCGGAGGTGTGGGCGGCCTCGGCATGGGAATGGGACTGGGGGTGGGCAGCATGATGATGGGAGGTATGCCCCGCTCACGCCGCAATCCCTACTACGACACTTACGGCTATGGAGGCGGCGGAGGAGGAGGTCGGGGCGGCTACGGTGGTGGCGGCAGCCCTTACGAGCTCTTCGACGAATCGATGTACGACGATGAGGCGTACATGGACGACTACGACGACATTGAGGATCCGCTGCTGGCGTATTTGAGGATGCAGAAGCGGGGTGGTGGAAGAAGGGGAGGCAGGAGGGGAAGGAGGTATTATGGCCACGGTGGTTATGCTATGTATTGACGTTGAGAAGGGGCGACGATGGGTGTATTTCTTTCCACAGTTTCCTTTCTTGCAGCGCGGAGCTGGTTCCAACCCTCCAATAACGATGACTAACGGCAGCACACCTCAGCATGCGGCAATCCGCGGTGTTGTTGGTTTTCTTCCTCCTTTTCCTCTTCTTATCTTCTCTCCTTCTCTTCTCTTCTTAGCACCTGAGTTGTCATGTCTCTTTCGGTTACTGTCACCAAAGTCTAGAGCGCCACATTCGTTTCATATCTGTGGATGGCGTGCTCTTGACCTGATATATGGATTGGCAATTTACCGTTATGATCTTTCCATCACGATTTTGACGAGTATATGGCTAGACAGCGCGATCAGTTCTGGGTTGTATTCAACTCTAGTTGAGAAACAACAAGCAGTGAAATGCATTTCTCAGCCTCAAGCATGGCTCGAGGTGAAGAGCATGACCTTGATACATCAACTCAAATCCAAGGCGACGGTTCGGTAGCAGCGAGGTTCACTGAGAGTGGAAAGATAATTTCATGGAAACAGCAGTATTGATTTGTATACATGTCGTGCGACTTTCATACTTCAAGATATCACTTCGAACAAGGTATATAGGCCTTAATCTATGGACCACTGCAGCCACATGCAGGCTACCGCGGTGAGTAAGAGGTCATTCCGAAAGGATAGTTCTCCTTTTCACCAAAATAGGGCTTCGACAAGGTAGAGGAGGTCGGGCCCAGAGTGTTGGAAAAGTTGTCAAAAGAAAATGGAGGGAGGCTTGTTGGCGCAAGCGACGATGGGAGGTGGATCAATGGGAAAACAGCCATGGACTAGAAGCTGACTGGCTTGTTACGGCTGCAGCTATACGAAAGAGGGAACAGACGTCGCAGACCGTCTGCTGTATGAACGCCGGACTCCTGAAATGCGGGTATCGTGAATTGTCTCTCAGGCTTTTGTGCCCTTGAAGCAGTTATTGCATTGGATCTCGTTGAGCGCGTAATATTTACTCCTCAGGGACTGGGAAGCTGTTAGTGTCGAACTCGAGTTGCGCATGGGCGGAGCAGCTGAAAACTCACTCTCAATCTCGCCGGACTTGATGTCGTCGGAGACGCTCTTGGGGGAGCGGCCGTCGATCTGGCAACCGGTGGAGAAAGCAGTGCCGACAATCTCAAGGACGGTACCCTGGAGCGACTTGGCCATGGACTTGTGGCGCATGGTGCGGCCGATCTCGATGATCTCGTCAAGAGGGATGGACTTGGTGTGCTTGATGTTCTTCTCCTTCTTGCGGTCACGCGGGGGCTCCTTGAGGGCCTTGATGACCAGGGAAGAGGCGGAGGGAACGACAGAGACGGCGGCCTGACGGTTCTTGATGGTCAAGCGGACGGTGACGCGGAGACCCTTCCAGTCGCCGGTGGCCTTGGCGATATCTTCACCGACCTTCTTGGGCGAAAGACCGAGAGGACCGATCTTGGGCGCAAGGGCGGAAGAGGCACCGACCTCACCTCCGGTGGCACGGAGGTGAATGATCTTCTCCTCGTTGGGGTCGAATTTGGGAGCTTTATTGCGGTATCAGCATTGGCGCATCGTCGCGGACACGACCGAGCCTCAGTCAAGACTGAGGAGCCACGGATCGAAGAGGTGATACTTACGCATGGCTAGGGCGTAAGGTGGTCTACCTTGATCGATATATTTGTCGGGAAGTGAGGTGGTGTGTCGAAGTCAAGGATTGCGCGCGCGACAGAGTTCTTGTAGCAAAAATGAACTGTGGACAAGCGCGGGCCTCAGGCCGAGAATCTTGGCGTGGAGTTGCTCTCGCCGCAAGCCGATCCGCCGCCTTGATGGTTTGGTGATAAGGCATCGATATGTTTGCCTGATGTTTGGTCCCCTCAATTGTTAGCGTCTCCAAAAGCGACAGAGGCAACGTCGTCGTTCGCTGGATCGACCCTGGGCAGTCGCAGCCGCAACCTTCTAACTTGTGAACACCACCTCCTTGCGACCGCACGGGCACTGCATCCGACTAGGACCATCCCTCACATCGACATTATGGCGCAACCACAGGGCCCTCCCGGCATGCCAGCAGGCCAAATGCAGCCTTCGCCGGAACAAATGAAGCAAATACAGGCCCAGATTGCCGCAGAGGCCGAAAAGGCCGGCATGACCGTGCCGCAATTCATTCAACACTCGAGAGCGCAGCACGCTGCTAGGATGGCGCAACAGGGCCAGCAACAGCCATCTCCCGAGCAAATTCGCGCCATGCAAGCACAAATTACTGCAGAGGCAGAGAAAGCCGGCCTGACGGTTCCACAATTCATTGAACGCCAAAGGCAGGCGCAGGCGCAGGCGCAGGCTCAGGCTCAGGCCGCTGGAATGCAACCCGGCCAGCAGCCGTCTCCAGAGCAAATCCGCGCCATGCAGGCACAAGTGACTGCTGAAGCAGAGAAAGCTGGCCTCACAGTCCCGCAATTCATCGAACGCCAAAGACAGGCGCAGGCACAAGCACAACAGGCTGCTGGAATTCAACCCGGCCAACAACCCTCTCCAGAGCAGATCCGCGCCATGCAAGCACAAATCGCCGCCGAAGCTGAGAAAGCTGGCATGACAGTCCCTGAATACGTCGAGCGCATCAAGGCCCAGGCTATGCAACAGCAACAGATGCGTCAACAACAGCAGCAGGGAGCGCAGCCCGGCAAGCAGGTGCCCATCGCACCCGGCCCACCAAAACCAGAGGGCATTGCGGTCGCGAAGTTCCTCAGGAGCCAGGACTTGAAGTTGAGGACCTGTATCTTCAACGATCAAAGAAAGGACATGTTCAAAGTCAAGCGGGCTATCAGAGCACTACACTCGCCTGCTTACGAGAAGGCACGGAAGAAGAACCCGCTCTTACCAGAGGTCAAGGACAGAGTCACCGCAGAGAACACTCTCAAGCTGCTGCCTCTGAGCATGCTCGCATTGCGAGTGTCGAAGGTTGATCCTCATGATGGCCATAACCACGGCAAGAAGAAGCGTACCAAGGGTCTCTGGACAGTCAAGGTTGAGCCCCAGCAGGAGGCCCGCGACGATTACCACTATGTGTTCCTCTACGAGGGCGCTCAGTGGAAGAATAAACTCTACGCTGCTGGTGCACTCGGTCTCATCCTTGCCGTCGTCTTCTTCCCTCTCTGGCCATACTCTCTCCGTCTCGGTGTCTGGTACCTCTCCATGGGTATGCTTGGTCTACTTGGTCTCTTCTTCGCCATGGCAATCTTCCGTCTCATCCTCTTCTTGATCACAATGTTTGTCGCTGCGCCCGGTTTCTGGCTTTATCCCAACCTTTTCGAGGACGTGGGATTCTTCGACTCGTTCAAGCCGCTGTGGGCATGGCACGAGGATGAATTGACTATCAAGAAGCGCAAGAAGGAGGAGCGTCAGAGGAAGAAGGCTAAGCGTGAGGCTAAGGCGAACGGCACCAGTGTCGATTCCAAGGAGACCACACCGCACAAGGCTGTCGAAACCGCAAGTCCGGCTCGCCCAGCGTCATCTAGCGGCAGCAGCAGCGATGGTCCTGAAAACTCCCGACCGAACGTCTCTTCCGCGACAGGTGTTGAGGCTGCCCCTAACAACACCCAACAACGCAGCCTGGGTGCGAGAGTCGAGGAGGTAGAGGACGAGTAGACTTGAGCAGTGATGGGTCATGGCGTTATTTTGTCTTGCAGTCGAGTTTAGCGAAAAAGGGCATGTACAGCATGCCAGACTGGGGCTCTGTTGGTAATTGACGCAGAATATGGAGCGCTGGCGCACATGGCATTACACGAGAGCAGACTGAGAAATCCATGGATTCCACGTATGATTGCAATCCTCGAATTCGAGACATCAAACCTTACGGTTGTTGATACCTGCACCTTTGCCTGTGCTGTACACGTGCTTGTTTGGCACCAACCCTGGCGTTCGTCGTGTGCTTCTACATCCACCATGCTCGGTTTTCGAGTATGACTACAGCGGCATTGAGTTTCACAGTTGAGGAATTAGCCAATGCAATGCAGTAGTATCGTAACATTTTCGTTCAGATATGGCTGAGGTGACCGACATCCAACCTGGAACCCTTTTGTACAGCGATTCTTCCAGATCTCCAGAATTTCACAATCGATGCGAGAACATGCGATCTCACCATAAATTTACGTGACCATAGACACAAAGTAATCATGCGAAATGAACGAAGCATACCCTCTTAGCATCTTCGAACTAATTCCATGCCAAATCATCGAGTTTATCCACATGATACTGTTTTCTTCATGGCTCACTGTACCCAAACCCTAACCCTAAAACATCGAATATCTTGGGTCTTATCTAACGGACCATCCTGTGATCGAATGATCGTCTTGCGAGTACCTAGGTAGTAATAGAGCGTGTACACTCGACGAAATGTATACAGCACTACTCAAAGACTGACTACGGCGATCGCGGTTGGAAGAAAGACACAGGTTGATGACCATTTGGAGCGTAACTCGTTGAAATCATCCAATCCACTCCAACGTAAAGTCGTCATTGAAGTACGTTTTCGCGATCGACAAGGAATGCACATAGTACATAATCAAGCATCTCAGACTAATCCCAGACTTAGTCCATCACATTATACAGACTCTATTTTAGATCGTTCCTGCGGCTCTGCGGACTCAGAGGCACGTCATTCAATCTTAGAGGCCAATCCCCCGCAAGGTTAGGTAACCAGTTAACCAGCCACACTTTCCGCGTGAGCCGCAGCAGGTTCGCAAAGGGAGAGAAAGCGAGCCCTCGCCATTCAACACAGCGCACCGCCCGCCCACCCGCCTCTTCAGGCGTAACGACTTCTCTCTCCCTGCTCCTCACCCCCGTGCAGCCATGCCGGAAATGGTCCAGCGCAGCGCATCGCCAAACAGCAGCGGTATGCGCCTCTCCTCCGCTGCCATCGCCGACGACGACGCCGAAGAGCGCGATCCGCATGTCCCCGGCTCCATCCCCCCATGGGTGCACATTTCCTCCGCCGAAGACGACACGCTCATCCCGCCGCCGGTGCGGCCCAACACACGACACTATAAGCCGCCACCGTCACACTACAAGCCCGGGCGCAAATGGGACCAAATACGAACCGCCGAGCCTCCGCTCATGAGCGCACCCATTGCCGACCACCAGACGAGATGGTTGCCTTTTATGCAAAGTGGTCCTCACCCGCCCTGGCACGAACAAGGAGCACGCCTGATGAGCCCCGAGTGGATGGAGGATAATGTTCCCATCACTGTGCGGAGCTGGGAAGAGGAGGACGAAGCTCTGGCCGACAAGCAAGAGGAATTAAAGGGATTCTGGCTGCTGAGTCCCGAAAAACGAGAGCGAACAGTACGGCTTTTCTGGGTAAGTCCTTTTCATTCCTTGCATTCGTTTTCGACAAGCATCTGCTTGTCTCGGCGAGCATGGCTTGTCTCTGTCGACTGGTCAAATCGTCCATCGAACAGCCACGCTCGCCACGATCCGTTGCATGGAAGTGGAGCCCTTCGTGAAGAAGCTTAATAGGCGCACACTGGCGTCCGACCGTCATCGAATAAGCCGCTTTAGCTCACCTGGGAGAGCGCCAGACTGAAGTTCACTTCAAGTCACGCATTCTATGCATTCTGGAGGTACTGTGTTCGATCCACAGAAGCGGCATCGATCTATTCTTTTGTTTTTGTTTTTGTTATGAGTTCAGTATCGTCGTGCTCGCTCGAGTATGCTGTCTTTTGTACTTGCGATCGAGTCTCGCGCGTGGTGATTTTCCTCGACTCGGATTCTCTCCCGTTCTATGGATGCTGTTCAGTTCGAGGACCGTCACATTACTAACACTCGAATAGCGATTGATGTTGAAGAATCCATTTATTCCATTAATCTTCCGAATTATTGTTCTGGCCTTCTCCGGTGCATCGCTAGGCATCTCTGCTGTTCTGTTCGAAAACATACAACGAGTCAATAACGACACCGATCCCAACAACCAATGCGCCCCCCGAGCCTCAACGTACATGGCCATCGTTGTAGGCTGTCTCGCCATTCCATATGTCCTTTACGTCACATGGGACGAATACATGAGCAAACCGTACGTCCCACGATCCTCTCAAGATAATATTGCACGCCCACTAACAAGACCCTCAGTCTCGGCCTTCGCTCAGCCGTAGCAAAAACTTCCCTCCTTCTCTGCGACCTCTACTTCATCGTATTCTCCGCCTCCAACCTATCCCTAGCCTTCGACGCCCTCTTCGACCGCCGCTGGGCCTGCTACGGCGACCTCTACAAAACGGTCGGTGCCGATCAAATCGGCATTCCCGCTACATGTCCCGACAACCCGAGCATCTGCTACAAGCAAAAAGCGCTTGGCGGCGTGCTCATGATCAGTCTCGTCGCGTGGTTGACGACTTTCAGCATTTCCGTCATGCGAGTCGTGGAGAAGCTGAGATGAGACTTTTGCTCCGACTGTTTTTCTTTCCCTCGTACTTTCTTTTGCGTTGCTCCTTTACTTTTCATTTGTTTTGCGCATCCGGCCTGCATTGGAGGAGATTCAAAAGGCGGCTTTTCCTTGATTGTAAACTGCATCTTTGCGTCGGCGTTGTTGGATACTCTGTGTGTTGCATTTTCGGGGATCTAGGGAAGCGAGCGAGCGACTAACACATGGGGGGGCTTGACGATACCCGGTTCTATGGGGTTTGTTTCTTGGGTTTTTTTTTTAGCGAGGTGGTAAAAACTGGCGTAACTCGGACAAAACGGTATGAAACGGCTGGAATGAGGGTCGGGATCTTTTGTTGTATTTTGTGTACATACGGGATCGGTTAGGTTACAACTACTATGTAGACAATGAGATGCGTTGCTTCTCACAGATTTGCACGAGTACGTGCTTCGTTTCCGATGCTGAAATGTAAAGGTGGTATCTGACATCCCTTCACGCCATTTGGTCTATTGAACCATCGAGAGATTACATGGAGGGCATGTAACAGACTGATTGTATCAGGTTAGTATCCTGCATGCCAGCGCGCAATTCCAGCTCACAGAGCCATTGTGGGTCGCTGCTAATCGTTAGGTACCTTAGGTACCTATGGGACTCACATTAATGAAATCTAACGATCAAATGCAAGAGTACCATGTAGCTGCATTATGTGTTGATTGGAGCGCTTTTGGTTAGCATACATGTAGCATCTGTTAGTCACAAAACGGCAGCCAAATCTGGATCATAAAGTGCTGAGGAACATCACGTTTTGTATGAGTGATACATAAATTAAAAAATGTAACAGATATATCGACGCGCCTTCTTTGTATAACAGGGAATCCAAGAACTCTCAAATCTTCAGAACACTGCCGTCCTCGAGCAGACCGAGCAGAGCAACGACGGAAGAAGCGATCATGATGGCGGCGCGACCTGAAACAAAAAAGTTAGCCCAAATTTGCATGCAGCACGAGTGTCAAACAACAAAAACGAAAACATACCATAGTTCAACTTCAACCACCTGCTCTGCAAACGCCTCAACTCCTTCTCGCTCTTCTCGTCCTCGTTGTTCGCCTGCAAGCTCTCCGCATGGCGCGCCATGGCCTTGTTCATCGGCACCATGATGCCCAGCGCCCAAGCAGTGGTGGCCAAGTTCAGCGCCAGCGCGGCTCCGAGGTAGGGGAGTTTGGCGGCGGCGGCGGGCGACTGCTGGCGGTTCAGATAGGCGCTGATGGTCAGGACGAGGTTGGTGACTGTGCAGGCGCCGTTGAGGGGCGGGAAGAATTTCTCAGAGTTGTGCAGCAGGTAGGCGGTCATGGTGCCGGCGTGGTGGGCGGGGACGGAAGAGAGTTGCAGCATGGGCATGATGAGGGGGGATTGCAGGACGGAGCCGCCGAAGTTGACGGCGGTGCCGATTACGGCGAAGGACTGTTATGGGGGGAGGGAATGTTAGCTGGGTGGTTCTTGTTGTTGTTGTTTTGGGGTGGTGGGTTTGGA
>Ga0265798_10008663_pt1 | contig 12908 bp, 8 predicted proteins | sample P3T30metagenome_FD_192430 | JGI IMG/M metagenome (GOLD analysis project Ga0265798, IMG submission 192430) | Plant litter microbial communities from East Loma Ridge, Irvine, California - P3 T30 | ecosystem: Environmental > Terrestrial > Plant litter > Unclassified | place: USA: California...
CTTCGTATATGGCCGAAAATCCCTTCAAACAGTGCATCCCATGCTGAAGAAGCTGTTCAAGTCTTTGAATACTCCCGCGCGTCATCCGCAGCACCGGCGTACCACGCCCGAAGTGCTCAATGCTGGCCAACACTCGCTGCAGCGCAGCCAGTTCAGCCGCCACGCCGTGGGCATCGTCGAACGCCTGCAGACTGCTGGCTACCAGGCCTATCTTGTAGGCGGTTGCGTACGTGACCTCATGCTGGGCATCGTGCCCAAGGATTTCGACGTCGCTACCAGCGCCACGCCCGAACAGGTACGTGCCGAGTTTCGCAATGCGCGAGTGATTGGCCGACGCTTCAAGCTCGTGCACATCCATTTCGGCCGCGAGATCATCGAGGTCGCGACGTTCCGCGCCAATCACCCGGAAGAAGACGACGAACAGGACGTGCATCGCTCCTCGAGCAGCGAGAGCGGACGCATCCTGCGCGACAACGTCTACGGCACCCTGGAAGACGACGCCCAGCGCCGCGACCTGACCATCAATGCCCTGTACTACGATCCGGTCAGCGAACGCATCCTGGACTACGCCAATGGCGTACACGACGTTCGCAACCGCCTGATTCGCCTGATCGGTGATCCGACTCAGCGCTATCAGGAAGATCCGGTGCGCATGCTGCGGGCCGTACGCTTTGCCGCCAAGCTGGATTTCGGCATCGAAAAGCACACGGCTGCGCCGATTCGCGAGCTGGCGCCGATGCTGCGCGAGATACCGTCGGCACGGCTGTTCGAGGAAGTGCTCAAGCTGTTCCTGTCCGGCCATGCCGCCGACACGTTCGAGATGCTGGTCGACCTGCACCTGTTCGATTCGCTGTTTCCGGCGACCACGCAGGCGCTGGAAGACACGCCGACCTACACCCATACGTTGATCAGCGAGGCGCTGCGCAACACTGACCTGCGCATCAAGCAGGGCAAACCGGTGACGCCGGCCTTTCTGTTCGCCGCCCTGCTCTGGCCGGCGTTGCCGGCACGCGTACTGCGCCTGCAGAGCCGTGGCATGCCACCGATCCCGGCAATGCAGGAGGCGGCCCATGAGCTGGTTGCCGAGCAATGTCAGCGCGTCGCCATTCCCAAGCGTTTCACCATCCCTATTCGCGAGATCTGGGACATGCAGGAGCGCCTGCCGCGTCGCAGCGGCAAGCGTGCCGACCTGTTGCTCGACAATCCGCGCTTCCGCGCCGGCTACGACTTCCTGCTGCTGCGCGAAAAAGCCGGCGAAGAGACCGAAGGCCTGGGTGAGTGGTGGACCGACTATCAGGACTGCAACGACAGTCAGCGCCGCGAGATGATCGCGGACCTGGGCGGCAAGGACGAATCAGGTGCACCACGCAAGCGTCGCCGTACCGGCACCAAGCGCAAGCGCGCCGAGGGCGACGAATAAGCATGGTGCGCGTGCACATCGGGCTGGGCAGCAATCTGGATAGCCCGCAACAGCAATTGCATGAGGCCCTGCAGGCCCTGGCCGCACTGCCGGACACCACGCTGGCCGCGGTTTCTTCGTTCTACACCAGCGATTCACTGCTGCCCGGCCAGCCGCGCTACAGCAATGCCGTAGCAGCCCTGGACACCGGGCTGGCGCCGCTGGCACTGCTCGATGCGCTGCAGGCGATCGAGAACGAGCAGGGCCGCGAGCGTGCCGAGCGCTGGGGGCCGCGCACCCTGGACCTGGATATCATCACCTATGCCGACCGGGTGATCGACGAGCCTCGCTTGCAAGTGCCGCACTACCACCTTCAAGCCCGTGCATTCGTGCTGTATCCGCTGGCCGAAGTGGTTGACGAGGGCTTCATGCTGGCGGACGGCCGCAGCCTGCGCGAGCTGCTGGCTGCCTGCCCGTTCGCAGGGCTGGAGAGGCTGTAGCGCAGGCAGGCCTCTTCGCAGGCTCTGTTCGCGCAGAAGCCGTCAACCCAATTGACTTCCCCGGTCGTGCTCACGACTATAGGCGGCCCGTTGCACCCCCGAGGTGCCAAACGGCGCGAAACCAACCTTTATGAGTGGGTTTCCAAACATCACGACAGATGATGTTGTGTCGACACAGCGCCAGCCCGAGGATACTTTTCATGCCCGAACTCACCCTGACCGCCCTGCAGAGCCTCAAGCTCAAGGGCGAAAAGATCACCATGCTGACCTGCTACGACGCGACGTTCGCCCACGCCGCCTGCGCGGCCGGCGTCGAAGTATTGTTGGTGGGGGATTCGCTGGGCATGGTGCTGCAGGGGCATGACAGTACCTTGCCGGTGACCGTGGCGGACATGGCCTACCATGTCGGCTGTGTGAAACGTGGCAACCAGGGGGCCTTCATCGTTGCCGACCTGCCGTTCATGGCTTATTCCACCTGCGAGCAAACCCTGGCCAACAGTGCACTGTTGATGCAGGCCGGGGCGCACATGGTCAAGCTCGAAGGCGCCGCCTGGCTCGCCGAATCGGTGCGCCTGCTGGCCGAGCGCGGTATTCCAGCCTGCGTCCACCTGGGGCTGACCCCGCAATCGGTGAACTTGCTGGGCGGCTACAAGGTGCAAGGGCGCCAGGACATCCAGGCACGCCAGATGCGTGCCGACGCCATCGCCCTGGAGCAGGCCGGAGCGGCCATGCTGCTGCTCGAATGCGTGCCCGTCGAGTTGGCTGCCGATATTGCCCAGGCAGTGAAAGTGCCGGTGATCGGCATTGGCGCCGGCAGTGCGGTCGACGGCCAGGTGCTGGTTCTGCACGACATGCTCGGGCTCTCCCTGAGCGGCCGCGTGCCGCGGTTCGTGAAAAACTTCATGGCCGGGCAGAGCGATATTCAAGGCGCACTGCGCGCCTACGTAGCCGCCGTCAAGGCGGTGGATTTCCCCGCACCTGAACATGGATTCGCCTCATGAACACCGTCAAGACCGTACGAGAACTGCGCGCCGCCGTGGCCCGTGCCCGTGGCGAAGGCAAGCGTATCGGCCTGGTGCCGACCATGGGCAACCTGCACAGCGGTCATGCCGCGCTGGTCGCCAAGGCCACCCAGCGTGTCGATTTCGTCGTGGCGAGTATCTTCGTCAACCCGTTGCAATTCGGCGCCGGCGAAGACCTGGACAAGTATCCGCGCACCCTGGCGGCCGATCAGGAACGGCTGGTGCAGGCAGGCTGCAGCCTGCTGTTCGCACCATCGGCAGCGGAAATGTACCCCGACGGCATGGCCGGGCAGACCCGAGTGAGCGTTCCGCAATTGTCCGAGGGCTTGTGCGGCAGCAGTCGTCCAGGCCATTTCGAAGGCGTGGCGACGGTGGTCAGCAAGCTGTTCAACATGGTCCAGCCGGACCTTGCCGTGTTTGGCCAGAAGGACTACCAGCAACTGGCCGTGATTCGCGCGCTGGTACGCGACCTCAATATGCCCATCCAGATCATCGGCGAGCCGACCGTGCGTGCCGAAGACGGCCTGGCGCTGTCTTCGCGCAATGGGTATCTGAGCCAGGAGCAGCGTGCCCAGGCACCTCTGCTGTATCAGGTGCTCAGCCAGGTCGCGGCGCAGATAAGCCAGGGCCGTCGCGATTACCCGCTGCTGCTGGACCATGCCAAGCAGGTCATTGCCCAAGCCGGCTTCGCTCCTGAATACCTGGAAATCCGGCATGCGGTGACCCTGCGTCCGGCCACTGCCGAAGACCGCGACCTGGTGATTCTGCTCGCGGCGAATCTGGGTACCACACGACTGATCGACAACCTGCACCTGGACCTTGATCACGACACTCAACACGGCTGAACCGCGACAGCCTGAAAGTCCCTCGCGCATCGTTCACTAGGCGCAGACAGAACGCGCGCGGCGGTTTAAGGTGGTGCAGCGTCCGAACCGTGCATTGGCAGCCGATCAGCGGCCCGCAACCACCCTGGCCGCCTGCTGGATCTTTCGATGCAGCAGGCACGCAACCGGCCGAGCGTTCCAATGTCCAAAGGCAGTTCAAGAAAAAGGAAATTTGCAGCGATGGCGTACTACCGAACCCCGCATGACGTGACCACCCTGCCCGCTTGGCAGGCGCTAACCCAGCACCGCGCTGCCATGCAAGACTTCAGCATGCGCGATGCCTTCAATGCCGACCCTCAGCGCTTCGAGCATTTCTCCCTGAGCGCCTGCGGGCTGTTCCTCGACTATTCGAAAAACCTGATCGACACGCAGACCCGCGATCTGCTGGTGCAACTGGCCAACGAAGTGGACCTGCAAGGCGCGATCAAGGCGATGTTTGCCGGCGAACTGCTGAACGCTTCCGAAGGCCGTCCGGCGTTGCACACCGCATTGCGCCGCCCGGTGGGCGACAAGCTCAATGTCAACGGTGTCAACGTGATGCCGGACGTGCACAAGGTGCTCAACCAGATCACCGAGCTGGTCACGCGCATCCATGACGGCCTGTGGCGTGGTTACACCGAGAAGCCGATCACCGACGTGGTGAACATCGGTATCGGTGGCTCCTTCCTCGGCCCGGAACTGGTGTCCGAAGCTTTGCTGCCGTATGCCCAGAAAGGCGTGCGCTGCCACTACCTGGCCAACATCGATGGCAGCGAATTCCACGAGCTGTCGGCCAAGCTGCGTGCCGAGACCACTCTGTTCATCGTTTCCTCGAAATCGTTCAGCACCCTGGAAACGCTGAAGAACGCCCAGGCTGCGCGTGGCTGGTACCTGGCCCAGGGCGGTTCGGAAGCCGAGCTTTACCGCCACTTCATCGCGGTGTCGAGCAACAATGCCGCAGCCGTCGAATTCGGGATCCGCGAAGAAAACATCTTCCCGATGTGGGACTGGGTCGGCGGGCGTTATTCGCTGTGGTCGGCCATCGGCTTGCCGATTGCGATGTCGATCGGCATGGCCAACTTCAAGGAGCTGCTGTCGGGCGCCTACACCATGGACCAGCACTTCCAATCGGCGCCGTTCGAACAGAACATGCCGGTGCTGCTGGCCTTGCTGGGGGTCTGGTACGGCAATTTCTGGGATGCCAAGAGCCACGCGATCCTGCCGTACGACCACTACCTGCGCAACATCACCAAACATCTGCAGCAATTGGACATGGAGTCCAACGGCAAGAGCGTGCGCCAGGACGGCACGCCGGTGAACATCGACACCGGCCCGGTCATCTGGGGTGGCGTGGGCTGCAACGGCCAGCATGCCTATCACCAGTTGCTGCACCAAGGCACCCACATGATCCCGGCTGACTTCATCGTCCCGGTGGTGAGTTTCAATCCGGTCGCCGATCATCACCAGTGGCTGTTCGCCAACTGCCTGTCGCAGAGCCAGGCGCTGATGCTGGGCAAGAGCCGCAGCGAGTCCGAAGCCGAACTGCGCGAGCGCGGCATGGCTGAAGACGAGGTGCAGAAGCTGGCCCCGCACAAGGTCATTCCCGGCAACCGTCCGAGCAACACCTTGGTGGTCGAGCGCATCAGCCCGCGTCGCCTCGGCGCCTTGGTAGCCATGTATGAGCACAAGGTGTTCGTGCAGAGCGTGCTGTGGGGCATCAATGCTTTCGATCAGTGGGGCGTGGAACTGGGCAAGGAGCTGGGCAAGGGTGTCTACCAGCGTCTGATCGGTGAAAACGAATCGCTAGCCGAAGATGCGTCTACCCAGGGCCTGATCAACTATTTCCGCGGTCGTCATCGCGGCTGACCCTGAATATCCCGCGGCGCTGCAAGCCAGCGTCGCGGTGGTTCGATACCCCGTTGCACCGGGCAATTGATGTAGAATTGCCTCCCTTCTTTTTGCGTCAGGCTCCGTGCATGTCCGCTTTGATCCAGGCGCTGCGCGCCGCCCTCGACGTCCGCTCCTCGCTACTCGAGCAACTGCATGAACAGGGCACTGATTGCTATCGCCTGTTCCATGGCAGCCAGGAAGGCGCCGGTGGCTTGACCGTCGACCGCTATGGTCCGCAATTGCTGATCCAAAGCTTCCATCAGACGCTGACACGCGAAGATCTGCTGGCCCTGTACGGCGCCGTCGAGCAACACCTGCAGACGCCGCTGCTGCTGGTGTACAACGACCGTTCGCGGGGCAACTCGCGGATCGATCGGGAAGACACGGTGTATCGTGCCGAAGACGCGGCGCTGGCCGACATGATCGGACACGAATGGGGCTTGAATTATCGCGTGCGCGGACGGCATCCCGGCCAGGACCCGTTGCTGTTTCTCGACCTGCGCAACGCGCGCGGCTGGGTCAAGCGAAACAGTGCTGGCAAAAGCGTGTTGAACCTGTTCGCCTACACCTGCGGCGTAGGCCTGAGCGCGGCAGCGGGCGGCGCCCGCGAGGTGTGCAACCTGGACTTTGCCGAAGGCAACCTGGCGGTCGGTGCGGAGAACGGCACGCTGAACCCCGATCTTGCGCCCATGCAGTTCATCCAGTCGGATTACTTTCCCGCCATTCGGCAGCTGGCCGGGTTACCCATCACTGCGCGTCGCGGGCAGAAACTGCCGGACTATCCGCGCCTGCAGCAACGTCAATACGATCTGGTCTTTCTCGACCCGCCCGCCTGGGCGAAGAGCGCGTTCGGCACGGTCGACCTGCTGCGCGATTACCAGAGCCTGCTCAAGCCCGCGATCCTTGCCACGGCCGACAACGGCGTACTGGTCTGCTGCAACAATTTGGCCAAGGTCAGCCTCGACGACTGGCGCGATCAAGTGCTGCGCTGCGCCGAAAAAGCCGGACGGCCTGTGCGTGAATACGCGGTGCTGAGCCCAGCCGCCGATTTCCCTTCCAGCGACGGCCATCCACCGTTGAAGACGCTGATCCTGAATTTCTAGTTTTCCTACAGCAACTGGTGAAAATTCCATGACTTACGCGGCCTGAGTCATAGGAACCGCATTGACGTGCCATACTCCAAGCACCTCAGATCACGTCAGATGGCCTCATTTCCATGTCCAAAGGATTGAAACGCACCGCCGCCACCCTTGTGGCGCTGGTGGCGCTGTACGCTCTGCTCGGCTTCCTGATCCTGCCCGGCATCGCCCTGCGGGTTGCCAATCAGCAGCTGGCAGACTATTCCACTGTTCCTGCTCAGCTGCAGCGCCTGGAATTCAATCCGTTCAGCCTCGAGCTGACCCTGTGGGGGCTGAAGATCGGTGAGCCCGGCGCGGAGCAGATCGGTTTCGAGCGGTTGTACGCCAATCTGCAATTGGACAGCCTGTGGACCGGCGCGCTGCATCTGGTTGCGGTGGAGCTGGAAAAGCCCCGCACCGAAGTGCTGTTCGACAAGACCGGCAAGCTCAACTTGAGCGGCTTGCTCAAGCTTCCCGCCAGCGACCCTGCTGCGCAGGACGCACCATCCGAACCTTTCGCGTTGCGCATCGGCAGTATCAAACTGGTTGACGGCTATCTGCATTTCAAGGACTTGCGTCCCAGCCAGCCGATCGAGTTTCTCTACGACTCGATGAACCTGGAGCTGCAGAACCTTAGTACGCTGCCGGACGACCACGCCGATATGACCCTGGTGGCCAACAGCCCTCAAGGCGGTCGTATCGACTGGCGCGGGCGAATTGGTCTGAGCCCGGTGTCTTCCCAGGGCTCGCTGAAGGTGACCGATGCACAGATGAGCGTCTGGTGGCCGTACGTGCGTGACAGCGTGCCCCTGGTGCTGGAAAAGGGCGTACTTTCCCTCAGTGCCGACTACAACCTGAACCTGGCCAAGCAGACCGAGCTCACCTTGGACAAGGTAGCCCTCACCGTTGCGCCCTTCGCGATCACTGCCCCCGATGGTCGCCCCCTGGCGCGGCTCGAGCGCCTGGAGGTCAGCGACACATCGGTCGATCTGGTCAAGCAGTTGGTCAGGGTTGGTCAGATACGCAGTCACGGCCTGGAAACCTGGGCCGCCCGCGAGGCGGATGGACAGCTCGACTGGCAGAAGCTGTTCGCCAGCCCAACGACGGCACAGATGCAGGCACAGACGCCGGCAGCCAGCAAGCCGGCAGCCGCGCCAGCCAAGCCTTGGCAGGTGTTGCTCAAGGATGTGCAGTTGCGCGACTACCGGGTGCATCTGGCGGACCGTGTGCCGACCGACAACGTGGCAGTAGAGCTCGGGCCCCTCAACCTGGATCTGCGTGATTTCGACAGCCTCAACGGCGCTCCCTTCACCCTCAAGCTGGACACCGGGCTCGGCAAGCAAGGTCACTTGCAGGCCAGCGGCGAGGTCAGCCTGGCCCCGGTTGGCGCACGCCTGAAGGTCAGCACCCAGGACATCGACCTGCGTGTCGCGCAGGCCTACATCAGCCCGCTGATTCGCCTGGAGCTGCGCAGCGGCATGCTCGACAGCGATCTCGCTGTGCAACTGACCAGCACTGAACCCCTGGCGATGACGGTGTCCGGCCGCGCCGAAATCGATCAACTGCACACGCTCGATACGCTCAAGGAGCGCGATTTCGTCAAATGGCAGCACCTGACTCTCGACGGTCTCGACTACCGCCACGGCGATCGCCTGCAGATCGAGCGGGTGCAGCTGCAACAGCCCTACGCGCGCTTCATGATCAACGAAGACCGTACCACCAATATCGACGACCTGCTGATTCCGCAGCCGGCGCAGCCCGCCAACTCGGTCAACGCGGGGAAACCCGCAGGTGCCGAAAAACCGCTCGGCATTCGCATCGGCGCCGTGGACATCGACAATGGCTCGGCCAACTTTGCCGACTTCAGCCTCACTCCGAACTTTGCCACGGCGGTTCAGCAACTCAACGGGCGCATCGGTACGATCGACAACCGTCAGGCCAAGCCGGCACGCATCGACATCCAGGGCAAGGTCGACCGCTATGCGCCGGTGACCATCGCCGGTGCGCTGAATCCGTTCGACCCGATGGCCAGCCTGGACATCACGACCAGCTTCAAACGCGTGGAGCTGACCACCCTGACGCCCTATTCGGGCAAGTTCGCCGGGTATCGCATCCGCAAGGGCCGTCTGAACCTCGACTTGCACTACCTGATCACCAAAGGCCAGCTCAAGGCAGAGAACAAGCTGCTGGTGGAACAGCTGCAACTGGGCGACAAGGTCGACAGCCCGGATGCGGTCGATCTGCCGCTGCGCCTGGCCATCGCGCTGCTCAAGGATTCCCAAGGCAGGATCGCCATCGAACTGCCGGTGAGCGGCGATCTGAACAGCCCGCAGTTCAGCGTCATGCCGATCGTGTGGCAGACCCTGCGCAACCTGATGGTTCGTGCCGCTCAGGCGCCGTTCAAGTTCATTGGTGGACTGGTCAGTGGCGGCGGCTCGGAAGACCTGAGCACCGTGTCGTTCCGCCCAGGTTCGGACGAATTGAGCGCAGAGGCCCAGGCGGCCCTGGTGAAGCTGGCGGCGGCCTTGAAGGAGCGCCCGACCCTGCGCCTGGAAATCGAAGGTACCAGCGCCCAGGCCAGCGACGGCCCGCTCATTGCGCAGCAACGCCTGGAGCGCGAATACCAAAGCACCTACTATAAAATGGCCCAGCGCCGTGGCGACAAAGTCCCCGCCACCGCAGCCGAGATGCAAGTGCCTGACGACGACAAGCCGGCAATGCTCGAAGCCATCTACCGTACCCGGCTCAAAGGTCAGCCACCGGTGGAATGGCAACAGCTGGAAAGCAAGGTCCGCACCGACAAGCTACTCGAAGCGGTGCTCAAGTCCTGGGCTTCGAACAATGCATTGCTGCGTCAGCTTGGGCAGGCCCGTGCAGGCAGCATCAAGGACTTTCTGGTCGACAAGGGCCAGTTGGCGGACGAGCGTGTGTACTTCATCGATGCAGCCTTGGGCCAGGCCGAAAAAGATGGGCGCATCATCACCCCCCTGCATCTGGATGCCGAATGAACAAATTGACTTGGATGACCTGCGTGCCACTGCTGCTGGCGCTGTGCAACACAGCCAACGCCGCCTCGACGATGCGCTGTGGCAACACCCTGGTGTCGCTGAACGATCGCACGGTTCAGGTAGAGCAGAAGTGTGGTGCGCCTGCCAGCAAGGCGCAGACAGGCTACGAACGCTCGGGGCCGATCAATCGACGCGTCGAACTGCCGATAGAAGAATGGGTGTACGGACCTTCCAATGGCATGAGCCAATACCTGAAGTTCGTCGGCAGCAAACTGGTGCAGATCGAAAGCAGCCGCAACTGATCCATCATTGTCAGGGGGGCGTGAAAGACACGCATAAAAAAAGCCCCGGCGCATGGCTCCGGGGCTCTCAGTGGCCACGTCCCTGTGGCCTTCGCATGAAACTTACTCGGCTTTCAGGCCATCGGCGGAAACTGCTACCACGCCTTTGATTGCCTTGGTGATACGCACGGCAGTAGCTTTCTGAGCATCGGTCACAGCAACGGTCGACGACAGGGATACCACGCCTTTGTTGGTTTCTACCTTGATGTCGGTGCCTGGAATGCCTTTTTCGGTGACCAGATCGGATTTGACCTTGGTGGTGATCCAAGTGTCGGAGGTTGCTTCTTTGGCGTGAGTCACTTCACCAGCAGCAACAACCATTGGAGCTTGGGTGGACTGTTGAGCGAAAGCAGCGTTGGCCATGGTCATGGTCAGCGCGGTAGCAGCAGCGGCAGCAATAGCGAACTTCTTCATACGAGTCACTCCTGTTTTTTGAAAGGTCTGCACCGTTTAATGTCTTGGTGGCAGGTGACAAGGATATTGCAGACCTCGTGCCAACCCGCCAACATCGATAAAATCCTTTATTATCAACAACTTGAAATTCTGCCAAAAGAAGTCTTTCGTGCAAGTTGCACGCCTTCGGGTAATTTTGCGTGCAAGTTGCAAGTTCACAAAAGTTCCCTGATATTTTCGAGCGCCTCGGTCTGGGCACTTTGAACAAAACGTAGGCTACTGAGCAAACTCTAGTCGAAAAAAAAGAGCCCCGAAGGACTCTTTTTCTCAAGCCGGCGAGTTTAGGCGCCCGAAGCCTTTGCAGCAGCAACGTCCTTGATGGACAGCTTGATACGGCCGCGGTTGTCCACGTCCAGTACCAGTACTTCCACTTCTTCGCCTTCCTTGAGGATGTCGGTCACTTTCTCGACGCGCGCATCGCTGAGCATCGAGATGTGAACCAGACCGTCCTTGCCTGGCAGGATGTTGACGAAAGCACCGAAGTCGACGATGCGCTCGACCTTGCCCACGTAGATCTTGCCGATCTCGGCTTCTGCGGTGATACCCAGAACGCGCTGACGCGCTGCTTCAGCTGCTTCCTTGGATTCGCCGAAGATCTTGATCGAGCCGTCGTCTTCGATGTCGATCGAAGCCTTGGTTTCCTCACAGATGGCGCGGATGGTGGCGCCACCCTTGCCGATCACGTCGCGGATCTTGTCGGTGTCGATCTTCATCGCGATCATGGTCGGCGCGTTTTCCGACAGCTCGGTACGCGAAGTGCCGATGATCTGGTTCATCTGACCGAGGATGTTCAGGCGCGCTTCCAGCGCCTGGCCCAGGGCGATTTCCATGATCTCCTCGGTGATACCGTTGATCTTGATGTCCATCTGCAGCGCGGTAACGCCCTTGGCGGTACCGGCTACCTTGAAGTCCATATCGCCCAGGTGGTCTTCGTCACCGAGGATGTCGGTGAGGATGGCGAACTTGTCGCCTTCCTTGACCAGGCCCATGGCGATACCGGCAACCGGCGCCTTCATCGGCACACCGGCGTCCATCAGTGCCAGGGAAGCACCGCAGACCGAAGCCATGGAGCTCGAACCGTTCGACTCGGTGATTTCCGATACCACGCGGATGGTGTACGGGAACACGTCGGCGGCTGGCAGCATGGCCTGTACCGAACGACGGGCCAGACGGCCGTGGCCGATTTCACGACGACCCGCGCCGCCCATGCGACCACACTCGCCCACCGAGAACGGAGGGAAGTTGTAGTGCAGCATGAAGGGGTCTTTCTTCTCGCCTTCCAGGGTGTCCAGCAACTGAGCGTCGCGGGCAGTGCCCAGAGTCGCCACGACCAGCGCCTGGGTTTCACCGCGGGTGAACAGGGCCGAACCGTGGGTTTTCGGCAGAACACCGACTTCGATGTTCAGCGGGCGCACGGTCTTGGTGTCGCGACCGTCGATACGCGGCTTGCCGTTGACGATGTTTTCGCGAACGGTGCGGTATTCGATCTCGCCGAAGATTTCCTTCACTTCGGCTGCGGTCGGCTTGCCTTCTTCGCCGGAGAACTTGGCGATCACTTGGTCACGCAACTCGCCCAGCTTGGCGTAGCGATCGGCCTTGACGGTAATGGTGTAAGCCTGGGAAACAGCATCGCCGAATTCGCCACGGATTGCGCCCAGCAGCTCGGTGTTCCAGGCTTTCGGAGTCCAGCTCCAGGTGGGCTTGGCGGCTTCTGCAGCCAGCTCGCCGACGGCCTTGATGACCGATTGGAACTCATCGTGGGCGAACAGCACGGCGCCCAGCATCTGGTCTTCGGTCAGCTCTTTGGCTTCGGATTCAACCATCAGCACGGCGTCTTTGGTACCGGCCACGACCATGTCCAGGCTCGAAGCCTGCTGCTGCTCGTAGGTCGGGTTCAGCAGGTAGCCAGTGCTCTCGTGGAAGGCCACACGCGCAGCGCCGATCGGGCCGTCGAACGGAATGCCGGAAATGGCCAGGGCCGCCGAGGTACCGATCATCGCAGCGATGTCCGGATCGGTTTTCTTGCTGGTGGAAACGACGGTGCAGACGACCTGCACCTCGTTCATGAAGCCTTCGGGGAACAGCGGACGGATCGGGCGATCGATCAAACGCGAGGTCAGGGTTTCTTTCTCGGAAGGACGGCCTTCACGCTTGAAGAAACCACCGGGAATCTTGCCGGCAGCGTAGGTCTTTTCCTGGTAGTGCACGGACAACGGGAAAAAGCCTTTGCCTGGATCGGCTTGCTTGGCACCTACCACGGTGACCAGTACGGTCACGTCGTTATCGACGGTGACCAGCACGGCGCCGGAGGCTT
>Ga0265798_10008665_pt1 | contig 12905 bp, 8 predicted proteins | sample P3T30metagenome_FD_192430 | JGI IMG/M metagenome (GOLD analysis project Ga0265798, IMG submission 192430) | Plant litter microbial communities from East Loma Ridge, Irvine, California - P3 T30 | ecosystem: Environmental > Terrestrial > Plant litter > Unclassified | place: USA: California...
GATGTCCGCCACCTGGCGGTCGGTAAGCGTCTGCCCGAACGGCGGCATGTACGGCCCCTGCGCTCCGACAGGCGGGCGGACCCCGCGGATAATCGTCTGGATCGTGCTGAGCGGCGTAAACTCGTGAAACTGGGTCCCCAGCGACAGCGCTGGACGTCCCGCCTGCATCATCGGCGCTCCCGCTTCGTGGCAAGCCGCGCAGGCACCGCGGAATAGCGCCGCCCCCTGTGGGTTGGTGCGGGCAGCGCCAGCACTGCGATCGATCAACTCAGGCTCGCGGCGGGCAGCAGGTGCCTTAGACAGCCGCTTGGCGTAATAGGCCGACATCGCCCTGACTTCCGCATTCGACACTTGCGCAAGATTTCGCGAGACTTCGCTCATTGGTCCCGCAGCAGCGGCATGAGAGGCGCTTAGGCCTGTCCTCAGATACTCATGCAACCGCTCGGCTGACCACGCACGGACCGCCGGCGAACTTGCATCGAGTGGTGGTGCATACCAGCCTTCGGCATAGCCGCCGGCATATGCTTGATCGCGCTGTTCGTTGCCGAGCGGGCCGCGCGGCGTGTGGCACCCGCCACAATGGGCCAGCGCCTCCCCCAGATAGGCGCCGCGGTTGACCTGTGTATCGGCGCGAGGGTCTGGAGAGAACCGCTGAGCGCGGAAGAACAGCAGCTTCCATCCGGCGAGCAACGGCCGAAAGCCTAGCGGGGGGATTAGGCGATTGGCGGGCGGTGCGGTGTGGACCGGCCGGCGCGTCATCAGGAAGGCGTAGAGCGCGTGCAGGTCCGCATCGGTGATCTGCGTGAAATGATCGTATGGAAAGGCCGGGTACAGGTGGCTGCCGTCGCGGGCGACGCCTTCGCGCATCGCACGAACGAAGGCAGCTTCGGACCAGCGGCCGATGCCAAGTTCGGGATCGGGGGTGATATTGCTGCCGTACAGCGTGCCAAATTGCGTCTTGATCGGCACACCACCAGCATACGGCCGTCCGCCAGCCGCGCTGTGGCAGCTGGTGCAGTTGCCGATGAGCGCCAGCTCGGAACCGCGGCGGATGTCAGCAAGCGGAAAGGCGTTCCGGCCCGGGGGCGTGATCTCGCTAATCGCCGAACGATGGGCGAACAGAAGAAACGCCCCAAAGAGGACCACGACCACAACGGCAATCCGGATAACGGGGTGACGCCACGAACGAGAGCGCGGGGGGGAGGCAGCGCTCACCGAGGACAAAGGTGGAGACGTAAAGCACCCACACGACAGAGCCGGTTCGCTGCATCTACCATGACGCAATTTCCTCCCACGGTATCAAGTGATCGGACGCTGACAAGTTCCTGGCAATGTGCTGCTCCTCTACCCATGCTCTTGATTTTGGACGACGATTCGTCTCGCAACGCTTCTGCTGGACCGCGAAGCGCGCCATGCGATCCGGGTTGGTGTGAGGCACGCCGAGGCACCACTGCCATTTCATTGTCTGCGCTTCTGAGGGTCGCGGACGTCAAACGCCGACCGGCTTGTCGCATTCGTCAGCCTCCAAACAGCTGGGCCAGCTTCACGTCGACGCGCAGACCTAGGACGATCGCACCTGGGATGTCAGTCTTGTGCGTGGGTGCGTAAATCGGGTCGGGGTTTATCACGTACTGGATGTTTGGCAGCAGGCGCACGCCAGGCACCGCGGCGAAGCCGTAATTAACTTCTCCGATGATTTCGTCTGCCTCGGGCGAACCCGTGCCGCCCGCCTTGGCGCGCACATCGCGCAGGTAACCGATCTGCTGCTCGCTGAAGTGCGTGTTGGTGACGATGAACCCGATCGTGTCGTTGTCGCGACCCCTGAAGGTGCCTGTCTTGACGAAGCCGGCGGAGGCGAACCAGTCGATCTGCGCGACATTGCCGACGTTGACGAAGCCCCGGCCGAACACCGCGAGATTGCGGCGGCTGTCACCTGCATCGCGCTGCACCGTCTGGTCGGCCATGAAATACAGACCAACCCGATCGCCGCCTTGCGTGATCCGGGGCAGACCGGTGACCGCGGCGGACTGCCCGTTGCGATCGTAGAGCGGGCTCTGGCCGCCATCGGTGTTGAGGTAGAAACCGGCCTTGTAGCGGCGGGGCAGGCGTTCATCGGCGAACGTTGTCTGATAGCCGACCTCACCCGCGACCAAGGCGCCCGTTCCTTGACCCAATGACAAATCGAGTCCGCCCTTGCCCTTCAGGTTCAGGGCGTTGTTATAGTCGAACACGCCGACTTGCGCGTACCAGCGCTTGTCGATCGCATAGCGTGCCTTGGCGGCCCAGGACGAGTTCGGGAAGGCGGTGATGCCAATGTCGCTGATCCCGCCGTAGGCGGTGAGGCAGCTTGTGTTGCTCATGAATACGCAGTTTAATGGCGAGTTATTGAAATAGCTGTTCACCGCGGCGCGGCCCACCATTACGTTGAGCTTGCCAAAATCATGCTCGATATTGAACTGCGTCAGGCGCGGTCCTGCAACCGGACGCCATGTCTGCTGGAAGCTAATCGAATTGCCGATCGCATCCCGGCCCAAGCTGTCGCCACTGAACCAGGCTCCCTGCACATGGAGCTTCGTGTTGGAGAGACCCAGCACCTTCTCCAGGTCGACGTCTGCCGCGCCCATCACCCAGTGGGATTCGGCGCTGCCTTGCCGAACGCCACCGACTGGATTGGCGGCGACGTTGCCGACCACGTCGAACGCCAGGTCGACGCCGCTCGCCTTCAGGGCGCGCAACGTCTTGCCGACCGCATTGGTGCGCTGGAACCGGGCGAAACCGGTCGGCACCTTGCTCTGGTCGACCGGACGGGCGCGCTCAGTGTCGGGCGAGAAGGCCGCGGCAGGATCGCTGGTCGTCTCACGCTGCCCCTCTCCGGTCAGCGGTGGGGCGTTCGTGGTCGGGGCGGCGCTCTCCGGCACGGTTCGGGTGTCGGGCGGCGTGGTCTGCCCCGGTGTCGCGACTTGCGTGAGCGCGAGCAGAGCTATGGCGAGGGTGCCAGACATGGCGGTCTCCTACCCGGCCGCAAGTGGGACTGCGGCCGGTCGTGGTTGTTGGTCGTGAAGCGGCGGGTCAGGCTGCGATCTGGTGCCGCGTGCGCAGGCGCGCGTTGCCGATCGTCGCGGCGAGGGTCCGCTCGTCGAGCTTGCCTTCCCATTTCGCGATGACAACGGTGGCAAGCGCGTTGCCGATCAGGTTCACGAAAGTCAGCCCCTCAGCCAGGATGCGGTGGATCCCGAGAATTAGCGCGATGCTGGCGACAGGAATGGTGCCGGTGGTGTTGAGCGTCGCCGCCAGCACCACGAACGCTGCGCCGGCGATCCCCGCCGCGCCCTTGGACGTCAGCAACAACACCGCGATCAGGCCGAGTTCGTGCCAGAAGGTGAGGTGAGTATTCGTTGCCTGCGCCAGGAACACCGCCACGGTGGTGAGGTACAGGCAGGTCCCGTCTAGATTGAACGAATACCCTGCCGGGATGACGAAGCCGACGACGCTCTCCTCGCAACCGACCTTGCGCATCTTCTGGATGAGGCGCGGCAGCACCGTCTCGGTCGAGGTGGTCGCGGCGACAATGACAATCTCGTCCCACAAATACCCAAGCAGTCGCCAGAGGCTGACCCCGCACCAATGCGCGATCCCGCCGAGCACGACCGTTGTGAACACGGCGCAGACCACGAAGAATTCGATGATCAACTCGCCCAGCGACAGCAGCGAGGCGGTGCCGAACTGGCCGACGGTGAAGGCGATCGCACCGAACGCGCCCAGCGGCGCGAAGTGCATGATGTAGCCGATGATCCGGAAGAACCCTTGCGAGGCGCTGTCGATCACGTCGTAGACCGGTTTCCCCCGTTCGCCGATCGAGGCGATCGCGATGCCGAACAGCACCGAGACGAACAGGACCTGAAGTACCGCGCCCTCGGTGAGCGCGCTGGCGAAGGTTTCGGGGATGATGTGCATGAAATAGCCGGTGACCGACTGGTCGTGCGCGGTTGCCACATAGGTCTTGATCGATGCGGTATCGATCGTCGCGGCGTTGATGTTCATGCCCGCGCCCGGTCGCCACAGATCGACCGCGACGAGGCCGAAGATCAGCGCGAGGATCGTCACCGCTTCAAAATAGAGGATCGATTTCAGCGCGACGCGGCCGACCGCCTTCATGTCGTTCATGCCTGCAATTCCATGAACGACGGTGACGAAGATGATCGGCCCGATCATCATCCGGATCAGCTTGATGAAGGCATCGCCAAGCGGCTTCATTGCGACTGCGGTGGTGGGCGCGAAATGGCCGAGCAGAATGCCGATCAGGGTGCCGGCCAATACCTGGAACCAGAGCTGGCCGAACACGCCGAAGCGGCTCGCCTTTCTGGTCGTCTCTCCTAAGTCCGTCATCATTTTCTTTCTTGTGGACGGCAGGCCCGGCGTCAGCCGAATATCAGGCCGTCGAATAACTTGCGGGCGGTGCGAAGCATCGCGGCGCGCGTGATTGTGCCGTCTTCATCCACGTCGATGACGCAGCCGGTAGCGCCGGTCGGATGCTCAACATCGAGAGTCTTCGAGGGTCCGTCCGGTACGACGGCGAGGGCTGCCGCCGGCGAGCCCGGCACCAGACATGCGGTGGCGACGCTGACCGCACCGAGTACGCCGATCGACGCGTGGCAGCGATGCGGGATGAACGAGCGCACGCAGATGGCACCGCCCTGCGCCGGGGCGGCGACCAGCATCATCTTGGGGACGGATTGGTCCGCGACATCGCCAAGGTTCATCATCGGTCCCGCGGCGAGCCGAATCGCCTCGATCCTGGCCTTCAGCGCGGCGTCAGCATCGAGCGTGTCGCGACCCTCGTATCCTGTAATCCCGACATCGGCGGCACGCAGCACGACACAGGGCATGCCGTTGTCGATCAGGGTCACTCCGACGCCAGCGATCGTATCAACAGGATTGCCCGTCGGCAGCAGTGCGCCGCAAGTCGAGCCGGCGATGTCGGCGAACTCCAGGGGCAGGGGCGCCGATGATCCGGGCACGCCATCGATGCGTGCATCGCCAATGTAGGTAACCCGCCCGGCCGGTGTCCGCACCGTCGCCGTCGCGATTTTACCGGTGTTAACCATGAAGATCGCCACGCGCGTCTCGTCGTCCCGCGCGGCAACCAGGCCGCGTTCGATCGCGAACGGACCGACGCCTGAGAGCATGTTGCCGCAATTCTGCGCGTCGCTGACGATCGCCTGGTCGACGAAGACCTGAAGAAACAGGTAATCGACGTCGGCATCGGGATCGGACGATCGTGAGACGATCGCAACCTTGGACGTCAGCGGGTCCGCACCACCCATACCGTCGATCTGACGCGGATCGGGCGATCCCAAGGCGCGCAGAAGGAATGCGTCGCGTGCCGCAGGATCGCGGGGCAGGTCTTCGGCGAGGAAGAACCCGCCTTTGGACGTACCGCCGCGCATCCACATCGCGCGTACGCCGGCATCGGGCCCCTTCGCTGGATCAGACATAACACAGGCCCTTCGCTGAGAGGCGGTCGCGCATTGCGTAGATGTCGAGCCCAAGTTCCCCCGCGGCGAGGCGCTTGCGCTTGTCTGTTTCTCGCGCCTCGCGCGCCTGAGCTTCGGCAAGGACGGCTTCGGCATCGGCCCGGCGGACGACGCACACACCATCGTCGTCGGCGATGATCACGTCGCCGGCGTTGATCAGCGCGTCGGCACAAACCATGGACACGTTTACTGAGCCCAGTGTCTCCTTGACTGTGCCCTGCGCGCAGATCGCTTTGGACCAGACCGGGAAATGCATGGCGGTCAGGTCGCGCACGTCGCGCACCCCGGCATCGATGATCAGGCCGCGGCAGCCACGCGCCTGTGCCGACGTGGCGAGCAGGTCGCCGAAATAGCCATCAGTACAGGGCGAGGTGGGAGCAACCACCAATATGTCTCCGTCCTGCAACTGCTCGATGGCGACATGCATCATCCAATTGTCGCCCGGCGGTACCGACACGGTAACCGCCGAACCCGCGATGCGCGCGCCCGGATAAATCGGGCGAACGCGATGATGGAGCAAACCGATCCGCCCCTGTGCCTCATGCACGGTGGCGACCCCCGCCGCGGCAAAGCCGTCGATGACCATTGGAGACGCACGTTCGATGTGAGTGATGACTTGTGCCATGGACGGCCTCTCGTTTCCTCTCGTGTCGATCCCTCAAACCTTTTCAGCTGCCTGGAAGCAAAGTGGAATTGCGCACCAGCCATAAGCTGTGCTGAGGTCTGCGCATGCTCAAGCACCGCGACCTGAACCTTCGACACCTTGGCGCGGCCGCAACCGCCGCTCGCCTCGGCAGCATCAGTGCAGCAGCGCAGGCATTGAACCTGACGCAGCCTGCGCTCACCCAAGCCATCGCCAAGGTTGAAGCGCAACTCGGCCATCGCCTCTTTGATCGGCAACCTGGCGGAGTGGTTGCGACTGAAGCCGGTCGACTGGTCGCGACCAGGGTAGAGCGCGCGCTCGCCTATGTCGCCCGGGGCGGGCAGGGCATCCGCCGCGGCGCTCGGCTGGTGCCCCTGCCCAATATTGAGCGGCGATTGACCTATGGGCAGTTGCAGGCGCTGATCGCGGTTGCACGTGCCGGCAGTTTCGCGCTGGCGTCCCGACAGACCGGGTTATCCGAGCCGGCACTGCACCGTGCGGCGCGAGAGCTCGAACGGCTGCTCGGCGTGTCGTTGCTGGTACGGCAGGGACGCACCGTTCAGCCGACGCCTCCCGCAACACGACTGTTGCGGTTCGCGCGCCTCGCCCGGGCGGAACTGCTAGCTGCCGAAGCCGAGCTAGCGGCACTGCGCTCTGCTGGTGCAGGTCATGTGACGATCGGTGTCATGCCACTCGCCCGCGCGATCCTGTTGCCGCAGGCACTCGCCCGCTTTGCGCGTGACTACCCCGCCGCCTCCGTCGAGGTCGTCGAAGGCCCTTATGTGGAATTGCTCGCCGATCTGCGCGAAGGCACGATGGACGTGCTGGTCGGCGCGATGCGCGATCCCGCACCGGTGGCGGACGTGACGCAGGAACCGCTGTTCACCGACGATCCCGTCATCGTCGGTCGTGCCGGGCATCCGCTGCTTGCGGAGCCGGGCTTCCGCTTTGAACGGCTGCTGGACTTTCCGTGGGTTATCGCCGGTACCGGTGCGCCGGTCCGACGGCGATGGGAGCAGATGTTCCAGGAGCGCGGCTATGAACCACCGCGATTGCAGATCGAATGCGGGTCCGTGCTCGTCGTGCGCGGATTGATGCTGGACGGCGATTGGCTGACGCTGATGTCGCGAGACCAGTTCCTGTTCGAGCAGCGGGCTGGCCTGCTCGCCGAAATCGCCAGTTCGGGCACCTCGCTTTGCCGACAGATCGGTCTAACAATCCGCGACGACTGGCAGCCGACCCAACTGCAGACAGCGTTCCTAGAGACGTTCAGAACCGTCTGCGCCGACTGGACTTCAGGAAAAGCTATGGCGCGTGAGCCGTTCCGATACGCGTGACCGCTAAGGACGCGGTACGATCTCGACATGATCATCGACTGCCACGGCCATTACACGACCGCCCCCGCGCCCCACAACGCCTGGCGTGATCGCCAGACCGCCGCATTCGCAGCAGGAGGCGATATCGACCCGCTTTACCCCGCTATTTCCGACGACGAGATTCGCGAGACGATCGAGGCCAATCAGCTCCAGTTACTACGAGAGCGCGGTGCCGACATGACGATATTCTCGCCCCGCGCCTCGGCAATGGCGCCGCATGTCGGTGACGAAGCCGTCGCACGAATATGGGCCCGGCGATCCAATGATCTGATTAAGCGGGTCGTCGACCTGTATCCCGAGACGTTCGTCGGCGTCTGCCAGTTGCCGCAATCGCCCGGTATCTCGATCGCGCAATCCATAAATGAATTGGTGCGCTGTGTCACCGAACTGGGCTTCGTCGGCTGCAACCTCAACCCGGATCCCTCCGGCGGCAAGTTCAGTGCACCGCCCCTGTACGACCGCGCCTGGTACCCGTTCTTCGAGAAGATGGTCGAGCTTGACGTGCCCGCGATGATTCACGTCTCGGGCAGCTGTAATGCGGCGATGCATGCGACAGGCGCCTATTACATCGCAGCGGACACAATCGCTTTCATGCAGTTCATCGAAGGCGACCTGTTTCGCGACTTCCCCGACTTGCGCTTCATCATTCCTCATGGCGGGGGGGCGGTGCCGTATCATTGGGGGCGCTACCGGGGCCTCGCCGACATGCTGAAACGGCCGCCGCTCGCCGAGCATGTCATGCGCAATGTCTATTTCGACACCTGCGTCTATCATCAGCCGGGCATCGACCTGCTGTTCCGGGTGATCGACGTCGACAACATACTGTTCGGATCGGAAATGGTCGGTGCGGTACGTGGGATCGATCCCGAGACGGGCCAATATTTCGATGATACGAAGCGGTACATCGATGCCTTGCCCATTCCCGAAACGGACAAGGCCAAGGTGTTCGAGGGCAACGCGCGTCGCGTTTATCCGCGCCTTGATGCGCAATTAAAGGCGAGGGGCCTATGAGCCAGACTTTTCCGATGGATCCCGGCTGGCTGTGCTGGGATCCGGCACCGAGCAAGCCGCGCTTCGTGCCGCCGCCTGGTGCCGTGGACGCGCATTGCCACGTTTTTGGGCCTGGCGACGTATTTCCCTACGCACCTGAACGAAAGTACACGCCTTGCGACGCAAGCAAGGATCAGCTTTTCGCGCTGCGAGATCACCTGGGGTTCGACCGCAACGTTATCGTTCAGGCGACCTGCCACGGTGCCGACAATCGCGCGCTGGTCGATGCATTGCGTAACGCCGATGGCCGGGCCCGCGGCGTGGCGACCGTCCGCGATGCGGTGACCGACGAAGAGCTGGCCGAACTTGATGCCGCCGGCGTGCGCGGCGTACGCTTCAACTTCGTCCGTCGCCTCGTAGATCCCAAGCCGGACGCCTATTACAGGGCGATTATCGACCGGATTGCGCCGCTCGGCTGGCACGTCGTAATTTATTTCGAAGCTGCCGATCTGGAGGAGCGCTGGGATTTCTTCACCTCTCTGCCAACCATTGTCGTCGTCGATCATATGGGGCGGCCCGACGTGGGCAAGCCTGTTGATGGTACCGAGTTCAACCGCTTCGTTCGACTTATGGCCGAGCACGACAATGTCTGGAGCAAGGTGACCTGTCCGGAACGCCTGTCGAACATTGGGCCGCCCCGTTACGAAGACGTCATTCCGTTTGCGCGATCGCTCGTCGACCAATTTCCCGACCGGGTCCTCTGGGGCACCGACTGGCCCCATCCGAATATGGTCAGTCATATGCCTGATGATGGTGCCTTGACGGATTTCATTCCATGTATTGCAACAACGCAGGAAGCGCAGCGGCGGCTCTTGGTAGATAATCCAACGCGTCTCTATTGGGGGTGATCACAGAGGCTTTCGGGAACAATGTGCAGGATAGGTTCGCCTACGTCAGCTACGCGCACCGACGCGCCCTGTAGCTGCCCGACGGCAACGTCCCTAATCTCGTTCTGAGGTGCTTGTAGGCCTCACTCACGCTGTCAGTCCGCTCGCATGAACGGGCGGCAAGTATCGGGCAGCAAGAAGGAGGGCGTGAATGTCCAGGATTGGGTCCTCGCAGCCGCTGAGCGGCCCGTCGGCTAGCGTGACAGTTGGCGCTTTCTCGCGGCCCATTCACCGGAAGTTTGGACAGCTAAAATCCCGTCTTTGAATCGAAGCCGATAAGCTGCGGTGTGCGGAGCTCACCGCGAGGTAGTGCCTTTAACGCGGGTCGTTGCGATAAAGTCGATCGGCGGCGAGCGCCAGAAACATGTAGTTGGTGGCACCGCCACCGAGCACATATTCGGCCTGTTGCCAGAAATAGGGCCAGGTCTTGAGCTCCGGCAGGTCGGGACGGATGAGGTTGGTGCCCGACGCGACGCCACCGGGAATATAGCTCCAGTCCGCACGGTTGAGCCCGTAAGCGGTGGTCATCGACTTGGCCCCGACACCGGACACGAAGCTCGCCGTGTTCTCTCCCGGATGGACGCCGAGCACAAAGTTCAGCGCATTGACGTAGCTGTCGGTCGTCGTGACCGCAGGCCAGCCCTTATGAAAGAAATACTGTTGCACGCCCCGTTCCTGAATCTGCCAGCCAGCACCCCAGATTTCGGGCTTATAGGGCACGCCATAAGGCGAGTCCGTGTGCGCATCGGCTGCAACCGTTGCTTGATAGGCGGCCACCGCCTTGCTCAGCCGATCACGGAAGCCGCGCGGCAGATGGTACTGAACCGAATGCAGCATCCAGCCCGTCTTCGCTACGTCCTTCAGGATCGCGGGCTCCATTGCGGCGAGGCGGCGGGCATAGTCGGCCTCGCCCGTCGTCTGGAGGAGTTCGGCCAGTGCGAAGACCTGAGGAGTCGGGCTCTTGGCACGGCCGAACGCCTTCCCGGCGATGTCGCGCGCAGCGGCAAGCGCTTCTGCTGCAAGCGCGGGATTGGTGGGGCGCAACACCCGCGCCGCTGCGGCTAGACCGCCCGCCGCGTCCAACTCGCGATCCGGATTGTTCTCGGTGAACACCCATCGGTCGTCCGCAGTCACCAGATTGCCGTTGGCATCGAGGCCCAGTTCGTCGCCACCACGGTCGGGCTGATTGTCGGTCACGTTTACCGTGTCACCGAGCAGCGCATATTGCCGCAGCGTCGGCGTGATGATCCCGCGATAAAGCCGGCCCATGGCACGATAGCCGCCCAGCACCGAAAGCAAACCATGTTCGATCTGCTGTAGCGCGTCGTTCTTGCCGTCCGGATCGTGGATTTCGACCAGCTTGCGCGCCTGATCGATCCGCGTCGCGTCGTAATCGAGGCCGAATTCCTCGATCATCTTGGCGAGGATCCACACCTCTCCCGTTTGCGACTCCACCCGAAGATCGTCGTCGCCTGCGTCATGCCAGCCACCGGCGTCGAGCCCCGGCACCCGGTCGCCGGGCTGGAACCGCGTCAGGGTCGAGGGCCCTTGCGCATAGCCGTCAAAATGATTGAGGGAGGTCGGCGCCATCCTTGCGTCGTCGAGATGGTCGCGCCCGTGCCACACGCGATATTTATCGCGCACCAGCATGTGGTCCATCTGCACGGGCAGGAAATATTCCAGCGTCGGTTGCCACGCGTGTCGCGCATAGACCTGCGGGTCGATGCGAAACGGATGCGACAGTTTCTCGCGATAGCCGACCTGGTACGTGCCGGGCTGCGTCACTCGGCTGAAATCGAACAAGCGGTAGTTGTAGCGCAGGAATGCACCCCACGATTGCGGCACTGCGGTGGTCACCGTCTCGCGACCGTTTGGACCCAGGCGGTACAACGTCGCGGGTGTATCCTTCCGGTCGGTCGCGTCCAGCTCGATCACCGCGCGTTTAGGCTGTTGGGGCGCATAGCCGATCTGCGACACCTGGATCACCGGGTCATAGCGCCAGCCGGGAACTACATTAGCCGTCACCAGCCACTCTACGGCCCCCCTGGTGGCACCCGCCGCGACCGGCTGACGAACGATGTACCAGCCGTTGTTATGCGCGGAGCGGCCATCGCGCAGTTCCAGCGCACCGTTGAGGCTCTCGATACGCAGCCGCTGCTTGTCGGTCTCCGGCGCCACCACCAACGTCCTGCCGCGTGCCAGCGGTGCTGCGAGCGCTTGGCCGGAGAGCGATTGCACCGGCCCGTTTGGCTGCGCGTTTCGAGGTGCAGGGATGGCCACCCCCGCCATGCGCTCGATCGGTCCTTCGGGCTGGCGTGGAAAGGTGCCGCCCGCTGCATCCAACATCCACGCTCGGCCGAACAGCGGTGTCGGAAATAGCTCGAGGTTGAACCCTACCTTGCCGATCCACTCGGGCGGAACCGGTCGGTCCAAGTCGACCGAGATGCGAAAAGCGTGCTGTCCTTCGGGACGGACCCGAACCTTGTAGCTGAGATCGAGCGCCGGATAGAAGATCGGGTTGAAGCCTGTTCCGTTCTTGGCCGGATCGGGAAAGTGCATTGACTGGGTGATCGTGCCGGTCGCGCGGTCGATCACACGTTTGCTCGAAGCCGTCGGCATGGGAGACCACTGGCCCGGCTCCGGCTCCAGCCGGAGGTCGCCGTTGGCGGCCACGCGAGTACCGTGCTGAATCAGCGTGACGCCGGTCTGGTGACCATCGGGATAGATGTCGTCGAAGACGATCACGTCCAGCCCCGCTTCGGTAAGATAGTCGCGCGGCGACAGTTCGAGCGAAGGTTCATCCGCCGCCCCCATGAGGAGCAATGCCAATGACGCCAGCGGAAGTCCTGCCCAACGCTTCATGTCTCTCTAATCCGCCCGTTTGACTAAATGCCGTCAGGCTGCGGCGGGGTACTGAGGGCGTCAATCAAGGCGATGGTCGGGGTTGCCTGTCGAGCTGGCCAAGCTGTCTCACTGTGTCAGCTTTCGGCGGCAGTACGGCCTTGAACTACAACCGAATAATGAAATCCTATGCGCCGCCCGTGATGATTTCCAATCGCAAGCAGCGGCGTTAGCGGCGCATAAGACGCACCATATACGCGACAATGCAGCTGACGGAGCCGTTAAAACCGACCAGCGGTTCCAAAGACTAGCTGACGCGAGCAGGCACGTGGTGCGCGCAACGCTGAATATATGATCTTTTTGGCAAATCACTCAGACTGTATAGTCTCTGGTACAAGCTATTTTAAACAGCGAGCGAAAGCCCGAAAACGGGCTTACACGGGCATGGACGAAAGGCCGCTTCGGGGAAGCAGGTAGGGCGCCATGAACGGCTGCTTTTGGTCCAAGCTGTCGCGGAGCAAATCCACCGGCCGCCATAAGCCAAACCAGTTGCCCCTCAATCAGACCCAAAGCT
>Ga0265798_10008668_pt1 | contig 12902 bp, 13 predicted proteins | sample P3T30metagenome_FD_192430 | JGI IMG/M metagenome (GOLD analysis project Ga0265798, IMG submission 192430) | Plant litter microbial communities from East Loma Ridge, Irvine, California - P3 T30 | ecosystem: Environmental > Terrestrial > Plant litter > Unclassified | place: USA: California...
GCCCAAGGCGATGACAGCGGCGCGGGCAATCTCAGGACGTTCTGTTCCGGGATTACCTCAGTCTCTGCAATGGCATGGATCCGAAGGGCCCGGAGGTAGTCGCGTGTTTCCGAAAGAATATGGGCAAGCTCTCGCCCGGCTGCCTGGCCGCCATCGATGAGTACAAGGCGGCCAAGGCTAGCGGTTCAAAATCGTAGGGCCGCGGGAATGCACGCCTGCCGTCCCCTCGAACAGGAGACTAAACATGAGTGACGGCTTTCCCTCGATGACCGCCCTGCTAGGTCTGCTCGCTGTGGCAGGGTTCCAAAACAAGGACAAGATCGCCGAGATGCTCGGTGGCGGCCACTCCGCCTTGGGTGCGGGGTCCGCGACCGTACCCGGTCAAGCCGGTCTCGGGGGCCTTCTCGGCAACATCGGCGGTGCGCTCGGCGGGGCCGGCGTCGGCAACGTGCTCGGCGGGGGCCTCGGTCAGCTCGTCGAGAGCTTCCGGCAGAACGGACACGGCGCGGCGGCGGACTCTTGGGTGAGCCATGGCCCCAACCATGAGATTGCCTCGCCGCAGCTCCGCGAGGCCATCGGTCCCAACGTTATGGACGCCCTGTCCCGGCAGACTGGCCTTTCGCACGACGAACTGCTTTCCAGGCTCTCCCGGGAGCTTCCCTCGGCGGTCGACCGCTACACCCCCGACGGCAGGCTGCCTGCCCAATGACGCGGCGCACCTGAGGACATCCCGCACGCCCGATGAGAACAATCCCGCCCGGACGCGCCGGTCGACCCGACCGCAACGAGCACCGCGACGGTGCCATTCGAGGAATAACCCCCATGCCCAAGAGCGCGCACGCCGAGGCCGCCAAGCACCACGAGGCCGCCGCCAAGTCGCACAAGACTGCCGCCGAGCACCACGAGAAGGGCGATGAGACCGCCGCCGCCAAGCACTCGAAGGAGGCCCATGGCCACTCCGAGAAGGCGCACGAGAGCTCGACCAAGGCCCACGGCAAGAGCGCCGGGAAGTAACGCGACCCCATCCAACCGCCGGGCGCGCCTCCCGCGGGGCCGGCACTGACCAAGGAGAACGAGCATGGACGAGAAGCGTATCACCGGCGCCGCGAAGGAATTCGGCGGCAAGGTCCAAGGTGCCATCGGCGACGTGACCGGCGACCGCGAGACTCGGGCCAAGGGTACCGCCAACGAAGCCGAGGGCAACGTCGAGAACCTGTACGGGCAGGCCAAGGACGCCCTGCGCGACGTAGCCGACCAAGCGAGCGACCTCACGCAGGGCGCGCTCAAGCAGGGCCGCGACGCCTTCCCCGATGCCGAGCGCGCTTACCGCCAGGGCGCCGACACGGTGACGAGCTACGCCAAGGAGTCCCCGCTGATGATGGCCGCGATGGCCGGCGCTCTCGGCTACCTGCTCGCGATGGTCGTCCACGGTCGCCGCTAGGGCCGCCTACTTCCCACATCGTTCCGCAGGTTCGGAGCAGCACCATGAACGATCAGTCCCGACCTGCGGGCCCACCCCCCGCCGCTAACAGCCCGATGCAGGCAGCAAGATCACCGGCCGGCTTGGCGGATGCCGTACGTGATCAGGCGAGCGGCTATGCCGACCGGCGCAAGACCGAGGCTGTCGGCTTCCTCTCCGATTTGGCTCGGGCGCTTCGTTCGGGCGGTGGGGCACTCGATGAGGGGGCATCGGTAAGGCCGTTCGTCCACACGGTCGCTGATAACCTCGACGCGCTCTCGGACCGGGTGGCGCGCCGAAGCTGGCGAGAGCTCTATCGCGATGCTGAGGCGGTCGCACGGGGTAACCCGCTGGCCACGGTCCTTGTGATCGGTGCGCTGGGGTACGGTGTCTTCCACGTCCTTCGGCTCGGCGAAAGCGATACCCGCAGGTCTCAGGCCGCGGAGCCTGAACAGGCGTAGGGAGGGTACCCTTAAGCTCCAGCAGCAACGCAACCGTTATCAGAGAGCACGTGAACGCATGACGAGCGACGCGGACGCCTTGGAACGCGAGATCGGGGCGAGCCGTGGTCGCCTGAACCAGACACTGGATAAGCTCACGCAACGGCTGACGCCGACCGGCATCGTCGAGGATGTGCTCGGTACCGTCCGACGCGATGTGACCGGTGCCAGCCTCTACGACGGCGCGCTGGAGGCGGTCCGCCGCAGCCCAGTGCCGGTATTGTTGATGTGCGTCGGCATGGTGATGCTCCTCAAGGGCAAGGGCTCACGCAAGGTCCCAACCTACCGCGCTGTGCGCGACACCGACCGATACGCACCGCTAAGCGTTGACGCGATCCCAACTTCGAACAACGCGATACCAAAAGCCTCCCGCTAGATGTTGGTCGCAGCATCACCGAACCCATGCACGACTCAAAGTTCACGCATTTTCGATCAGGCCGCCTCCGTAGAGCGTCTGCAGCGTCGCCGAGAGGTCCGAGTACGATAAGCCAGCCTTCTGCAACACGCGGTCGGCCTGCCCGGCCAACAATCTAAAATCGTCCGCGGTGACGTCCTTGGCGGTGAGCACCACCACGGGGATGCCGTACCATTCCGGGCGGGTGCGCAGCAGACGCAAGAACCCGAACCCGTCCAACTCCGGCATCATCAGGTCGAGCAAGATCAGCCAAGGCTTGTGCTCCGCGACCGCCGTCAGCCCGGCCCGGCCGTCCACTGCCGTCACCACCGACCACCCGTCCCGCGTCAGCTGCGTCGCCATCAATGCGCGCAGATCGGCATCGTCGTCCACGATCAGCACGGGCCCGTCATGCGGCTTCGGGCGGAACCGCTCCATCGCCTCCTTCAGCTGTGCCCAGTCGACCGGCTTCTGCAGGTAGTCCGTCGCCCCGAGCGAGAACGCGAGGTTCTGCTCGTCGAGCACCGTGACCATGATTACCGGCAGGTCGCCGAGTTCCGGGTCGGCGCGCAGAACGCGCAGCACAGCCCATCCATCCATGCGCGGCATGGTCACATCGAGCAGGATCGCCCGTGGGCGCCGGGTGCGAGCCTGCTCCAATCCTGCCTTCCCATCGGACGCCGTCGCGACGTAGAAGCCCTCCTTGGTCAGGAAGCGGGCGAGCAGATCGCGTGTCGCTTGATCATCGTCGATGACCAGGACCTCGCTGCCCTGCGCGGCATGGTCATCGGATCTCGGTTCCCTGGGTGATGATCCAGGAACAGCCTGTATCTCCTCGCTCCCAGCCGCGCTCGCCAGCACGGTCAGGGTGAAGGTCGTGCCCTCGCCCGTGCGGCTCGCGACCGCGATGTCGCCGCCAAGCATGTGTGCGAAGGCGCGCGTGATCGCCAAGCCGAGGCCCGTACCGCCGAAGCGCCGTGTCGTCGAAGCGTCTGCCTGGCTAAACCGCTGGAACAGCCGCGTCACCTGCTCCTCGCTCATGCCGATGCCGGTGTCGGACACCGCAAATACCAACCGGTCGCCTTCGGCATCCGTCTGTCGGCGTACCGACAGGGTGATGCGGCCACCGTCGGTGAACTTGGCCGCGTTGCTGAGCAGGTTGATCAAGCACTGGCGCAGCTTGGTCGCGTCGGTGTAGGCGCCGCCGAGCCCGTCCGCGAGATCGAGGACGAGGGCGTTGCCCTTCTTCTCCACCAGGGCTTCCACCGTGGCGGCGACATCGCGCACGGTCGCGGCGACGTCGAGACTCTCCGGATATACCTCCATGCGCTCGGCCTCGATCTTCGAGAGATCGAGGACGTCGTTGATCAGGCCGAGCAGATGGCGTGCGTTCGCCTCGATCTTCTTCATGTCCGGGAGCAGGTCCGCCTGACCGGCGTCCTCCATCTCCTCCTGCAGCATCTCGGAATAGCCGATCACCGCCGAGAGCGGCGTGCGCAGCTCGTGGCTCATGTTGGCCAGGAACTCGGATTTGGCGCGATTGGCCTCCTCGGCCGCCTCCTTGGCAGCCTCAAGCACATGCTCGGAACGCTTGCGTGCGTCGATGTCGGTGACCACGACTACGGCGCCGACGAGCTTTCCATCCGTGTCCCGCATCGGCGCACCGGAAAAGCCGATCCAGGCGCGCGAACTGTCGCCGCGCTGATAGTCGACCTCCAGCTCCGACTGGGGCTCGCCCTCGCGCACCACCTTGATCAGCGGCCACTCCGTCGGCTCGACCGACCGGCCATCCTCGTGGAAGCCGATCCAGCGTGCCGGTCCCTCGCCGGGCTGCGTGGGCTGCACTCCGTGCCCCAGGATCGTCTCAGCCCGAGCGTTGTGACCGGTAATCTGGCCGGTCGGCGCCTCAGCGATGAGTACGCCCACCGGCAGGGTATCGAGCACGGTCCGCAGCAGCGCCTCGCCCGCGCGTACTTGAGCCTCGGACTGGGCGGCCGTGGTCACGTCGGCGACAACGATGCCGACACCGACCGCCGCCGGCCCTCCGTCCTGGCGCAAGGGATAGAAGCTCATGCGGAAATGACGCGTCCCACCCGGTGCGCTCTCGCTCGGCACGCTGACGGGCACGTCGGCGCTGACCAGGCCATGATCGCGCGCAGCTTCCAGCAGCGGGGCGAGCTGCGGCTCCAAGCTCGGCAGCAAGGTCCAGATCGGCGCGCCGAGATCTGCACCGAAGCCGCGCTCGCTCATCGTCGCCAACGCACGGTTCATGTGGCGGATCTTCAGATCGCCGTCGAGGAAGCCCAGACCGACCGGGGCGTTGGCCAGCACGCCCTCGAACAGCCCGCTGCTGCGCTGGCTCTCACGCCGCCGCACCAGGGCGAGGCGCGCCAAGAGCGCCACGGCGAGAATAGCGCAGAGCAAGCTGAACGCGCTCAGGATGATATAGCGCAGCCTGTCTTGGCGATCGATCGCCGCCAGCGCTTCATCGGCGCGCTGGTCGGCTGCCGCGGTGGCGACGCGGATCGCGTCCATCAGGCGTTTGCCTTCACCCGTCGCGACCAAAGTCGCAGCTGCGTCGAAGCCTCGGTCGCGACGGGCAGTTACGACGCGATCGGAGAACGCCTTCTCGTCGTCAATCAGCTTGCGCACGGGGGCGAGCGCCATAGCGGCTGAGTCGACAGATGTGCGTTTGAGATTATCGAGGTAAGCGACGTCGTCTCCAATGCGGTTGAGCGCGTCGGCGTAGGGTTCAAGATACTCAAGCTTGCCGGTCAGGGCGTAGCCGCGCATGCCGGTCTCGAGATCCTTCATGGTCGAGAGCAGTCGATCGCTGCGGCTGATCAACTCGCGCTGGCGAGCCTGCTCCCTATGAGCCGCGTCGCTGGCCGCGAAGTTCCATCCGGCTGCGGTGATGGCGAGGGCAAGAAGGACGTAGGCCAGGGGTGAACTCGGCAGACCAGCGAAAGGTCGCGAGCCGCGCCAACCGGGACGTCGTATGAGCGAGGCTGTATTAGGCATATGAGGCACCTCTGCCCCTCTCAGGCGGGCATCAGCTACTCGTAGCCGTCGAGAGCCAAGGAACGCGAGCCTGAGTGCCCTCTGCTACCCTTATGCGGGGGGCGTGACCGTCGGGAAACAGTCGTTTTCTCGACTCCAGCCAAAAGAAAGGGGACTGCCTTTCGGTAGTCCCCCATTTCGTCGAACGATGATCACCGCTTAAGCGGCGGTGCCCCACTCGTCCTTGGCCTGCGCCGTGGTGCGGTTCAGGCGTACCTCGCCATTCTCGATCGTCCCAATGGAGTCGACATGGATAAAGTGGTGGATGCCGTGCGCCTCCGGATCAGTCCGGGTCAGCTTGATGCGCTGGCCGTCCAGATGATCGACCGTCCCGACATGCCCGCCGTCGGAGCCGACCACAAGCATGTGTTCCTGGATCTGTGCGATATCGACCATGGTAAGCTTCCTTACGCCGTCTTGGCCTTGAAACCCCGCTTCGGGGCGGCCTTCGCCTCGACGTCGTCCGTATCCTCTTCGGAACCCTCGACGTTGATGCGCTCAGCGATCTCCGAGAGAAGCTGATCGGTCTTCTTCTCCTCCTGCAGCGTCTCATCAAGCAGCTTAGCCGCATCCTCATAGCCAAGCTGGGTCGCCCAAGTTTTCAGCGTGCCGTAGCGGGCGATCTCGTAGTGCTCGACCGCCTGTGCGCAGCCGACTAGAACCGCATCGGCGGCCGGGCTGTCGCTGAAGTCCTCCAGATCCTCCTCCATCTCGGAGGTCAGCCCTTGCATGGCCTCGCAGGTCTTGGCGCGTGCCGGCTTGCCGATGATCTCGAACACCTGCTGCAGGCGCTCGACCTGGATGGCGCTCTCCTCGGCGTGGGTCTCGAACGCCTGCTTAAGCTCCTTGTGCTCAGCGGATTTGGCCGACTTCTTCAGCGCACGAACGGACTGCTTTTCAGCATAGTACACGTCCTTAAGGGTTTCATAGAACGCATCCTGCAAGGTTTTCTGCTTGATAGCCATATCTTCCCATCTTCCGATAGTTGAATATCGAGGCCGTGGGAGTGATCTCACCGGTGGCCAGCCTCACAAGAACGTAGCTTCGCGCTGCAGGGTCCAAAGATTATTTTGAGAAGATGCGGAAAATTCAGGGAACCGTGGCATACCTCAATCGAGTTATTGATCGGCCCCTACGAGGTAGCCCTGACCCAACAAACTTGTCCACGCTGAGCGCAAGTTTTTCGGGCATCCTGAACCCTGAAGGAGGGTGGATGCCATGCCTTGCAACGCTTCACGAACGAACAGAATGCCTTCGCCCTGCGTTTGGATGATTTATTCGCCTGCTTGCGTTGACCATTCCTACCTAAAGCTGCATGCGAAGTAATCGGTTCGCTTTATGGTCAAACCATGCATGAGGGTCCTGCGCCCAGTGACGACAGCTTCAGCCGCCTCATCGCTCTTAATTCAAAAGCGAATGCTGTCAGGGACAGAGCGCAGAACGCGCTTCGGCGCGCCGAGAGATTGCGGGTCGATCTCAACGTTTTGAGGGCAAGGCTGGACCAGATACTGACCGCGCCGCCCATCGGGTGCATGCCCTCGTTGACCGCAGATACCCCAACCACCACACATCCCCAACCGTCATCTCAACCGCTGCTGGTCGCGCTCGACGCGATCGGACTGCACGCGTCCAGTTTGCCCAAGCTGACTGAGGATCTTTGCGCGGCCTACGAAATGGCCCGGGGGGATGGGAATGAGGCTCAGATGCAGTTCATCGGGACCGCTCTCCGGCATATTGGTCAGCACTACGCGGCTCAGATTGGTCCGCGCGCTGCGGGTATCGCTGTCAACTAAAGCATTCTGGAGCGACGAACCGATGAACCAGCGTCACGAACTTCTCGACCAACTCGGGCAGATCGCAGCAACACTGGGCATGCCGGTCTCTGCCTTTTACCAGTCCAGCGCGTTGACGCCGCTCGGTGGGCACATACCGGAAATCCATCGTATGATGGTGGATCTTTTACTGGCATTAGAAGCAGTATCTGATCCCAAGGCTCGCAAGTGCTGCACTGACGCGATTGGCCAAGCGATCCTACAATTTCAGCAGGCCAAGGTCGGAAGCTCGAAAACGGAATACAACTGACGCCTGCAGGTCCGCTACTTGGCAAAGGGGCAGGGTCCGCTTGCCACCCCGAGCCGAAGTTGCTGGACGGCAGACGAATGACTGCTTCGGAGAAGCGTTCATGGCGGTTCGGGCGGCTGGGTTGGGTCGAGGCCGTGTCAAAACGCATTGATCGTGGCCGCCAGCGTCGATCAGCAGGATGACGACGGCGGCGCGACGGGCAGCTTCAGGCTCGAATGGCCTGGATGAGCCAGGTTGCGCCGAACAGGCGGATCATCCGCTTCACGTTGTAGGCGAGGATGGTGAGGCTCATCTCGGTTCTCACGCCTTTCAGGCCCTTCGTCAGGAAGGGCGTACTGCCCATCCAAGCCTTCAGCGTTCCGAAGACGTGCTCGACCGTGGCGCGCCGTACCGCCATGGCGTCAGGCATGGCATCGAGCCGCCTCTGCATGGCCTCCAGCACCGCCTCGTGCTTCCAGCGCTTGAAGCGCTTGACCTTCTCTGTCGTGCAATGCGCCCGCATCGCGCAGGCATGACAGGCTTCCAAGTTGCGGTAGTGATCGATGTCACCGTGTCGATCGGAGCGCGCGTTAGACTTCGTCAGCACGGCGCCGGCGGGACAGACGTAGTGATCGGCCGCGGCGTCGTAGACGAAGTCGGCGCGCACAAAGAGCCCCTTCTTGGCTCGCCCCGACGTGTCGGCCCGCGGCATGACCGGCAGGATGCCTGTGCCTTCGCAGGCCAGAACCTCGTCGCCGCTGTAGTAGCCGCGATCGGCCAGGACCACGACTTCCCCTACGTCGATGGCCTGCTTGGCCCGATCGCCCATCGACACGAGTTGGGTTCGGTCGTGGCCCTCGTTGACGACGTCATGGGCCACGACGAGATGATGCTCGGGATCGACGGCGATCTGGACGTTGTAGCCGACGATGCCGGTGCCGCGCCCGCTCGTCGCCATGGAGCGCGCGTCTGGGTCGGTCAGTGAGACCTGTCCGTCGTCCGCGGTCCCTACCTGCTCCTGCATCGCGCGCAGGAAGGCCATCTGTCGGCGCAGGGCTGCGATCTTCTCGCCGATACGCTGAGTCCGCGCCTCGGGAACGTCGTTGCCTTCTCTGTCCGCCCGGTCGAGCGCCACGAGGTAGCGCGCGATGCTGGCGTCTACCTGTTCCAGGCGCTTGGCGAGCTTGGCCACGGTGTAGTTGCGGTCCCGATTGTTGACCGCCTTGAACTTCGATCCGTCCACGGCGACGGTCGCCCCGGCGAAGAGTCGCAGATCCCGGCACAGGACCACGAACTGCCGACAGGCGGCCTGGATCGCAGGCCCGTTGTCGCACCTGAAGTTGGCGATCGTCTTGTGATCGGGAGCCAGGCGACCGGTCAGCCACATCACCTCGATGTTGCGCTGTGCCTCCCGCTCAAGCCGCCGGCTCGACGGTACCCGGTTGAGATAGCCGTAGAGGTAGAGCTTCAAAAGCGTGGCCGGATCATAAGCAGGCCGCCCCGTTGCTGCGGGCTCAAAGCGGGTGAAGCCGAGGGGGCCGAGATCGAGTTCGTCGATGAAGGCCTCGATCACCCGAACCGGATTGTCCACGGTGACATAGTCGTCCAGCGAACTGGGCAGCAACCAGGACTGCCGACGATCCTGCCCTTCGACGAACCGACCCATGCTGGCCTCCGCAGATGAGGCCGCAAGTCTATCCCAGAAGGGACTTTTGACACAGCCTCGGTCGGAAGGGGACCGTCTGCTTTTCGCCGGACCGTCTTAAAAGCAGACGTGTTGCTTTCGGTCAGAGCCGGCCGGCCCGATTGCGCCGGTGGCAGCCGTATTAACGAGCTGTGTGAATTGCTGTATTCGGACCTAGCTTCGACCTACAGGTGTCAGAGGTTTCAACATATTTTTGCTAGCGGTCGGCCTCTATATGGTACCGATCCGCCATAAGGATCACTCTTCGCTCGTTACCAGTCGGCGCTCTTGCCCATCATGCCTGTCGGCAACTGAAGCCCGAATGTGAGCGCCGTTGGTCGTTCAACCACCGCCAATGCGCCATCGATCCATGCGTAGAGATCGATCCGCAACGCTGTCGGATCAGCCCCCACCGCGGGTACGATGAAGGCCTTTAGACGGGCCCCCTCCTCCGGTCGCATTAGACGCACTGTTGCGTCACGAACCCCCGGTCGATCACGTAGCCGCGCCGCGACGCGGTCCGGGAACACGTTGATGCCGCCTACCTGTACGGCACCATCCTGTCGGCCTGCCAACTCAAAGCGGTTCCCGTCTCGCAACCGGATGCGATCGGGTAAGGTGAGACGCCGTCCAGATCGATGGATGACCTCCGGAGCATCCTCGTCGATTAGATCGATGAAACGCCAATGCGGCATGAGGACGTACGAAACCTCCGGCCAGCGGCGCACGGCCACGCCGGCCGTCTCGGACGAACCATACACCTCGGTCATCGCCGCCAGGCCGCGCTCACTGAGCGCCGCGATCAAGTCAGGCGGACACGGGGCGGTGGAGACCACGCCAGCGATGTCCTCCGGCCAAACCGGCAGCGAGCGCTCCAGCCAGCGCCAGCGATCGGGAAACGTGACGACGAGATCTCGCGGCGCGAGGCTGCAAGCAATTTCACCGAGGCTGTGCTTCGTCGCGTCGACATGGTCGATGCCGAGGACATCGGGCAGGAGCGCGGCGAACAAAAAGCCATACGCGTGGTGAGCCGGTACGAGGGAGACGACGCGCCGCCTGTCCTGGAACAGCTCACCCAGGAACGCGGTCTCCGTGCGTAGAGCATCGGCCGCGTGTGTGTAGCGCTTCGGTCGCCCGGTCGTGCCCGAGCTCGTGAAGGTGATTGAAGTGACACCAGAGCGCCAAGCTGCCTCGACACGCTCGATCCAAGCCCCGAACGTGGCGTCCGCAAGCAACTCGTCCTCACCGCCCGCCTCGTGGAGGTGGAACATCTCGTTGACCGCAGAGGCCAGCCACAAATTCTCCAGCGAGTCACAGCCCAATCCCTCTCCCGCTGCAGAGCTGATCTGCATGGTCTCGGGCCATGCGGGCGGCAGGTGGACGGGCAGACGTGCATCAGGGTTACCGCGCCCGCGTGCCGCGAGGAGTTCGGCGATGAGGAGGCTCTGCAGGACGGTAGCGAGGGCTCGTCGCGACAGCATCACGGGATGATCAGTGTTCAGGCCGCCGCCTGATCTGCGTTCGAGACAGCGACCCGGTCGCGGCCCGCGCGCTTGGCTTTGTATAACGCACCGTCCGCGGCCGCGAGCAGGCCAGCTAAGGATGCGGTGGGATCGGTATCTAGAGCGGAGCAACCAAAGCTCGCGGTGATGCACAGCTGGATCCCGCCCGCGTCGATCGGCTCGCGTACGAGCGAAGCGCGCAAGCGTTCGGCCACAGCGGAGGCCTCCATCAGCGAGATGCCTGGCAAGAGAACGACGAACTCCTCGCCGCCCAAGCGGGCGAAAATATCTTCCGGTCGTAGTTCCGCTTCACAGCGCTGGGCGACTTCGCGCAGCACCACGTCACCAGCCGCGTGCCCGTGCTCGTCGTTCACACGCTTGAAGTGATCGACATCGAGGACCACGAGAGCCAAAGATCCACGATCCTGAAGCGCTCGCACGCGTTGGCGCTCCGCCGTCTCGAAGAAATGGGCGCGGTTGCTTGCGCCCGTGAGATGGTCGCGCGTCAGCATCCTACGCAAGTCGGCCGTGTCACGCCCTTGGCGCGTCACCGCTCGGATGACCAGGGTGTATCTCGCTGCAGCTCCCGCTGACTCCTCGCGAACGGCGACCAAGCGCTGGCACCAGTAGCGGCCGCCATTGGCTAGGGCATGCCAGCCCTCGTGCAGATACCAGCCGTCCCTTTGCGCCACGGCGATCGCCTCGCCGGTCGGCGGCATCGCCGATGCGCGGTCCGAACGGTCGAACCACTCGAATGGTTTGCCGAGTAGCTCGGCCTCCGTGAAGCCGGTTTGCCGCGTCGTTGAGGGTGTGACCGCATCAATGCACCCGTTCGCGTCCAGCGACAGCACTGCGACATCATCGACGCCGTCGAGCAGCGAGGCGAACCATGTCTCGGCCTGCTTCAACCGTCGCTCGCGGGCGACCTGCTCGGTTACATCCGCGAGCGTCGCGACATAGCGGTCCTGAGTCAGCTTCACGATGCTGCAGGCCAGGATAGTCGACCGCTCCCCGCGTCCGGTCACGATGCGATGGCCATCGCAGACCGTACCTTGCGGCGGAGCAAATTGCTGAACCAAGTTGCGTAGTTCCGGCGCGCAGGTGTCCATGACGTCGAACATGTTAATGACGAAGGGCTTGCCCGCGATCGGCATCAGAAGGCCCATCGCGGCTGGATTTACCATGCCGATAGCGCCAGCTGCCGAGAACTCGACGAGACCGGCAGGGCAGGCATAGAGAAACTGCAGCAGGGCCATGTTTTCGGTTTCGAGGTCGGTCGTCACGGCGGCTTCCCTCAACGCTGGACTAGGATGTAGTGGCGATCGACCCGAGGAGCCTTGAGCAGACGCAGTCGCACCGGCGTGGGCCGCATGCGCAGGGTGAGCACATAGTCGATTATCGCGTCGATCTCCGCCTCGTCCTCGAAACGCTGTGCCACCATGAAGTTGTTCATGCACTGCGCCGTCACAGCGAAGTAGTGCGTGCCGATCACGCCGTCGCTTTGGAGCCCGGCTAGCTTCGCCTCCGTCGCGTTGTAGATCTCGACGATGCCCTCGGTTGAGAGACCGACAACCCCATAAGGTAGGGAGTCGAGCTGGTCGGCCTCGAGGGTAAGGAGCGTGTCGAGAGGAATGGCTTCGAAAGAGAGCACGGTATCGCCTCGCATGTCGGTCCGGGGATGCTTAGGCTTCAGGCTGCCCGCGTACCGAGTCCACCATCCGCGCTAGTCTCGACCCATGGCAGAGCCGAACCACGCTGCGGAAGCCAAGCTGCCGGTAGGCTCGCTACGGCCGGCTTTGCGAACAAGTAGCCTTGGAAAAGGTGAATGCCGGACGCACGAAGAGTGTCCAGTTCAGCTACCGTCTCCACGCCCTCGGCGATCACCGCGATGTCTAACTGTTGCGCTATCGTGATCACACCCGCGATGATCGTCTGGCGAGCGCGCGAGGTCGCGATGCCGCGGATCAGCTCCATGTCCAACTTGATGAAATCAGGCTGGAAGCTCGCGAGCAGGTTGAGCCCAGCGTATCCTGCACCAAAGTCGTCGAGCGCGGTGACAAAGCCTTGTTTGCGATATTCGGTGATGATGCGCTGGACATGGGCAACGTCCGTCATGCGCTCGTTCTCGGTGAACTCAAACATGATCTGCTGATGTGCGAAGCCAACCCGACGGGCTGCCTCCAAGGTAGCCCGAATGCAGGCGGCCGGCTCGTAGACGGCGTTGGGCATGAAATTGATGGAT